>Ga0209488_10001098_pt1 | contig 22955 bp, 19 predicted proteins | sample Rivendell_Oct201_8_FD_188349 | JGI IMG/M metagenome (GOLD analysis project Ga0209488, IMG submission 188349) | Vadose zone soil microbial communities from the Eel River Critical Zone Observatory, Northern California, USA -... | ecosystem: Environmental > Terrestrial > Soil > Vadose zone >...
GGTCGGGATGTTCTGCGGCAGGATCGAGCGGATCGCGCAATAGCTCGCCGATTTCGTGTAGCTCAACGTGTTGTTGATCGCGCCCTTGACCTGCGGCGAACTGCCGGTCCAGTCGACGGCAATCGAATCGCCGGATTTGGTGATCGTCACCTTCAACGGGATCGGCCTGCCGACATCGATCCCGTCATCGTCGATATGGTCGAGGAAATCGTAGACGCCGTCCGGCAATTCGCGCAGCGCGGCGCGAGTCATCCGCTCGGCGTAATCGACCAATTCGGTCATGTAGGCGGCGAGCTTCTCGGCGCCGTAATGCGCCGCCAGTTCGATGACCGCCTGCTCGGCGATATGGCAGGCGGCGAGCTGGGCCCGCAGATCGCCGAACACCTTGACCGGCACCCGCACGTTCTTCTCGATCAGCGAAAACAGGGTCTCGTTGCGCACGCCGCGCTCGTAGAATTTCAGCGGCGGGATGCGGAGCCCTTCCTGATAGATCTCGGTCGAGTCCGAGGCGTTGGAGCCCGGCACGCGGCCGCCGACATCGGTCTGGTGGCACACCGCACAGGCCCAGGCGATGGTTTTTTCATCCCCGAAGATCGGCTTGAAGATGAAGACGTCGGGCAAATGCATGCCGCCCTGGAACGGATCGTTCAGGATGAACACGTCGCCGGGATAAACCTGCCCCGCGAATGCCGCCTTCACCGCGGCGATCGCGGTCGGCATCGAGCCCAAATGCCCGGGCAAGGTCAGCCCCTGCGCGACCAGCACGCCGTCGCCGTCGAACAGCGCCGTCGAATAATCCATGTTGTCCTTGAGGACGCCCGAATAGGTCGTGCGAAACACGGTCAGCGCCATCTCGTCGGCGACCCCGAACAGCGCGTTTTTGAACAATTCGAACTCGATCGGGTCACTGATCATCGCGCCACCTCAGCCTGGCGGTTCCGATTGCAGCGCAGGCCGCACTGACAGGCAAGCGCGACGTGATGGGCCCCGCACCACGGGATACCACCCAAAGAGTGTACGGCAGCGCATATCAGCCATGTTATAACCGCAGGCATGGGCGGGACGGGGTCAACCCCGCATGACGCCCGGAACAGGCAGGCAGCGCTCGTCGGACCGCTCCGCATGAGCGCGGCGATGGAGGCGGTAATGGCGCGAAGCCGTGGTGCGTTCGCGACGTCGGGCGCGCATCAGTTGATCGGCACTGAAGTGGCTGTCCCGCCGCACGATCGGGACGCTCCGATCAAGGGCCTTTAAGGGCCGCAGGTCGTATCGGGCCGCTGCGATGCGGCCGAAATCGCCGCCGCTGTGCCGCCTCGGGCGGCTGCCGGCGCGCGCCGCTCCTCCGCATGAGACCAGCCGAATTCCGCTGCGGCAAAGCGGCCGAGGAAGCCGTGCCGCGGCGCGCAACAGCGCGGCCCACCGCGACCCGCGGCGCCGCGACAAGCTGGGAGGTGAACAGCCATGAAGCGTCTAGGAAGCTTGGCGGCAGCGGGGACGCTGCTGATTGCGCTGTGTGTCGCGTCGGGAGCCGTCGCTCAACAATCCGGCGGCACGCTGAAGATCGGTCATTTCGCCAGCCCGGCCAGCATGTCGATGCTCGAGGAGTCGACCCAGGCGGTCAACCGGCCGATGTCGGGCGTGTTCAACAATCTCGTCATGTTCAAACAGGACGAGCCGCAGAACACCCCGGACTCGATCATCCCGGAACTCGCTACCGGCTGGACCTGGAGCGAGGATGGAACCGAGCTCACCCTCCCGCTGCACAAAGGCGTCAAATGGCACGACGGCAAGCCGTTCACCGCGGCGGATGTCAAATGCACGATGGATCTGCTGCAGGGTAAAGGGAAGGACAAGTTACGTATCAACCCGCGCAAGTCGTGGTTCGACAACGTCTCGGAGGTGACGACCAGCGGCGACTATGAAGTCACCTTCCATCTGAAGCGGCCGCAGCCATCGCTGCTCTCGATGCTGGCAACGGGATGGACGCCGATTTACCCCTGCCATGTGTCGCCCGCGCAGATGCGGCTGCATCCGATCGGCACCGGCCCGTTCAAATTTGTCGAGTTCAAGCCGAACCAATCAATCACGGTAACGCGCAATCCGGATTACTGGAAACCCGGACGGCCCTATCTCGACGGCATCGAGTACAAGATCATCCAGGACGTCTCTACCCGGCTGCTATCCTTCATGGCCGGTAACGAAGACGCCTATTTCGGCGTGACGATGCCGCAATTGAAGGACGTCAAGAACAAGGTACCGCAGGCGATCTGCGACATGTTCGTGGCTAATGTTGCGCGTAATATGATCGTGAACCGGGACGCCCCGCCCTTCGACAATCCGGATCTGCGGCGGGCAATGTCCCTGACGATCGACCGGCAGGCGTTCGTCGACATTATCGTCGACGGACAAGGCGCCATCGGCGGGGTCATGCAGCCGCCGCCGGAGGGGGTATGGGGCATGCCGATCTATGCGATGCGCAACCTGCCGGGCTACGACCCGGATATTGCCTCCAGCCGCGCCAAGGCCATCAAGATCATGGAAAAGCTTGGCTACGGACCGAACAACCGGCTGAAGGTGACGGTATCGACACGCAACATCGCGCCCTATCGCGACCCGGCAGTGGTGCTGATCGACCAGTTGAAGCAGATCTATATCGACGCCGACCTCAACCCGATCGACACGACGCAATGGTATCCGACCCTGATGCGCAAGGAGTACAAGATCGGATTGAACGTCACCGAAACGGCGGTCGACGATCCGGACGTGGCGTTCTACGAGAACTACTACACCGGTTCGATGCGCAACTACACCGGCTATAGCAATCGCGAGGTCGATGCGCTGATCGAAAAACAGTCGGCTGAAGCGAACATCGACAAGCGCAAGAAGCTGGTGTGGGAAATCGAGCGGAAGCTGATCGAGGACGATGCCCGACCGATCCTGTTCTACAACAAGGCGGCAAACTGCCGGGAGCCGTACGTCAAGGGGCTGACGACCGGCGTGAACAGCATCTACAACGCCGCGCGATTTGAGGATATCTGGCTCGACCACGGCGTCGGCAGCAGCGCGCAGCGCCATTGAACGGCCACCTCCGCGCGCCTCCGTTGGGGTTCTGCTGAGGCATCGCCTACGCTTCCCCTCTCGCCGTGCCGTGCTAAGCTGGCGCCGCGGCCAGACGGGAAACCCCGCGACACGCCGCGGCAGGGAGAATGGGCAAGACGGGCGAAACAGCCCGCGGCCCCTCGGGAGGAGGCGGCAATGGCGCGGTGCATACTGCGGCTCATCAGCGTGACCTTGGTCCTTTCGGCACTCAGCATCGGCTGTCCGGCCGCCGCCCAGAAGAGCGGCGGCATTCTCAGGCAATACATCATCGATAGCCCGGCCAGCATGTCGATCCACGAGGAGACAACCGTCGTCGCCGAGCGGCCGATGATGGGCGTCATGAACAATCTCGTCATGTTCGACCAGCACGTGGCGCAAAACAGCCTCGCCTCCATCCTGCCGGATCTCGCCACCGACTGGGCTTGGGATGAAGATGGCACGCGCCTGACCTTTCACCTGCGCGAAGGCGTCAAGTGGCATGACGGAAAGCCGTTCACCGCCGCCGACGTCAAATGCACTTGGGATCTCTTACAGGGCAAAGCTGCCGAAAAGCTGCGCGTCAACCCGCGCAAGGCCTGGTACACGAACCTCGTCGAAGTGGCGACCAATGGCGATCGCGAGGCGACGTTTGTACTAAAGCGACCGCAGCCGGCGTTTCTCGCGCTCCTCGCCTCGGGTATGTCGCCGGTTTATCCCTGTCACGTGACGCCGGCGCAGATGCGCCAGCATCCGATCGGCACCGGTCCCTTCAAATTCGCCGAGTTCAAGCCCAACGAATACATTAAGGTCGCAAAAAATCCCGATTACTGGAAGCCGGGCCTGCCCTATCTCGACGGCATCGAATACACGATCGCGAAGAACCGCTCGACCGCGATCCTCGCCTTTGTCGCCGGCAAGTACGAATTGACCTTCGCCGGCACGCTCACGATCCCGTTGACCCACGATTTGCAGCGCCAGCGGCCCGATGCGCTCTGCGATCTGCCGCCCGGCAGCGTCAGCGTCAATCTGATCGTCAACCGCGAGAAACCGCCCTTCGACAATGCCGAATTGCGGCGCGCGATGTCGCTTGCCCTCGACCGGCAGGCCTTCATCGACATCATCACCGATGGGAAGGGCTTCCGCGCCGCGGCGATGCAGCCGCCGCCCGGCGGACAGTGGGGCATGCCGCTGGAGATGCTCGAAAAGCTGCCGGGATACGGGCCTGACGTGGCGGCAAACCGCGAGCAGGCCCGCTCGATCATGAAGAAGCTCGGCTACGGCCCCGACAACGCGCTGAACATCAAGGTGACGACGCGCGACGTCCCGCCCTATCGCGATCCGGCGGTAATCCTCATCGACCAGTTGAAGGAGATCTACATCATCGGCGAGCTCGATCCGGTCGATACGACCCAATGGTATCCGAAGGTGCAGCGCAAGGACTACACGGTGGGATTGAACCTGACCGGAACCCTGGTCGACGATCCCGACGCGATACTCTACGAGAACTACGCCTGCGGCGGCGTCGGCAATTATAACGGCTACTGCAACCCGGAACTCGATAAGCTAATCGAGCGGCAATCGGTCGAGGCGAACCAGGACAAGCGTCACCAACTCGTCTGGGAAATCGAGCGGCAGCTCGTCGAGGACGAGGCCAAGCCGCTGATCTTCTTTACGCGGGGCGGCATCTGCCGGGACCCGAAGGTCAAGAATCTGACCACTATGGTGAACAGCATCTACAATGGCTGGCGTATGGAAGATATCTGGCTCGACAATTAATCTCGAGTTCGCGGCGGCTCGCGAGCGCAGCCCGCTCTGTCTCTTTCCCGCTCTTTTCCGTCGTCGGGGCGAAAGCCGGGATCCACTTCTCAGAGCCACGAGCAGTTTGAATGGTGCGTCCCGGCTTTCGTCGGGACGACGGTTTACGGAGGGTCAAACGGAAATAGACTCCGTATAATCTGCCGAACCGCATTGCGACGATCAGCACACGGGGCATTCGATGATCAAAGGCTTGCACCACAACGCCTATCGCTGCCGCGACTCGGAAGAGACGCGTATCTTCTACGAGGATTTCCTCGGGCTGAAGCTGGTCAGTGCCTTCGAAATCGGCGACGGCATGGGCCTCCACATCTTCTTTGCGATGGATGACGGCTCCTGCCTCGCCTTCTTCGAGGTCCCGGACAGGCCGTTCGAGTTCAAGCGGCAGGACGATCTCGACCTGCACATCGCGCTCGGCGTCGAGAACGACGTGTTCGAGGCGATGCTGGCGAAAGGGCGGGCGCAGGGGATCGAGGTGCGCGGGCCGGTCGATCACGGCTTTGTCCGCTCGATCTATTTCCGCGATCCCAACGGCTATGTCGTCGAATTGACCGCCAGCACCGGCAGGAACCGGGAGATGATGGACCCCGCGCTCTCCAAGCCACATGAAGAGCTGAGGCGGTGGCAGGCGAAGCACCACCCCGCGGCAGCGCAATAAGGAGCCCCGATGCCCGACATCCCGCGCCTCAACCCGGCGATACGCGCCCTTGAAAGCGGCAAACCCGCCTTCGTGACCTTCTCGCCGCCCGAGATCGGCGCAGCGCAATCCATCGCCGCCGCACCCTATGACGGTGTCGTCTTCGAGATGGAGCACAACCCATACGACATCCGCACTCTGCGCGACTGCATGCAATACATGCTCGACCGCGCGCAGATCGTGAAATCGGGGAGCCTCGCCCCGGCGGTCGCGCCGTTCGTCCGCATCCCGCCCAATGGCGGCGAGATGAACCAGTTCATCGCCAAGCAGGTGCTCGATATTGGCGTCTACGGGATCGTCTGGCCGCATGTCTCGACGGTCGAGGAGGCGAGGAACGCCGTTCAGGCCTGCCGCTACCCGCGGCCGCGCGAAGCCCAGTATTATGAGCCGGCGGGGCAGCGCGGTGACGCGCCGCGCAACGCTGCGCGTTATTGGGGCATCGACCAGCAGACCTATTACAAACGGGCCGACACCTGGCCCTTGAACCCCGAGGGCGAAATCCTCGTCGTCATCATGTGCGAGGAGAAGCGCGCGATCCGCAACCTGCCGAAGATGCTGAAGGAGGTGCCGGGGATCGGCGTCGTGCTGATCGGCGAGGGCGACCTGTCGCAAGACATGGGCTATCCGCGCCAGTACGACCACCCGGAGGTCGCCGCGGCGATCGACGAGACCTTGGCGATCTGCAAGGAGGCGGGGATCCCGTGCGGCCATCCGCATGTCGACGCGAACAATGTCGAGGAGCTCCTCGAAAAAGGCTTCCGCTGGCTGATGCCGGCGCCCTCGCAATCCTTCGCCGCGCTGCAAAAAGGCCTGAAAGCCGCCGGCCGGAAGTAAAACACCCTCGCCCTTCCAATCGCTGGCGCGATGAGGCGGGTGAGGCTCTTGCGACTTTTTAGCGGACGCGATGTAGTGCGCCGCTGAACGCTATCCCCCCAACCTGATCCGGAGGATGCCGATGAACCAGGATGCCAAGAAAACCGCGCTGCGCATGATCCCCTACGGCATCTATGTGCTGACCGCCGATGACGGGAAGGGCAATGTCGCCGGCGCCACGGTGAACTGGGTGACGCAAACCGCCTTCAATCCGCCGCTCGTCGTGGTCGGGGTCAAGACCGACAGCGGCGCCTACGGCATCGTCAAGAACACCAAGAATTTCACGCTCAACATGCTCGGCAAGGAGCACAAGGGCCTCGCCTTCACCTTCTTCAAGCCGGCGCAACTGTCGGACGGCAAGCTCTCGGGACAGGCAATCCACAAAGGCTCAAACGGTGCGCCGATCCTGGATGCGGCCTTGGCCGCCGTCGAGTGCAAGGTCACCAGCATCGTCGAGCAGGGCGATCATCACATCGTCGTCGGCGAGGTCACCGAGGCGCATCTGCCAAAGCCGATCGAGGGACGGCCCGATGTCGCGATCCTCGAGATGAAGGATCTCGGCGACAACGTCTTTTACGGCGGCTGAGTGGCGCCAGGGCGGGCGGGGAGGAGCCCCGGGAGGGAAGGCATCTGGCCCGGCCCGGCAAAAGCCTGGCCAGAATTGCGTTCTCGGAGCGGAGTGGCACATCGCCGGTGCAGCGAACCTCCGCCGCCAAATGCTTGCCTCCCTCCGCCCGGGGGAGCGGCGGAAACTTTATGGGAACGCGGCCCTCGGCTCCGCGTCTTTAACCTGGATGTAACTCGGCCCTGGCCCGCCGATCGTTACCTGGCATGACGCAATAGCGTGGGCCTGCTGCGACGCGGCGATAACTCGTAAACTCGCTCCGATCCCACACCAGCCGCATCCTGTCCAAGGATTGGGGAAGCGCGGGCATGATCCCGACCATTCAGACGCTGATATTGCTGCTGATCGTGATCGCGTCAGTCGCGGTTGCGGAGACCCGGCTGAGAATTCCGAGCGCTATCCTCCTGATGCTCACCGGGGTCATCCTGGCGTTGATTCCCGGATTGCCGACGGTAGAGCTGGCTCCGGAACTGGTGCTGCTCTTGGTGCTGCCGCCCATTATCTACTCATCGGCCGTGGCGATGAGTTGGCGGGAGTTTCGGTTTAATCTGCGGCCGATCTCGCTGCTCGCTCTCGGATGCGTGGCGTTCACGACGGTCGCCACCGCTGCGGCGGCGCATTGGGTGCTGGGCCTTCCCTGGTCGGTCGGATTCGTGTTGGGCGCGATCGTTTCGCCTCCCGACGCCGTTGCGCCGCTTTCGGTCGCGCGCCGGATGCAACTGCCCCGGCGCATCCTCGTCGTACTCGAAGGCGAAGGCCTGGCGAATGATGCCACGGCGCTGGTGCTTTATCGCTTTGCCGTGGCCGCGGTCAGCGCCGGGATGTTTTCTTTGAGCGAGGCGGCGACGGTGTTCGCCGCCATTGTCGCCGGCGAATTGGTGTGGGGCATTGGCGTTGGCTGGCTGATGCTGCACTTGCGCCGTTGGGTCCGCGATCCGCGCATCGAGATAACGCTGTCGATCCTTACGCCTTTTCTCGCCTATTGGCCGCCCGAGCATCTCGGCGGTTCGGGCGTCCTCGCGACGGTAACTGCCGGTCTCTACATCAGCTGGAACGGACTCCATCTGATCAGCGCGGCGACGCGGCTCCAAGGCATTTTCTTCTGGGATTTTCTGATCTACCTCGTCGAAGGCATGGTCTTTCTGACGACCGGATTGCAGGCCCGCACGCTGATCGCCCGTATCGGTCAATACCCATCGTCCGAACTCGCGATTTCCGCTGCGGTCATCAGCGCGGTCGTGATCGTCGCACGGTTCATCTGGGTGTTCCCAGCGGTCTATCTTCCCCGCTGGCTGTCTCGCCGGATCAGACGACGCGATCCCGCGCCGCCCTGGCAACATGCGTTCGTGCTGTCGTTTACCGGCGTCCGCGGCATCGTTTCGCTCGCCGCGGCATTAGCGATCCCATTTGTTACGGCAACAGGAGCGCCGTTCCCCGGCCGCGAGCTAATCCTGTTCCTGACCTTCTCCGTGATCCTGGTGACGCTGGTCGGTCAAGGATTGATGCTGCCGTCGGTGATCCGGGCGCTCGGGCTCGCTCACGCCGGCCGCCGCGAGCACGAAGCCGACAAAGCGGAAGAGTGCGAAGCCCGGCGACAAGCGGCCATCGCCGCGCTAAGCCGGCTCGATGAGCTCACCGCCGCGGGCACATTTTCGGAAGAAATCCTTCAGCCGATACGGACCCGTCAGCGCCATCGGCTAGACCACATCGAGCATGGCAACGATCTTGACGACCGCAACAGAAACTTTCGCGACCTGAACGACGAGATCGAGTTTCTGCTGATCGGCACCGAGCGTCGGCACATCAACGAGCAATATCGGAGGGGCGCCTTGACGGATGTTTCACGGCGCCGCATCGAACGCGAACTCGACCTGCGCGAAGCAGAACTGCTCAATCAGCGTGCCGAGGGCTAGCGAGCCGCCGCGCCATCGATTATCGGCGTTTTCATGATACTGTACCGCTGTCGGCCGCGCGGTAGTCCCGGCCGTCGCCGCCGGCCCTGCCTACCCTGGAGGTCAGCATGCCCCAAGCGCTCCAATCGCCGCTCAAATGGCCGAAAGAGGGCAATGCGCGGGTGCCTTACCGGGTGTTCTCCGATCCGGAGATCTACCGCGCCGAGCGCGACCGCGTCTTTCTCGGGCCGACCTGGCAATACCTAGCCCTCGACAACGAATTGCCGAACCCGGGCGATTACAAGACGACCTTTCTCAGCGAGACGCCGGTCATCGTCACCCGCGGTGAGGACGGCCAGATCCATGCGATGGTCAACCGTTGCGCGCATCGCGGCAATCTTGTCTGCCTAAAGCAGCGCGGTCACGCCAAGGACGGGCTGACCTGCGTCTATCATGCCTGGCGCTATGACCTCGCCGGCAATCTGACAAGCGTCGCGTTCCGCCGCGGCGTCGCCGGCAAGGGCGGCATGCCGGAGAGCTTCAAGCTCGAGGAGCATGGGCTCAAGAAATTGCGCACCGACAGCTTTGCCGGGATCGTCTTCGGCACGCTGTCGCCCGACGCGCCGCCGCTCGCTGAATATATCGGCAACGACATCGGCGGACGGATCGGCCGGGTCATGCGCGGCAAGCCAAAGATCATCGGCACGACCTCACAGATCCTGCACAACAACTGGAAGCTCTACGTCGAGAACGTTAAGGACACCTATCACGCGAGCCTATTGCACACCTTCTTCACGACATTCCGGATCAGTCGGCTGACCACGGCCGGCGGCGTCGCGATCGCCGAGTCGGGCGCGCACCATGCCAGCTACACCTATGGCGAGCAGCGCGGGGACAACGCCACGTCGGATCAGCTCTATAGCGAAATCCACTCGCTGCACGAGGATTACCGCCTCAAGGACCCGCGCTTTCTCGACTCGGTCGACGAGATCGGCGACGGCATTACGCTGCAGATCCTCAGCGTTTTCCCGAATTTCGTGTTGCAGCAGATTCACAACTCGATTGCCGTGCGCCTCGTGCTCCCGAAGGGGCCGGACGAGACCGAGCTGCAATGGACCTATATCGGATTCGAGGACGACGACGCGGTGATGACCGAACGTCGGCTGCAGCAGGCCAATCTCGTCGGCCCGGCCGGTTATGTCTCGATGGAGGATGGCGCGGTCGGCGGCTTTATCCAGCGCGCGATCCCGGGTGCCGAGGAAGAAGCCTCCGTCATCGAGATGGGTGGGCATGAGCACGCACCACAGCCGACGCGTGCGACCGAAGCATCGGTGCGCGGCTTCTGGAATGCGTGGCGGCCCCTGATGGGACTCTAGGGATGGGGCTTTAGCGGCGATGGATCTCGCCGAGGTTACGCGGCGGCTTGAACTGGAAACGCTTTACGCCGATTACGCCGCCTGTCTCGACAGTGACGCGCTGGAGCGCTGGCCCGACTTCTTTACCGAGAATTGTCATTACCGCGTAACCTCGGCGGAGAATTACGAGGCTGGGCTGCCGCTTGGGCTGATCTATGCGACGTCGCAGAACATGTTGCGCGACCGGGTCAGCGCTTTGCGCGACGCCAACATCTACGAGCCGCAGCGGTATCGGCATTTGATCTCCGGTATCCGCATTGAGCGCGAAGACGGCGGCGCCCTCGACGTCACCGCCAATTTTCTGGTCGTGCGCACGATGCAGGACGGTGGCATGATATTGTTCGCGGCCGGGCGCTATGTCGACCGGATCGAGCGCGCCGGCCCGGGCTGGAAATTCGCGCAGAAGATCGTCGTGCTCGACAGCCGGCAGATCGACACGCTGCTCGCCATCCCGCTCTGAGGATGACCCGATTGCAGCCTACAAAATCGTCATCCCGGCCTTCGCAGGCACGACGGCTTTGGGCAGCAGTTGCGTTCGTCCTCGCGCTCGTCGTGGCCTTTTTCCCAGCCGAGACGGCCAGCGCTGCCGGGCCGGTGGTGGTCGCTTCGAAGATCGATACCGAGGGCGCGCTGCTCGGCAACATGATCGCGGATGTCGTGGCGGCGCGCGGCATCGCCGTCGATCGCCGCATCCAGCTCGGCCCTACGAACATCGTGCGAGCGGCGCTCCTCGCCGGCCAGATCGATCTCTATCCCGAATATACCGGCAACGGCGGTATCTTCTTTCACCGCGACAACGATCCGGCCTGGAAGAACGCGGCGCAAGGCTATGACGAGGTGAAGAAGCTCGACGCCGCCCAGAACCGCATCGTTTGGCTCGACCCGGCGCCGGCCAACAACACCTGGGTTATCGCCATCCGCGGCGATCTCCCGGCTTTTCCCGGGCGCAAATGCCTCGATAGTCTCGCGGCCTATCTCGCCGAGGGCGGCCGCTTCAAGCTTGCCGCGTCGGCCGAATTTGTCGAGAGCCCGGCGGCTTTACCAGCCTTCGAGAAGACCTACGGTTTTCAGCTGAAGGCGGAGCAGTTGCTGACCCTGTCTGGCGGCAACACGGCGGCGACCTTGCGCGCCGCGGCCGAGGGGATTTCCGGCGTCAATGCGGGGATGGCCTACGGCACCGACGGCGAGCTGGCGGCGCTCGGCCTGACGGCGCTGTGCGATGACAAAGGCGCGCAAATTGTCTATGCGCCGGCGCCGGTCATCCGGCAGGCAGTCCTCGACGAGCATCCCGACATCGCCGCCGCTCTCGTGCCCGTTTTTGCATCGCTGTCGCTCGAAACTCTCCAGGCGCTCAACGCGCGCATCGCCGTCGCCGGCGAGGATGCCGGGGCGGTTGCTGTCGATTACCTCAAATCGAAGCACTTCCTGCCGTGAGCATGTCCGGCCCGGCCGTGCCGGCATTTCGCGCCGCGGCACGGTTCCCCGCGATCAGGCTGTACAACCATGTTGTCCCCGTGCTGATCAGCGCCGCGGTCATTGCCGCAACGGCCTGCGGCTTTATCTCGGTCGCGCCAAACCGGCTCGTCTCGGGAGAGCCGGTCGCTCTGTGGCTCGCCGCGGATCCGCGCGTTACCGCCGCTCTCGCGGTGTTAGGCGCCGCGCTGCTCGCCACCGCCTTCGCGACGTCAAACCGTGCAGTACATTTTGCCTCAGCAGGCATCGCCGTGTCTTTGGTTTTTCTGGTCCTCGCCGCGGTGGGAGAGGCGGCGCATGCGCAGGCGGCGTCCGCCTCGAAGCTGACGCGTGTCTCGCTCGGCGCCGCGTTCTGGGTCATGCTCGGCGCCGCTGGGCTGGCGGTTCTCGACGGTTTGCAGCGCGCCCGGGCGGGAATTCTCGTCCAGCTGGCGGCGGTGATCGTCATCGGCGCCGGGTTCGCGGCGATGATCGAAGCCGGTGCGTTCGATGCGCTGTCGCTCACTCATGAATACCGCACCCGCGAGGCTCAGTTCGCGGGCGCCCTGACCCGCCACGTCGAACTCGTCCTCGCCTCGGTCGGCGTGGCGGTTATAGCAGGCTTCCCGCTCGGTGTTGCTGCAGTGCGCCGGCCGGGCTGGCAAGGCCCGGTGTTCGCGGTGCTAAACCTGTTGCAGACGATCCCGTCCATTGCCTTGTTCGGACTATTGATCGTGCCGCTCTCCGCGGTGGCTTCGGCGTTTCCGAGCTTCGCCGCGGTCGGCATCGGCGGGATCGGCGTTGCGCCGGCGCTCATTGCGCTCGTCCTCTACGCGCTGTTGCCTGTCGTGCGCAGCACGGTGGCGGGGCTGAGCGGTGTCGATCGCGGTGTCGTCGATGCGGCGCGCGGCATGGGGATGCGGCAGCGTCAGCGCTTCTGGCAGGTCGAATTGCCCTTGTCCGCGCCGGTATTGCTCGCCGGCTTGCGCATTGTGACGGTCCAGGCGATCGGGCTCGCGGTGGTCGCCGCGCTGATCGGCGCCGGCGGGCTCGGCAGCTTTGTATTCCAGGGGCTCGGCCAATACGCCGCCGATCTCGTCCTGATCGGCGCGCTGCCGGCGATCGCTCTGGCGCTCGCCGCCGATTTCTTGCTGCAGAGCGCGACCGCGCTACTCGGGCGCCGCGTTGCGCGATGATCGAGCTCGAACACATCAGTAAACGCTACGACGGCCGGCCGGTTGTCGACGATCTGTCGCTGACCGTGCCCGACGGCGCATTCTGCATTCTGCTTGGCCCCTCCGGCTGCGGCAAATCGACGACATTGCGGATGATCAACCGCCTTGTGCCATTCGACAGCGGCGCGATCCGTATTGCCGGCGAGGACATCCGCGACGTGCCGGAAGAGGCGCTGCGGCGGCGCATCGGCTACGCGATCCAGTCGATCGGGCTGTTTCCGCACTGGACGGTCGAGGACAACATCGCGACCGTGCCGCGGCTGTTGAATTGGCCGGGCCGGCGCATCCGCGACCGGGTGACCGAACTATTGGAACTGCTGCGGCTGGATCCGGAAAGCTATCGCCGCAAATATCCGCACCAATTGTCGGGCGGCGAGCAGCAGCGGATCGGCGTTGCCCGCGCGCTCGCCGCCGACCCCGAACTCTTGCTGATGGACGAGCCGTTCGGCGCGGTCGATCCCATCACGCGCGACGCGTTGCAGAACGAGATCGCACGAATCCATGCCGCGACAAAGAAGACGATCGTCTTTGTGACGCATGATATCGAGGAGGCGCTGCGCCTCGCGACGGTCATCGCGATCCTCGAGCGCGGCCGCTTGGCGCAATGGGGCGCGCCAATCGATATCGTCGAGCATCCTGCGAGCGCCTTTGTGCGCGACTTTGTCGGCGGTGAGGGCAGCGGCCTCAAGCTTCTCGGATTGCGAAAAATCGCCGAGCGCATGCGCCTCGGCGGATCCGCCGTTGGCCTCCCGCTCTCGGCGGACGCCTCATTGCGCGATGCGCTGGCCGTGATGACCGAGCGCCATACCGACCGGCTGCCGGTCGCCGATGCAAGCGGGCGCGCGATCGGCATCATTATGCTTGCCGATCTGGTGCGCTGAGATGCGCCGCGCCGATCCGATCGCCAGCCCGACATTGTGGGTCGCCGTGCTGTTTGTCGCGCTGTTGTTCGGCATGCCGCAACTGGCGCCGCTCTTCCAGTGGAGCTTCCCCGGCGTCACCCCGCCGGTCTTCGAACGCGGCAGCTTTTTCGCATTATGGCTGTCGCATGCCGGGCTCGTGCTCGTTGCCGGCGGCGCCGCGATGATTATCGGTATCGCGCTCGCGATCTTTGTGACGCGTCCCGCAGGCCGCGATTTCCGTGCCCTCGTCAGTACCCTCGCGGCTGTGGGCCAGACCTTCCCGCCGGCCGCGGTTTTGGCGCTTGCGGTCCCGGCGCTCGGCTTCGGGCCGCGCCCGACAATCGTCGCGCTATTCCTCTACGGCCTCTTGCCGATTATCGAGAACGCGGTCGCCGGCCTCGAAGGGGTGCCGGCCGCGACTCGCGAGGCGGCACGCGGTATGGGGCTGTCAGCCTGGCAATTGTTGCGCGATGTCGATCTGCCGCTCGCCGCGCCGGTTATCCTCGCCGGGGTCCGCGTCTCGGTGACGATCGCGATCGGCACGGCGACGATCGGCTCGACGGTCGGTGCGCTGACCCTCGGCACACCGATCTTCGACGGGCTCGCCGGCAACAAATTGCCGTTCGTGATCCAGGGCGCGGTGTTGGTCGCGCTGTTCGCGATCCTCACCGATATGCTGTTTGCCCGGCTGGAGCGCTGGCTGCAGCCGCCGGGGACGCCGGCCTGACCCGCGCCAGATAGGCTCCGATCCGCTCCACCTGCTCCTGCGCCATGACAAGACCGAGCTTTGTGCGCCGCCACAGCACATCCTCGGCTGTCTGCGCCCATTCCTTGTCGATGTGCCAGCGCAATTCCGCTTCGCAGAAGCCGTGCCCGAAATCCTCACCCTGCGCCCCGCGCAGCATTTCGCGCGCTTCGCTGCCATAGCTGCGCGCCAGCCGCTCGGCGGTCGGTGCATCGAGCGCGGGGTGATCGCGCGCCAGCTCCTCGGCGAGCGCGGCAATCCCGCCCTCGGGCAGATCCTCGCTGCCCGGCAAGAGCGAGCCCGCCGTCCAGGCCGGCCCGATCTCGGGCAGAAACGGCGCCAGCCGTGTCAGCGCATGCTCCGCCAGCCGCCGATGCGTCGTCAATTTACCGCCAAAGATCGACAATATCGGCGCGCCAGATGTATCGAGATCGAACACATAATCGCGCGTCACCGCCGAAGCGGAGCGCGCCCGGTCCTCGTAGAGCGGCCGCACCCCGGCGTAATGCCACACGACCTCGGCGGGACCCGGCGGCTTCGCGAACCAGCGCGCTACCGCGCGGCACAGATACGCGATCTCCTCCTCGCTGATCGCGGCCGTTGCCGGATCGCCGGTGAATGGCAACTCGGTTGTGCCGATCAGCGAAAACGCGCGCTCGAACGGGATCACGAAGACGATGCGGCCGTCATCGTTCTGTAGCAGATAGGCGTGCTCGCCCTCATAGAGCCGCGGCACGACGATATGGCTGCCTTTGACGAGCCGCAGCGCGCGATGCGCGGGCAAGCCGGCCCGGCGCAATACGTCCGCAACCCACGGGCCGGCGGCATTGACCAGAACCCGCGCCGCGACTTCGTGCCTCTCGCCTTTCTCGTGCTGCAAGCCCGCACGCCAGCTATCGGGCTCGCGTTGCGCGGCGACAAGCGCCGTTCGGGTCAGGATGACGGCACCGCGCGCCGCCGCATCGCGCGCCGTCACGACCGTCAGCCGTGCATCATCGACGCGGCAATCGGCATAGACGAAACCCGCTCCGGGCGCGCGTAAAGGTCTGCCCAGCGGGTCTTGCCGCAGATCGAGCGCGCGCGCTCCGGGCAGGCTGCGCGCGCCGCCGAGGCGGTCGTAGAGAAACAGCCCGGCCCGCACCAGCCAGCCCGGCCGCGAGCCGGGCCCCTGCGGCAATACGAACGACATCGGGCGCACGAGATACGGCGCGAGGCGAAGCAACACCTCACGTTCTGCCAAGGACTCCCGCACCAGCCGGAAATCGCCATGCTCGAGATAGCGCAGCCCGCCATGCACGAGCTTGCTGGAAGCCGAGGAGGTCGCGCCGGCGAGATCGCCCTTGTCGCACAGCAACACGCGAAGGCCGCGTCCGGCGGCATCGCGCGCGATCGCAACACCGTTGATGCCGCCGCCGACAATCAGGAGATCGTAGCTGTCGGTCACGACAGCAGCATCGCCGCGAATTCGATAAAGCCGTCGCCCGCCGCGGCATCGGTGACATAGGCCGGCAGCGTCTTCAGCCGCGGCAGGAACGGCAGGATGTTGGCAACGGCGACGCTGTGCGGGAAAAACGCGAACATCGGCTCGTCATTCGGCGAGTCGCCGATAAACATGACGATCTCGCGCTTGCGGTCGAGTTCGATATCGTAGATTTCGCGAAACATCCGGCGGGTCATCGCCAGCTTGTCCCAATTGCCGAACCAGCCATTGACGTGGATCGAGCTGACCTTCGCCGAAGCGCCCGCCGCCTGCATCATCGCGACGATGCGGTCGACCTCTGCCGGCGGCAGCGGCCCGGTATCCTCGGCAAAATCGATCGCCAGATCGGCCACCCGGAAGGGCTGGTCGGCGGCGATGCGCGTCCGCGGCAGCGCGGCGACGATCTCTTCACCCAGACGGGCGAGCCGCCGGCCTGCGGCCTCGCGCTCCTCGTCGGAGAGCCAGAAGCGGCGTGTCATCGTGCGCGCCGCATGGTCATAGCGGAAATAAAAGGCGCCGTTCTCGCCGATTACCGCGTCGACCGGCCAGAAGCGTGCGATCATATCGCACCACCCCGCGGGCCGGCCGGTCACCGGAATGACGCGCAGCCCATGCTGCGACAGCCGTTCGAGCGCGGCATACGCATCCGCGCTCAGCCGGCCCTCGGTCGTCAGCGTGTCGTCTATGTCGAGGAGGACAAACCGGATCCTGCGCCGCGCCTCGCTCGGGAACCCGGCAAGCGCACGCATCGGGTTCGTCAGGATTGGGGCAGTTGCGCCAGCGCGGCGAGAAACCGGTCGCGTTGCGGCGTCTCAGGATAACCCCTTGCGGTCGTCTCGACCGCGGCGATCGCGTCCTTCAGATCGCAATGCGCCGATGCCAGCCATTTCAAATTCTCGAGATGAATCTCGAGATATTCGACCACGACCCAATAGCTGCCCTTGCCGCGGTCCTCCTCGGCTTCCTTCTGTAACCTCGCGGCGAAGGCATCGCAGAGGCTCGGCGTCGGCGCGATATCGAGCTGCCACAGATCGCCAAGCCAGACCAGCATGCCGTCCCGAATCAATTTTTCGACCTGCTCCTGACGATCGGTGACCAGCCGAGCTTCCTCCAGCGCGCGCTGGCGAAACGGGCTGCCCGGCTTGATGTAGTCGAGGTAATCGCCGAATGACGAATCCGGGGTCAGCCCCTCGAACCGCGCCTGCCAATCACGCGTCGCCTGTGCCCGGCGTTCTTCGTCCGAGATGACCGGAAGCTGCTGTTGCTGCGCACGCACCTCCGCCCGCTCGGACGAGCGTTGCGATAGCGCAATCCATGGCACCGCCGATAACAGTAGCACCGCAGCGCAAACGGCGCCGCTCGTCGCGGTCTCCGGCAGCACGCCGTGCAGCCCCGGTAATCGTGCCCACAGTGCATAAGCCGCGATCAGCGGCGGCAATACCCCCGGCACGATAAGGGCCCAGTCGAAGCCGGGTGAGGACAGCAGGTCGACCGTGGCTCCGACTGCCACCAGCGAAACCGGGTGCAGGACGAGCGCGGCAATCCCGGCCCAGCTCGGCATGCGGCCCTTGGCCGCGCCCAGCCCCAGGAGGATCGCGAGCATGATCCACAGAATGGCGATGCCGATGACCGCGTAGACGCCGGCGAGCCCGCGGCTGATGCCGTCGACATCGTGCAGGTCGCTCATCCCCGCCATCACCATGGCATAGGGGACGACACCGAGAACGATCAGGACGATGCTGCCGACCGGCACGGTTTGGGCCGGCACGGCTTCCGAGGGTGTAGTCGAACCCGTCGTCATCATTTAAGGAGACCCCGGCTGGCGGGCTGCGCCGGGGCAAACCGGCGGCCCGGCGAGGCGCTCGCGGGGCGCCCTGACTATAGGCGAAGCGCCATGCGGGTCGCGAGCATCCTTGGATTTTGGCTTGGGCGGGGTCTGCTCGCCGTATTGCCGGTGATCGCCGGCGTCCCCGCTGCCGCGGAATCGGTGCCGGCCTATCACGGCCATGCCAACCGGAGTGGCAACTTCACCACGCCGGAACTGACCTGGGAGCATGCCCGGGCGCTGCGTCTCGATGTCGGCTTTATGCCGCATTTCGAGGGGCACCTCTATGCTCAGCCGCTTTATTGGCGGCCGCCCGGCGCCGCCGCCGGCGTGCTGATCGTCGGCAGCGAAAGCAATGTCGTGACCGCGATCGATGCTGCGAGCGGCAATACCGTCTGGACTCGCGCGCTCGGCCGCCCAGCGCCGCTCTCGGCTTTCGGCTGCGGCAACATCGATCCGCTGGGCATCACCGGCACCCCGGTCATCGACGAGGCAGGCGCCACTCTCTACCTCGATGCGATGGTCGCCGACACCGGCGGCCCACGCCACCGCATCTTCGCCTTGTCGCTGAAAGACGGCGCGCCCTTGCCCGGGTGGCCGATCGATGTCGCCGACGTGCTGCGGACCAAAAGCGAGAGCTTCGATTCGCGTGTGCAGAACCAGCGCGGCGCGCTCACGATCCTCAATGGCATCCTCTACATCCCGTATGGCGGCTTTTACGGCGATTGCGGCGATTACCACGGCTGGGTCGTCGGCGTGCCGCTCGGCGATCCGCAGCGTGTCGCGGCGTGGCGGACCCGCGGCCGCGGCGGCGGTATCTGGGCGCCGGGCGGCATCGCCAGCGACGGGATCTCGCTCTATGTCGCGACCGGCAACACCGTGGGCGCGCGCGACTGGGCCGATGGCGAGGCGGTGTTTCGCCTTGCGCCCGATTTGCATCATTCCGAGCGCAACCCCGACTTTTTTGCCGCGTCGGACTGGCGCGCCCTCGATACACGGGACGCCGATCTCGGCGGCACCAACCCGCTGCCGCTCGATCTGCCCGGCGGTCCTCCCGTCGTGCTCGCGCTCGGCAAGGACGAGAAGGCCTATTTGCTCGACCGCTCCAATCTCGGCGGGTTCGGCGGCAGCCTCGTTACCGAGCGCGTCTCGACTTATCCGATCCGCACCGCCCCTGCCGCCTATCGCGCCGCCGATGCGATGCTCGTCGCGCTCCAGGGGCACGGTGCTCCTTGTCCATCCGGCCAGGGCGGCGATCTGACCGTCTTGCGGATCGCCGCCAGTCCGCGCCCGGCAATCGCGGCGGCATGGTGCGGCGCGGTGTCGGGCGCCGGTTCCCCGATTGTCACGACGACCGACGGCACCGCCAATCCGATCGTCTGGATGCTGGGCGCCGAGGGCGACAACCGGCTGCACGGCTTCCGCGGCGACACCGGCGAGCGGTTGTTCGCGAGCCCGCCGCTCGTCGGTCTGCGGCATTTCCAGACATTAATCGCCGCCGACGACCGGCTCTTTGTCGGCGCCGACGGTCGCCTCTATGCCTTCACCTTGCCCTGAAGCGCAGCGGTGAACGCGTCATCGAGCAGTTGCGCGGCGCGGTCGAGTTGTGCCTCGCTCGTCGTCATCGGCGGCACAAAGCGCAAAACGCTGCCTTGTCGCCGCTGGCTGAAGATGAGGCCGCGCTCAAAGCAATAGCGATAGACCGCCTGCCCGAGCGCATAGGCCGGCTTGCGCGAATGCCGGTCCTCGACCAGTTCGATGCCGAGCAGGAGGCCACGCCCGCGCACATCGCCGATTTGCTCGTAGCGTTGCGCCAAGGCACCGAGATGGCCCTTGAAGCGGTCGCCGATTGCGCGCGCCTTTGCCGGCATGTCCTCGCCCTCGATGACATCGAGGCTGGCGATCCCGGCGGCGCAGGCGAGCGGGTCATTCGAGTGCGAATGCGTGTTGATAAAGCCGCTCTCGACGACCTTCTCCTCGATCGCCGCGCTCGTCGTAACCGCGCTGATGCTGATGCCGCCGCCGAAATGCTTCGCGACGGTGATCATGTCCGGGACGACACCCTCCGCGTCGCAGGCGAACATCGTCCCGAGCTTGCCGAGGCCGGTCTGCTCCTCGTCGAGGATCAACAGCATGCCGCGCGCGCTGCATAATTCCTGGAGGCGCTTCAGCCAGCCCGGCGGCGGCTCGATGACGCCGCCGGCGCTGAACAGCGGCTCGGTCAACACCGCCGCCGGCCGGCCGGTCGATTGCGCATCGATCAGCTCAAAGCTGGTGTCGAGGCAGGCGTAGTTGCAGGCCGGGAACGTCTGGCGCAGCGGGCAACGATAGCAATAGGGCGCGACGATCGCCTGGCTCCCGCCCGGTAGCGGCCCGTGCTCCTTGTGCCAGCCGGCAAAGGTCAGAGAACGCGCCGTGTCGGAGAGCCCGTGAAAGCTGACATGCGGGCTCGCCACCTCGTAGCCGCCGGTATATTGCCTCGCGATCATGACCGCCGCCTCGTTGGCGTCGGAGCCGGATTGCAGGAACAGGCTTTTCTCCAGCCCGTCTGGCATCACGCGCGCCAGCCGCTCGGCGAGCCGGATCTCCTGCACATTGAAATAGCTGCTATGAGCGTGGATCAGCGTGTCGCAAGCCTCTCTGATCGCGGCGGTGACCGTCGGATGGTTGTGGCCGAGCGCGGCGCACATCTGGCCGGAGTTGAAGTCGAGCCAGCGCTTGCCGGTGACGTCCTCGACCTCCGAGCCTTGGCCCGACACGAACACCGGTCCGGCGATCTCGCCCCGTTGGGACTTGGAGTCCATTCGCGCTCGAAAGCTGTAGCGGCGGGCGCGCGCGAGCAATTCGGCTTCGCTGTCCATTCGCAATCTCCGTAGCGCGCGGCAGTTGCGCGCGCTGTTCCCGAACCATACCTTACATCCGCGATCGAAGGATTAGCTTCGGCCGATAATTCGCAGGGGATGGATACATGCATCGCGCCATTCTAAATGCCACCGGGTTTGCGGCCGCCCTGTTTGTGCTCGCAACTGCCGCGCCGGCTGCCGCCGGGTATGGTGCCCTGGCATTTGACGAGAGCACACGAAAGTATGGTCTTAGCTCGAACGAAGAGACGCAGGGCAAAGCGGATGACGTTGCGTCGAAGATATGCGGCAGCGATAAATGCAAGATAATTTTCCGAACATCATCAAAGGAATGCGGCGCCGTCGCGATAGCCGAGACGGGAACCGGATGGGGTGGTGGAAAGCGTACAAATCGTGCCGCAGCGGAACTAGGTGCGATGCAGAGCTGCCAGAAACACACAAAGGGGCAGTGCAAGATACGCAGCGTCGAGTGCAACCGGTAGCCCCCAAAATCGAGGGTCATTGCGAGCGAAGCGAAGCAATCTCCCACACGGAGTGCACCGAGATGGGCATTGCTTTGTCTGCGCTCCTCGTAATGACGGCATGATATAATGCGCTACACCAAAAAGGCGCTGCTCGTCTTCGGCCTCGGCCTGATCGTTGGGTTTGCGCTGATCGTCGCCGAGGTGCCGAGCTTTGGCCTGATCGGCAGCGCGATCATGGCGCTCGGCCTTGTCGGCCTGCCCATCGCGCTCATCGCCGACGGGCGCATCGCGTTCGTTCAGCGGATCCTCGCGCGGTTCTCGCGCCCGAAGCGCCCACAGCCACGCCGGCGCGGCAGGGTAACGACCAGCCGCGTGGTCGGGCGACCGGCGCGCCGGCGTCCACCGGCGCGGGTGGCGCGGCGCCGGCGACGCTGATCCGCTGCCGGCAGAAGCCCCCCTGTAAGCTCGATGGCCCGGCTGCCATAATGCCGGCCGGAATAGCAGAAAGTTCGACCCGACATGAAAAACGACAACCGGCCGCGCGCCTACCGCAAGGACACGCTGCTGACGCATCTCGGGCGCAATCCCGAGGCGCAGCACGGCGCGATCAACCCGCCCGTCTACCACGCCTCGACGATCCTCTCGAAAAACATCGCCGAGTGGGAAAACCGGCCGGACCCGCGCACGCATTTTGGGGTCGTGCGCTACGGCCTTTCGGGCACGCCGACGACCTTCGCGCTCGAGGAATTGCTGGCCAAGATCGAGGGCGGCTACCGCGCCGCGATCGTCTGCTCCGGGCTCGCCGCGATCACCGCGCCGCTGCAAGGCCTCTTGTCGCAGGGTGACCACCTCTTGATGGTCGATTCCGCCTATGGGCCGGCGCGCAATTTCTGCAACCGGGTGCTGACCCGCATGGGTGTCGAGACCACTTATTACGATCCGCTGATCGGCGACGGCATTGCGCAATTGATGCGGCCCAACACAAAGGTCGTCTATGTCGAGTCGCCGGGCTCCCTGACCTTCGAGGTGCAGGACGTGCCGGCGATCGCCGCCGTCGCGCACCGTCACGGCGCCAAGGTCGTCATGGATAACACCTGGGGGACGCCCTACCTGTTCCGCTCCTTCGAGCACGGCGTCGACGTGTCGCTCCACGCGGCCACAAAATATATCGGCGGCCATTCCGACGTGATGCTCGGCGCCGTTATCGCGAACGAGGAGAGCTGGCTGCCGGTGCGCTCGATGATCGCCGATCTCGGCCATTGCGCCGGCCCGGACGACATTTTCTTCGGGCTCCGCGGCATGCGGACATTGAGCGTGCGTCTCGAACGCCACCAAAAGAACGCGACCGAAGTCGCGCTGTGGCTGCAGAGCCGGCCGGAAGTGTCGCGCATCTTGTACCCGGCATTGCCCGAAGATCCCGGCCACGCGCTGTGGAAGCGCGACTTTCTCGGCGCCAGCGGCTTGTTTGGCGTCGTGCTGAAGCCGGTGGCGAAAGCGGCGGTCGACGCCTTTATCGACTCGCTCGACCTGTTCGGCATCGGCGCCAGCTGGGGCGGCTATGAGAGCCTGATCCAGCCCTCCTACCCCGAGCGCAGC
>Ga0209488_10001099_pt1 | contig 22955 bp, 19 predicted proteins | sample Rivendell_Oct201_8_FD_188349 | JGI IMG/M metagenome (GOLD analysis project Ga0209488, IMG submission 188349) | Vadose zone soil microbial communities from the Eel River Critical Zone Observatory, Northern California, USA -... | ecosystem: Environmental > Terrestrial > Soil > Vadose zone >...
GCGCGGATCGCGCGCCGCGGCGGCCCGGAAGAGATCGCCTGCTTGCCCGCGGCTCGAGCGGCCGCGAGGCATGTACGTAGGAGACATCGCCTCATTCTACCGGCGCGGCATCGCTTTTGCCTGTTATGGTCGCGCGCTCATGGACAGCGACGAGCGGTCGACAATCCTGATCGTTGACGACAAGGACGCCAACCTGCTCGCGCTGGAAGCGGTCCTCGAGCCCTTGGAGCAACGGCTGATCAAGGCACGCTCAGGGCGCGAGGCGCTCCGCTTCCTGCTCCAGGAGGAAGAACCGGCCGTCATCCTCCTCGATGTGAACATGCCCGAGCTCGACGGGTTCGAGACAGCTGCGCTGATCCGCGAGCGGGAGCGCACCCGGTACACGCCCATCATCTTCGTCACCGCGGTGCGCCGCGAGGAGGAGCAGATCCTCAAGGGCTACGCCAACGGGGCGGTCGACTACGTCGTCAAGCCCTTCGCGCCCGAGACCATGCTCGCCAAGGCGCGCGTCTTCCTCGAGCACTACCGCAGGGAGCAGCTCCTCCGGAGCGAAGTCGCGCAGCAACAGCGGGAGCGCGACGAATTCGAGCGCCGGGAGCGGATGGCGCGAGCGGAAGCCGACGCGCACCGCGAACATCTCTACGCGCTGTTCATGAAGGCGCCGGCCGCCATCGCCATCGTGCGCGGCGCCGAACAGGTGTTCGTGTTGGCGAACCCCAGGTTCCAGGAGCTGGCGGGGAAGAAGGACCTGGTGGGGCGTCCGGGACGGGAGGCGATCCCGGAAGCGGCGGCGCGCCCGACCTGGGACCTCCTGGAAGGAGTCTACCGGACCGGAGACCCGTTCCTCGGCAACGAGTATCCGGGCCTGTGGGGCTTGTCGGCAGGGGCGCCGGAGCGGTTCTTCAACTTCGTCGCCCAGCCGACCCAGAGCGCGACCGGGGAGACGGACAACGTGATGATTCACGCCGTCGAGGTCACGGACTCGGTGGCGGCGCGGCGCAGTACCGAGGCGCTGGCCCGGCAGCTCCTGGAGACGGATCGGAACAAGGACGAGTTCCTCGCCATTCTCGGACACGAGCTTCGCAACCCGCTGGCGCCCATCCTCACCGCGCTCCATGTCATGCGGCTGCGATCGTCGGATCCGTCCACCGATCGCGAGCGGGCGGTGATCGAGCGGCAGGTGACCCATCTCTCGCGGCTGGTCGACGATCTCCTCGACGTCTCGCGCGCCACCATGGGCAAGATCGACTTGCGCCGGGAACGGCTCGACCTGGGGACCGCAGTCTCGCGCGCCGTGGAGATTGCGCGTCCGCTGATCGAGGCCAAGAAGCAACACCTGGCGGTTTCGGTCCCGGTCGGCGCGCTCTTCGTCGAGGGCGACCTGGTCCGCCTCGCCCAGGTGATCGCCAACCTGCTCCAGAACGCGGCCAAGTACACGGATCCGGGCGGCCACATCGAGGTGGAGGGAAAGCGGGAGAGCGGCGAGATGATCATCCGCGTGCGCGATGACGGGCGAGGCATCGCGCCTGAGCGACTCGCGTCGATGTTCGAGCTCTTCGTCCAGGGCGATCAGCAACCGGATCGCTCGCAGGGCGGCCTCGGGATTGGCCTCACGCTGGTGCGCAGCCTGGTCCAGCTGCACGGCGGTACCGTGGACGCGTTCAGCAAGGGGCCCGGGCAGGGCAGCGAGTTCGTCATCCGGCTGCCCGCATCGTCCCGGGAGCAGCCGCGGCCGCCCAACAGGGGAGCTCTGGCCAGCAGCGCCCAGCAGCGCGGGCGGATCCTGATCGTGGACGACGATGTCGATGCGGCCGAGATGCTCTCGCAGGCGCTGCAGGGAGCGGGGCACGAGGTCCGACAGGAGCACGACGGCGCGGCTGCCCTGGTGGCGGCGGCGCAGTTCCAGCCGGACGTGGTGCTCCTGGATCTCGGTCTCCCGGGCATGGATGGAATCGAGGTGGCGCGCCGCTTGCGATCATACCCGCAGCTGGCCCGGGTCCGGATCGTCGCGCTCACGGGCTTCGGCCAGGGCGCGGACCGCAGCCGCAGCGCCGCGGTCGGGATCGAGAGCCACCTGGTCAAGCCGGTGGACGTGGACACGGTCATGGAGGCCATCGGCGCGGCCTGGGGGAAGGCACGCCCGGAACCGGTCGCCTGAAGCTGAACGGTCAAGTGCCGGAGGCGTGTTTCGCTCTCCACTCTTTCAAGTCGCGCCGGCGGACCTTGCCCTCCGCGTCCAACGTCTTCCTCCAGGCTTGGCGATGCGGCCGCAGAGCCGCCACCAGGGCTTCGCCGATGACCAGGTCGCGATACCACTTCGCATTCGCCGGAACCACGATCCAAGGGGCGTCCGGGGAAGCGCAGCGGCCGATCGCGTCCTCGTACGCGTCGGTATACTCGTCCCAGAGCGCGCGATCCCTCCAGTCGTCGATGTTCAGCTTCCAGGCGTCGGCCGGATCCTTCTCGCGCGCCAGCAGCCGCTTCTCCTGCTCCTTCGGCGTGATGTGCAGGAAGAACTTCAGGATGATGCAGTTGGCCGCCGCCAGCGTTCGCTCGAACGCATTGATCAGGCCGTAGCGCTCCTGCCACACCGACTTGGGCGCCAGGCCCTTCACCCGCACCACCAGCACGTCCTCGTAGTGCGATCGGTTGAAGATGGCGAATCGCCCGGCGCGCGGAGCGGGGTAGTGGACCCGCCAGAGAAAGTCGTGCTCGCGCTCCTCTTGAGTGGGCACGCCGAAGCTCGTCACCACCAGGCCGCGCGGGTTGAGCGCGCCCGACATGTGCTTCACCGCGCCGTCCTTCCCCGCCGCATCGCGGCCCTGCAGGACCAGCAGCACCGAGTGCGTGTGCGCGCCCCACATCCAGTCCTGGAGCTCGAAAAGCTCCTCGCCCAGCTCTTCGAAGCGGTCCCGCGTCTCCCGCTTGGTGACGTTCGGGGGCGGCTCTTCGGAGATCTTGTCGAGCTTGACCTTCCCCGGCTCGTCGAATCGATGGAAATGCATCGGGGCCGCCTATCCCGGCCCCGAAGAAGCGTCAAGCCGCGGCCGCTCTCTCGTGTGCCCGGAGGATCGCAGCTGCCGAGCTCATCACGTCCTCCTCGGTCGTGCTCCAGTTGCACACGGAAATCCGCATCAGGGCGCGCCCGCGCCAGACGGTACCGGAGAGCCAGCAAGTGCCGTCGCGCTGGACCCGTTGGACCACGTCCTGGGTCCACCGGTCGCCCTCCTCGATCGTTGCGCCGGGGCCTTCGAAGCGAACCAGCGCCTGGTTGAGCACCACTTCGTTGACCACCTGCACGCCGGGAGCCTTCGAGAGAATCTCCGCGAACAGGCGCGCATGGGCGCAGCAGCGCTCCACCAGCGCCGCGATTCCAGCGCGGCCCAGCGAGCGCAGGGCGGCATAGACGGAAAATCCTCGCGCGCGACGCGAAAACTCGGGCGTCCATTCGTAGTTGTCCCGGTTGGTAACCGAGCGCTGGAGGTAAGCGGCGCTCCGGGCCATCGCTGCACGGTATGCCTCCGGATCGCGAACGAACGCCAGGCCGCTGTCGTAGGGCACGTTGAGCCATTTGTGCGCATCGGTCGCCCAGGAATCCGCGTCGCCGGCGCCGGACACGAGGTGCCGGTAGCGGGAGCTGGCCGCCGCCCAGAGGCCGAAGGCGCCGTCCACGTGCACCCACGCTCCCCCGTGCTCGCGCGCGAGGCGGGTGATCTCCGGCAGCGGATCGAATGCTCCAGTGTTCACGTTTCCCGCTTGCGCGCAGACGATCACGGGCCTGCCGCGGACCTTGCCGAGCGCATCCCGGAGCGCGTCCGGCATCATCCGGCCCTGCCCGTCGGCAGCGACCTTGACGACCGAGGCATCGCCAAGGCCGAGCAGTCGCAGCGCGCCGTAGACCGTGATGTGCGCTTCCTCTCCGGCGAGCACTGCCACTTCCGGGGCGCGGCTCAGGCCCTGGGCCGCGACGTCCCAGCCGGCGCGCGCGAGCACGTGCTGGCGGGCGGCGGCGAGACAAGCCGTGTTGGCCATCTGCCCCCCGGTGACCATTCCCATCCCGGTCCCCGCGGGCAGTCCGAACAGCCCGATCAACCAGGCCATCACGGTCTCCTCGACCACCGCCGCCGCGGGCGAGAGCACGAAGAGGCCGGCGTTCTGGTCCCACGCGCTCGTGAGCCAGTCGGCGCCGACAGCCGCGGGCAGGCTGCCGCCGATCACGAAGCCGAAGAACCGGGGGCCCGCGGTCCCCACCAATCCCGGATCGGCCCGCTTCGCCAGCTCCTCGATCACCAGGCCGGCCGGCTCGCCGTGCTCGGGAAGCGGCCCGCCCAGGGCGGCGCGCATCGCCTCGGGGCCGGCGGCGGCCCCGACGGGGCGCCCGCTCACGCCTTCCAGGAATCGCACTGCGGCCGCATGCGCTGCGTCGAGGGCTGTCCGGTCCATGCCTCATCCTACCGGAGTGGCGCGCGTCGGGCCGAACAGGTACGTTCGGCCGCGGTCAGCGAAGCACTCACCTGGAGATGCAATGGCAGTCTGGTACGCGTTCGGCCTGCTCGCCGGCATGGCGCAGGCCCTCCAGGCAGCGGTCAACGCCCAGCTCCGCGCGGCCGTCCAGAGCCCGCTCTGGGCGGCGCTGATCTCGTTCGTGGTTGGAACCCTGGGCCTGGCCCTGCTGGTCCTGGCGACGCGCGCATCGATCCCGGCGCAATGGCCTTCGCGGCCTTGGGTGTGGAGTGGAGGCCTGCTCGGCGTCCTTTACGTGTGCGCGGCCATCCTGCTCCTGCCACGTCTCGGGGCGGGGACGATGCTCGCGCTCTTCGTCGCCGGGCAGATGTCCATGGCGCTGGTGCTCGATCACTTCGGCATTCTCGGCGTGCCCGTGCACACGACGTCGCCGGGCCGCCTCCTTGGAGCGCTGCTGGTGGTCGCAGGCGTCATCCTGCTCCGTCGGGCGTAAGCGTCCCCTAGCCCAACCTCTCTTGCGAGGCCACCACGACCGCGTCAGGCTCGTTGGAGAGCCGGCGGACGATCCGCCTGCGGACCACGTCCACGTGCTCGCGGAAGAAGTAGAGGTTCTCCGCATAGGCGAGCGGCGTGGGGATCTGGTTGACCGCGCGGTCCGTCTCCTCGAGGCGCTTGAGCATGTCGTCCAGGGACTGCCGTCCGGGGTTCTCCTCCAGCTGGAGCTCGATCTGCTTCAGACGCGCGTACCAGCGGAACACGCGCGAGCGCACCCTCCACCGATACAAGGCGGGGACGATGCGGCCGAGCGGAACGACCACCGCGATGATGGGCACCAGCATGACCCAGAGCCGGTCGACGAGGTTCGCCGCCCAGAACGGCAAGTACCGCTGCAGGAACGGGACGCCGGCCTGGTAGTAGCGCCTGGCCACGCTGCTGAGCGGGAACCCTGCTTCGCGGGGCGCCGGAAACTCGCCCGCACGGGCGAGCATCCCGGCGGAAGCATGGACTTCGCTGGCCGTTCGCAGCAGGAGATACGCGAGTGCAGGATGGAGCGTGTCGCGGGCGACCAGGTTCTGCGTCGGCGCGAGCAGAACGGCGTCGCGCTCCGGCACGTCGGCGGCCAGGTCGAAGACGCCGCGGGGGAGCACCAGCTTGGAAAGGTACGGATACCGGCGGACGTACGCGTCGGCGCGGCCGAAGCTGAGGAGCCGTACGCCCGGCGCCGCCGCCAGCTTCTTGATGGCTGGAGACTCGGCGGGGGCGACCAGGAACGCGGCGTCGATCTCCCCGCGCTTGAGCTGCTCGATGGCCGCTTCACGCTCCAGCGGCAACAGCTCGGTTCCGCCCTGGTCCGCTCCAGTGGCGCCGAGCACCGTGGCGGCGAGAGCGCGGGTGCCGCTCTCCGGAGCCCCGACCGCGATGCGGCGTCCCTTCAGGGCCCGGACGTCGTCGATGGGCTCGCCCCGGTAGAATACCCAGAGCGGGACGTAGGAGACGCTTCCGAGAGACTCGATCCCCGCTGCCTTTTCGCCGGCTTCGGTGCCGCTCTGCACGAAAGCGATGTCCACGCCGCTGTCCGGGTCGGCGAGGAGCTGGACATTGGCCAGGGATCCGCCCGTCTGCCGCACCTCCAGGGTGATTCCATGCCGTTTGAGGATCTCCTGGTACCGGCGCGCGTAGTACTTGGAGCCACCTTCATCGGGCGCAATTGCCGCGGTGAGCCGCTTCGGGGGCGCGGGCTTGACGAAGAGCATGGTGACGCCGAACGCCGCCGCGATGATCAGGACCGTCGGTCCGATCGTAACCCAGAGATCGGCCCGGAGGATGCGCCGGGCCCTTGGGGTGAGCCTGTTCGCAAGCATGGGGGGCGGAGTATACGTTCCCGGAGCGGCTAGGCTTGAGACGGCTCCGACACACTGCGGTTCTGCCGCACCAGGAGCGCGTTCACCGCGACGATAGGAGACCTCAGGCCGCGGCAGGCACCGGACGCGAGAGCGCGAGCCCGTCGGGACCGAAGACGTGACAGGCCGCGGCGGGCAGGCCAAGCGTGACCGGTTCCTCTGCTTTCGCGGTCGCTCCCGGCCCCCGGCGAGCCACCACCGTCTGCTCGCCTTCGGTGCGAACGTAGAGGTAGCTCTCCGAGCCGAGCCGCTCGACCACCAGCACGCGTCCGGAAACCCTCGCGGTCCCGTTGGTGGGCGCTACCACGTCCTCGGGACGGATTCCCAGGGTCACCTCCGCCCCGGACTGGAGGCCATGTGGATCCCGCGCCAGGGGCACCGGCACTTGAGTGCCGCCCGGCAGACGCACCGTCATCGATCCAGGCGCGACCGACTCCACCGTTGCCTTGAGCAGGTTCATCTTGGGCGAGCCGATGAACCCGGCGACGAACACGTTCAGCGGGCGCGTGTACAGCTCGAGCGGACTTCCCACCTGCTCGACCCGGCCCTGGTTCAGCACCACGATCCGATCGGCCAGGGTCATCGCCTCGACCTGGTCGTGGGTGACGTAGATCATGGTGGCACCCAGCTGATCCTTGAGCCGGGCGATCTCCAGGCGGGTCTGCACCCGGAGCGCGGCGTCCAGGTTCGAGAGGGGCTCGTCGAAGAGGAACACCTTGGGCTCGCGGGTGATGGCGCGCCCGATCGCCACCCGCTGGCGCTGCCCGCCCGAGAGGGCCTTCGGCTTGCGCTCGAGCAGGTGATCGATCTGGAGGATGCGGGCCGCCTCCCGCACCCGCTTGTCGATCTCCTGCTTGTCCGCCTTGGCGAGCTTGAGCCCGAAGGCGAGGTTCTCGTACACCGTCATGTGCGGATACAGCGCGTACGACTGGAACACCATCGCGATGCCGCGCTGCGACGGTAACGCGTTGTTGACCTGCGCCTTGTCGATGAACAGCTCGCCGGAGGTGATGTCCTCCAGCCCCGCGATCAGGCGCAGCAAGGTGGATTTTCCGCACCCCGACGGTCCGACGAAGACCACGAACTCGCCGTGAGCGATGTCCAGGTCGACGTCCCGGATCACCTTCACCTCGCCGAACGACTTTCCGACCTTCTTGAGCACGACATCGGCCACGGAGCTCCTCCTCTATCCCTTTACTGCCCCGGCGGTGAGGCCGGAGACGATGCGACGCTGGAAGATGAGCACCAGCAGGACGAGCGGCACGGTCACGATGACGGAGGCCGCCATGACGCGCCCCCACGGCAGCTCGAAACGCGAAGCGCCGCTGATGAGCGCGATCGCCACCGGGACCGTCCGGCGTTCGTTCGAGAGCGTGAAGGTGATTGCGAACAGGAACTCGTTCCACGCGCTGATGAAGGCGAGCAGCCCGGTGGTGGCGAGCGCGGGCCAGAGCAGCGGCATGAACACGCGGGTGATGATGGTGAGCGGTTTCGCCCCGTCCACCAGCGCGGCCTCCTCCAGCTCCTTCGGCAGCTCGCGCATGAACGTGGTCAGCACCCAGGTGGTGAACGGCAAGGTGAGGATCATGTACGAGAGCGTGAGGCTCCACAGCGTGTCGTAGATTCCCAGCCAGGAGACGAGCTCGAACATCCCGGAGAGGACCGCCACTTGCGGAAACATGGAGACGGAGAGGACCAGCAAGAGCAGCGGCGTGCGGCCACGGAAGTCGATGCGCGCCAGCGCGTAGCTCGCGGTCACCGAGAGAACGAGCGAGATGCTGACCACCGTGACGGCCACGATCACCGAGTTGAGGATGTTCCGGCCGAAGGGCTGCTCTTTGAAGATCGCCGCGTAGTTCCCCCACTTCGGGTTCTTGGGGAAGAACTCGACCGTGTAGAGCGCGCTCCCCTCCTTCAGGGACGACACGATCGCCCAGTAGAAGGGGAACACCGTGTAGACCACGATGAAGACGACCAGCAGGTAGAAGAGCGTGGTGCCGATGATCTTGCGCAGCTTCATGTCAGCGCCCCGTGTCGAACTTCACCCGGCCGGCGGTGATGTAGATGATGGTGAAGACGGCGATCACGGCGAAGAGGAAGGTCGACGCCGCCGAGCCGTAACCGACGTCCTGGAAGTCGATGAGCTGCTGGCGGGCATAGACGGCCATCGAGGCGGTCTGCCGGCTGTTGCCGGTGAGGACATACGGCAGATCGAAGATCCGCAGCGCGTCCAGGCTCCGGAAGATGATGGCCACCATCAGCGCGGGCCGGATGAGCGGGAGCGTGACTTTGTAGAACACCTTCGGCGAGGGGATCCCGTCCAGCTTGGCGGCCTCGTAGATCTCCTGAGGCAGCAGCTGGAGCGCGGCCAGGATGAGGAGCGTCATGAACGGGGTGGTCTTCCATACGTCGACGGCGATCACGGCGGCGAGCGCGAGGCTCGGGCTCGCCGTCCAGGCATACGGGTGATCGATGAAGCCGAGCTTGAGGAAGACGGCGTTCACGACCCCGTAGAGGTCGTTGTACATCCAGTTCCACATCTGGGCGGAGACGACGGTGGGGACTGCCCAGGGGATGAGGACGGCGGTGCGCACGATGCCGCGTCCCTTCAGATTCGCGTTCAGCGTGAGCGCGACCACCAGCCCGAGCACAGTCTCCAGGGAGACCGAGACGGCGGCGAACTTCACGGTATTGATGACCGCACGCCACCACTCGGGATCCTGGGCCAGCGAGACGAAGTTCGCGAACCCCACCCACTCTTGGGAGCCGAGGTTGTCGAGGTTGGCATTGGTGAACGAGAAGTAGATCGTGCGCGCCAGCGGCCAGCCCGCGACGGCCGTGAGCACGGTCATCATGGGCAGGATGAAGTACAGGGCGGCGCGCCGCCGCTGGCGGGTGAGGAGCGACGGCGCCACCGCCACGGCCTTGTGCCCGATCACTTCTGGTTGCTGGAGAGACGACGGCGCGACCGCCACGGCGGGTCTCCTACCACTTCCCGTTGCGGGAGAGGCGGGTCAGCGTCTTCTCGAGCTTCGCGAGGCTTTCCTCGGCCTGGCTCTTGCCGGAGAGCGTCTCGTGCACGGCATTCCAGAACTCGCTGGACACCTGGTTGTATTTGCTTCCCGTCACGCGCGAGGGCCGCGCCACGGCGTTGGTGAAAGTGCTGAGCAGCTCTCCGATGAAGGGATTCTTCGCCAGGATGTCCTTGTCCTTGTAGAGCGCGGGGATGGTCGGGTTGAAGCTGACCTCGATCGCCGCGCGCTTCTGCTCCTCGGGGCCGGAGAGGAATTTCGCGAGGTCGACTGCCGCCTTGGCGTTCTTTGAGTACTTGTTCACCGCCCAGTTCCAACCGCCGAGCGTGCCGGTGTTCTTGCCGTCCGGTCCGCCCTTCGGTAGTGCGCTCACGCCGACCTTCCCTTTCGTCGGGCTGTCGGGGGCCTGGGAGAGCGCCCACGCGTACGGCCAGTTGCGCATGAATACGGCGTTGCCGGATTGGAACGCGCCGCGCGCCTCCTCCTCCGCGTAGTTCAGCACGCCCTCGGGCGCGATGCTCTTGATCCACGAGGCCGCCAGCTTGACCGCCGCCACCGCCTTCGGGTTGTTGATGGTGACCTTGCCCTTCCCGTCGACGATGGTGCCGCCGCCGAAGCTGTCCACCCACTCCAGCCCGTTGCAGCTGAGCCCCTCATAGGCACGGCCTTGGAAGACGATGCCCCACAGCTTGTCGTTGCCCGCCTTGCGCTCTCCGTCCTGCACGATCTTCGCCGACTCCGTCAGGTCCTGCCAGGTGGTGGGAGGCTTCCTCCCGTACTTCTCGAGCAGGTCCTTGCGGTAGTAGAGGAGCCCGGCGTCGGTGAAGGCCGGCAGCGCTACCAGCTTCCCGCCCACGGTATTCGCCTCGATGATGGCCGGGAAGTGCTGGGCGATGACGTCCTTCGGAACTTCCTTGCTCAGATCCACGAGGTGCTGGGCGAGCAGGCCCGGCCAGACGACATCGATCCGGATGACGTCGATCTCGCCCGACTTCTGCGAGAGGAGCTGTTGGAACAGCGCGAGCTGCTCGTTCGAGTCCTTCGGGACCGAGACGACCTTCACCTTGTTGCCCGTCTTCGTCGACCACGCCTCCGCCCCGGTCTTGCAGAGATCGAACTCGGCGCCGACGGAACCGCAAGCAACCGAGACGGTGCCCTGCGCAGCAGCGGGGCGGGCGGTGAGGACCGAGCTGACGCCAACGAAGGCGAGCGCGGCGGAGAACAGGACGGCAAGACGCGATCCGACTGCCATGGGACCTCCTCGAGAATTCAAACGTCTGTCAGCTGCGGCGGAGAGACGGGGGAATATCAAAAGCGCGCAAATCGGGCAAAGCCGCCCGTCTAGACCCGTCGCAGTGCAGCGCGTCATGCGACCGGGACCACCCCGACCGCACGGTGCGACCTCCGTCGGTTTCTGCTCGGCCGGACCTCATGGGGACCCCCGATCGCCCTTCCCCTCGCCCGGCCGGACCGGCTCCAGCTGGAAGGAGCTCCGCATCAGCGCCTGGGCGCGGTACTTGTCGATGATCACCGCCACCACGATGATCAGCCCGGTCACCATCTGCCGGGCGAAGTCGCCCATGCCCAGCAGGAGCAAGCCGTTGCTCAGGACGCCCATGATCGAGGCCCCGAGCAGCGTGCCCATCATCGAGCCCTTCCCGCCGCTCATGCTGGTGCCGCCGATGACCACCGCGGCGATGGCGTTGAGCTCGAAGCCGACGCCGAGGATGGGGCTCGCGATGTTGAGCCGCATCATGTACATGATCGCCGCCAGCCCGACCATGCCGCCGCACAAGGTGAAAGCGGCCACCTTGTAGAGCGATGGGGCATGGCCCGAGAGGCGGACCGCCTCCTCGTTGTTGCCGATGGCGTAAATCAGCCGGCCGAATACGGTGCGGTTCAGGATGAACCGGCCGGCCAGCACCACGCCCAGCGCCATGAGGAAGATGATGGGAACGCCGAAGATGGTGGCGGCGCCGACCTCGTTGAACGAGTCCGGGAAGGAGAAGATCGTGCGCGAGTTGCTGATCTGAAGGGCCGCGCCCCGCGCGATGTTGAGCATCCCCAGCGTCACGATGAAGGAGTGGATCTTCCAGCGCTCGCAGACCACTCCGTTGAACAGGCCGCAGAGAGAGCCCACCAGGGTGCTGCCCGCGACCGAGAGCAGGATGGCCACACCGGGCGAGAGGGTCTCGCTGGTGATGATCAGGCCGCCGACGATGGTGGCCAGCGCCAGCACCGACCCCACCGAGAGATCGATGCCGCCGAGCAGGATCACGAAGGTCATGCCCACCGCGATCACGGTGTTGATGCTGATCTGGGTGAGGATGTTGGTGACGTTCGTCACCGAAGCGAAGCGCGGGGCCGCCGCCGCGAAAACCAGGGCGAGGAGCACCAGCGCCAGCCCGATGCCGGCCTCGCGGAGGAGGAGGTAGAGGATTCGCTTGGCGCGCATGCGGCTCCTTCTACCCGGGGGCCGGTGGGCCAGAGGAGCCGGCTCGGGGCCTCCCCTGAACGTACTCGTGGTAGGCGCAAGCCAGGATCCGCTCCTGGCTGAATTGGTCCCGCGGCAAGTCTCCGGTGATCCGGCCGTTGGAGAAGACCAGGATGCGATGGCAGATCCCCATCAGCTCCGGAAGGTCGGAGGAGACGATGAGGATTCCCTTGCCTGCGGCCGCCAGCCTCCAGAGGAGCTGGTAGATCTCGAAGCGCGCGCCGACGTCGATCCCGCGGGTCGGCTCATCGAAGATGAGCACCTCGGCTCGGCGGAACAGCCACTTCGCGATGACCGTCTTCTGCTGGTTGCCTCCCGAGAGATTGCCCACCAGTTGCTCCACGGAGGGGGTCTGGATGTGGAGCTCGTCGACCAGCTCCTGCGTGGCGCTCCGCTCGGCCCCGCCGTGGAGGAGGCCGGCGTGGGAGACGCGCCCGAGGTTGGTGATGGTGACGTTGGCGTAGCAAGGCATCGCCAGGATGAGGCCCTGCGCCTTGCGGTCTTCGGTGAGCAGGCAGATGCCGCTCTGGACCGCGTCCCGCGGACTTCGGATCGAAACCTCCTGACCGTCGCGGTAGATCCGCCCGGACTCCCTCGCGTCGGCCCCGAAGAGCGCGCGCATGGCCTCGGTCCGTCCCGAGCCCACCAACCCGGCCACTCCCAGCAGCTCGCCTCGGTGCAGCGCGAACGAGACAGCGTGCGGCCGGCCTCGGGGCCGCAGGTCCTCGACCCGCAGGATCTCAGCGCCCAGCTGGATCCCGGGCTGGAACGGGTACTCCTCTCCCATCTCCTTGCCCACCATGAGCTTGACGATGCGCGGGATGCTCGCCTCGCCCGCGGAGAGGGTCTCCACTTTCCGGCCGTTCCGCAGGACCGTGATCCGGTCGCCCACGTCGAACACCTCCTGCAGGCGGTGGGAGATGTAGACGATGGTCACGCCCCGAGCCTTGAGGCGGGCGATGATCTGAAAGAGGCGGTGGATCTCCGGCGGCGTCAAGGTCGCGGTAGGCTCGTCGAGGATCAGCACCTTGCTCTGCGTCGAGAGGGCCTTGGCGATCTCCAGGAGCTGCATCTGGGCCACGCCGAGCGTCTCGACGCGCGCCCGCGGTGAGATCTCGAGACCCACCTGGTCGAGCATGGCCTCGGCGTCGCGGAAGAGGCGTCCAAAGTCGACGAGCCCGGCGCGCCTGGGCAGGCGCTGGAAGAAGATGTTCTCGGCCACCGTCAGGTACGGCAGCAGGTTGAACTCCTGGAACACGACGCGGATCCCAGCGCGGATGGCGGCCATGGTGCTTCGCGGGGCGTAGGGCTCCCCCTCGAGCAGGATGCGGCCCTCGTCCGGCGCGAAGAGACCGCAGAGGAGCTTGACCAGCGTCGACTTGCCGGCGCCGTTCTGGCCGACCAGCACGTGGACCTCTCCGCGGCGGATGGCCAGATCGATCCGGTCGAGCGCCAGCACCCCGGGGAATCGCTTGGTGGTCCCCTGGAATTCGATGATGTCCGGCGGCGCGGCGTTGCCCAGTGCGCCCAATTGTTTTCCCGCTCGGAGCGGTGGAGGCGAGCGCAACTTGCCCGCCTCCGCCGCCCGGCGGCTACCCGAGATCCGTTACGGTGACGAGCTTGACCGGAGTCTTGATCCAGCCCTTGAGCTTGTCGCCCTTCTTGATGCGGAACCCGGTCTTGATGCAATTCGCGGCCATCTCCGGACCGAACTGGTCGATGGTGGCGAGAACCTTGCCGTCCTTCACCAGCTTCTGCACGGCCGGGATGTTGTCGAATCCGACCACCAGCACCTTGCCCGACCGCCCCGCGGCGTCGAGGGCCTTGACCACGCCCAGCGCCATCGAGTCGTTGGCCGCCATGATGCCCTGGACGTCCGGGTGCTGGGTGAGGAGGTTGGTCACCAGCGTGTTGGCCTCCTCGGTCTCCCAGTGGGCGGTGCGCGACGCCAGCACCTTGAGCCCGGCCTCCTTGGCGGCCTTGTCGAAGCCGGCCTTGCGCATCTTCGCGTTGTCGGCGCCGGGGTTGCCCTCGATGATGAAGACCTTCCCGCCCTTGCCCAGCTTCTTGGCCAGCTCCTGCCCAGCCAGGTAGGCCCCCTCCTTGTTGTCCGGGCCGACGAAGACCAGGTCCTTGAGGCCGGCCTTGGCCAGGGCCTTGTCGTCGAGCTTCACGTCGAAGTTGACCACGGTGATCCCCGCCCCGATCGCCTTCTTCACCGGCGCAACCAGGCCGACCGAGTCGGCCGGGGCGACGCAGATGATGTCGACCTTCTGGGTGATGAAGTTCTCGACCGCCGAGATCTGCGTGTCGATGTCGGTCTCGGAGTTCATTCCCACCGGCACCAGGGTGAAGGTGCCGTCCTGCGCGGCGAACTTGCGCGCGCCTTCCTCCATGCTCTTGAAGAACTCGTTCGCGAGCGACTTCATCACCAGGCCGACCACCGGCTTCTTGTCCTCGGCACGGGCCGAGGCCGCGCACAGGGCGATTCCGAGCAGGCCCACCGCGGGCAGCGCTGCGAACAGGATGCGGCACTTCGTCTTCATGGCTTCCTCCTTGGAAGGGCGTCGATCGCCGACCCCAGGTGACGCTGCCAGCTGGATTTCCGGGCGGCGCGCACCTGCGCCGGCGATTGCGCCCCACTCTTCCGGCAATCCGGGCAGGCCGTCAACCACCGGGACGGCGATTCGGACCAAAACCCGGCGCGACCGGGAACCTTTTGCAACCGGGCGACTCCATCTTCCCGGAAGAGGAGGGACATGCTGCCCGTTCGCACCGCGCTGCCGGCCCCGGTCTCGCTGGCCGATGAGGAAATCGTCGCCCGCGTCATTGCAGGCGAGCGTCCGCTCAGGCGCGTCATCCTGCAGCGCACCGAGCCGGAGCTGCCGCAGGCGCTGCCATTCCCGGCGGTGCGTTGCGACCGGGTGGTGAAAGCCGTGCTCGAGCGAATCGGGGCCCGCGCCTGAATCTCTTGCTGCGGCCGGTCTGGACGGCCGTCAGCCGATCGCGAGCGCGCGAGGGAGCTCCACCGTGAAGGTCGACCCGCGACCAGGCTCGCTCCACAGCGAGATGGTGCCGCCGTGGGCCTCCACCACCTGGCGCGCGATCCACAACCCGAGGCCCAAGCCACCGAAGCGTCGCCGGGATACGGCGCGCTCGAAGCGCTCGAACACGCGGGCCTGGTCGCTGGGACCGATGCCAATCCCGTGATCGCGGACCTCGAGGCGCGCCATGGGGCCGAGGCCGTCGACCACGATCTCCACCGGCTTGCCCGCGCCGAACTTGATGGCGTTGGCGAGCAGATTGTCGATCACCTGATCGAGGCGGGTGCGGTCCCAGTGACCCGGCACCGGCTCGCTCGCCAGCACCGTCACCGCGCTGCCCGCCTGGACGATCTGCGGGTCGAGGCGCGACACCGACTCGCGGATCAAGAGGGCGAGGTCGACATCTTCGCGCTCCAGACGGATCCTGCCCGAGATGCGCGAGATCTCGAGCAGCTCGCGGATCATCCTGGCAAGTCGTCCGACCATCCGCCAGGTCCCTTCGGTGTGGGCGCGCAACTTCTCGATCTCTGAGTCGCCGCGCTTCAGCGCCCGGAGAAGATTCTGTACCTGCAACGACAGCGCCGTGAGCGGGGTGGACAGCTCGTGCGAGGCGATGGCGAGGAACTCGTCGCGCGCCTCGACCGCCCGGTTGCGCTCGGTCATGGCGGCCTCGACGACCAGCATGGTGAGCGCCACGATCCCCATGAACGTTTGCAGGAACAACAGGCTCTCGCTCAAGCTCGCGCGCAGGAACGGCCCATGGCCCGTGGCAGTGCCGGCGATCGCGATCGCCGAGACGAGAAGCACGCCGGTGGAGGCGCCGTAAGGGCCGAAGCGGCTGGCCGCCAGCACCAGGGCCGGGAAGACCATGTACGTCTGTCTGAGCAAACCGTTTCCCGAGCCGCTGAAAATGCCGAGGCTGAAGCCGACGAGCAGCCCGGCAACGGCCAGGGCCTCGAGCCACCACCATCTCCCAAAGGAGAGGCGCGGGCGCGCGGTCCAGACGAACAGCGCTGGGGCAATGACCAGATCGCCGAGCGCGTCGCCAATCCACCATGCTTGCGTCGCCGCGAGCGCGTCGCTGCCGTGGACCACGCCTCCAGCCCAGAGGCTCCCTACGCCGATCAGCGCACTGATCAGCGTGCTCACGAAGGCGGCGAGCAGCACCAGGGCGAGCACGTCGCGTACCCGCTCCAGACCAGGCTGGAAGCGCGCAAGGCGGAGAAGGTTCGCCCCGGCGAGCGCTTCGAGGGTATTGCCCGTTGAGATGCCGCACGCCACCGCCAAAGGCGCGCCCGCCGCGATGTTGACCGCGAGCGCGCCGAGCGCGACGGCAGGCCACAACGCGTCGCCGAAGAGAAAGAGCGCGGCGAGCGAGATGCCCGTGGGCGGCCAGACCAGCGTCGCAAAGCCCGCCACCGCGTCGAGACCGAGGCCGAGGCGCGCCGTCACAAAGTACGCCCCAAAAACCAGGGCGGCCTTGCCGAGGTAGCGAAGCCACGGCAAACCCATGCTGCCGGCAGCTTGCCGCACGCGCACATCGCCGTCCAGCGACGTTCTGTTTGCTTCTCGTGGCACCACTGGCCCGTCTGGCCGGAGCCGGGAATGCGCGCGCGTGTAGAAATCCATTTCCGTTCCTACCCTCTTTAGAAAGGCGGTTGTCTCCGTTCTCCCTCCCTGCTACGGTTGACCAACCATGACCGCCGTCCAGCCCGCGTACAAAAGTCCGCTGCAGCAGATGACGCAGACGACGCCCACCTGTCTGTGGAACGACTCCGCCTCCATCGCGGAGCTGAACGACTCGATCTCCCACGGCGCGGTGGGCGCCACCTGCAACCCGGTGATCGCCCTCGCCGCCCTGAAGGCGGACATGGCCACCTGGAAGCCGAGGATCGCCGAGCTCATCCGGGAAATGCCGTCCGCGACCGAGGACCAGATCGGCTGGAAGCTGGTCGAAGAGCTGTCGGTCCGCGCGGCGGAGCTGCTCCGCCCGGCGTTCGAAAAGCACGGGGGTCGGAACGGGCGGCTCTCCATCCAGACCGACCCGCGCAACTTCCGCAACAGCGAGGCGCTGCTCGAGCAGGCGGTGCGGTTCAGCAAGCTCGCGCCCAACATGATCGTGAAGATCCCGGCGACCCGGGCGGGCATCCCCGCCATCGAGGAGGCGAGCTACCGGGGAATCTCCATCAATGCGACGGTGAGCTTCACGCTCCCCCAGTGCGTGGCGGTCGCGGAGGCGGTAGAGCGCGGGCTCCGGCGCCGGGAGAAGGAAGGGAAGTCCGTCGCCGACATGGGCCCGGTCTGCACCATCATGGTGGGCCGGCTCGACGACTGGATGAAGGCGGTGGCGGAGAAGGAGGGTGTCCTGGTCGACCCCGGCATCTTCGAATGGGCCGGCGTGGCGGTGTTCAAGAAGACCTATCGCCTCTTCAAGCAGCGCGGCTATCGCACCCGCCTTCTCTCGGCGGCATTCCGGAACCACATGCACTGGAGCCAGCTCGTCGGGGGCGACGTGGTGATCTCTCCGCCGCACGCCTGGCAGGTGCGGATCAACGCCAGCGGCATCCCCGCGCTCCCGCGCATCGACGAGCCGGTGGATCCGCGGATGGTCGGCGAGCTCCAGGAGCGGTTTCCGGACTTCCGGCGCGCCTACACCGAGGGAGGGATCGCGGTGGACGATTTCGACGGTTACGGCGCGACCCGGCGCACGCTGCGCCAGTTCATCGCCGCGGTGGCCGATCTCGATGCGCTGGTGCGCGACTTCGTGGTGCCGAATCCGGACAAGTCAAGCGCGCCTTAATCTATCGCGCCGTGGTCCGCCGCGCTGTCGAGGTCGAGCTCGAGGCGCGAGGCCAAGGAGATGAAGAGCCCTTGGGCCAGGCACATCGTGTTGGTGAGCGAGCGGAAGGCGAAGGCGCTCGCTTCCTTCACCAAAATTGCGACGTCGGCGGCCCGGGCAATGGGGCTCATCGCGCTGTCGGTGAGCGCGAGGATGCGCGCGCCGCGCCCTTCGGCGACGCGGACACAGAAGCGGGTCTCCTTGCCGTACGGCGCGAAGCTCACCGCCAGCAATAGATCCTTCTTGCCGATGGCGCGGATCTGCCCGGCGAAGCTGCCGCCCAGTCCGGAGACGAGCTGGACCCGCTTCGCGGTGTGCTGCAGGAGGTAGGTGAGGTAGGCGGCCGCCGGCAGGGCGCGACGGACGCCGGCGACGTAGATGTGCTCCGCGTCGTGCAGGAGGGAGACCGCGCGCTCGAGCGAAGCGTCATCGAGATGGAGCGCGCACTCCTCGATCGCGCCCTGGTTGGCGAGAAGGAGCTGGCGGGTGACGCCGCCCGGGTTGGTCTGGAGCTGACCCTCGGCCATCATGGTGCGGATCCGCTCGGTGTAGTTGGCCCCTGGCGCGGCGCCGTCGCTGAACGCCTTGCGGAAGAGCGCCTGCAGCTCGCTGTAGCCGGAGAACCCGAAGCGCTGCGCGAAGCGGGTGACGGCCGAGGGCTGCACGGCGCAAGCCTCGGCGACGTCGGTGATGCGGGTCACTACCATCCGGGCGCGGTTGGTCTCCACGTACCGGGCGATCGCGCGGAGCTGCTTCGGGAGCGACTCGTACTCGGCCGCCACGCCGGCGAGGAACGCGCCCACGTTCGCGTAGCGCGGGCGCGCGCCCCTCGGAGCGCGGGCGGCCGTGCGGGACGCCAAAGCCATGTCCGCATCCTCTCTTCTGGGGAAGGACATCAGATCGTGACCGCCCTCCCCTCCTTTGCCGACCGCGTAGCCGCCTCGGCGATCTCCAGCGCGCGGATCCCGTCCTCGATGCCGGCGCGAGGCGCAACCTCGCCGCGCAGCACCGCAGCGAAGTGGATCATCTCCTCGGCGTAGGCGGTCCGGTACCGTTCCAGGAAGAAGGGCTCGGGAGTGTCCACCGAGATTCCACCGGGGCGGTGCGCGCTCACCTCGGTGGGGCGATGATTCCCCGCGGCGAGCATGCCGCCCGAGCCGAGCACCTCGAAGCGCTGATCGTACCCGTAGGCAGCGCGGCGGCTGGTGTTGATCTGGCAGAGCCGCCCCTTCCGCGTGCGGATCGTCACGGCAGTGGTGTCGGCATCGCCCGCCTTCGCGATGGCCGGATCGACCAGGCAGCTGGATGCCGCGTAGACCGTCTGCGCCTCGTCGCCGATGATCCAGCGACAGACGTCGAAGTCATGGATGAGCTGGTCCTTGAAGATTCCGCCGGACCGCTCGATGTACGCGATCGGCGGCGGGGCCGGATCGCGGCTGGTGATGGCCACGAGCTCGACCTCGCCGATCTCGCCGGCGTCGAGGCGGCGCTTCAGTGCCGCGAAGGTGGGGTCGTAGCGGCGCTGGAAGCCGATCAGGCAGGGGACCCGGGCCGCCGCCACCGCAGCCTGGACCTCGCGGGCGCGGCCCACGTCGAGATCCACCGGCTTCTCGCAGAAGATCGCCTTCCGGGCCGCCGCGGCGCGCAGGATGAGCGCAGCGTGCGTGTCGGTGGACGAGGCGATCGCCACCGCCTGCACCGCGGCGTCGGAGAAGATCCGATCGAGATCGGCGACGGCCGCGCCCAGATTCGCAGCGAGCTCGCTCGCGGCCTGGGGCACAGCGTCGCAGACGTACTTGAGTCGCATGCCCGGCTGGCGGGCGAGGTTGCCTCCGTGGATCTTGCCGATCCGGCCGGCGCCGATCAGGGCGATGTCGACCATCCGTATCCTCCCTTGGTCTGCGGCGCCAGGAGCGGCGCGCTGACGGCGCGGTTCAGCGAGGTCAGGCCGCACTATACGAAATCCCTTGGGCGGATGGAAACAGGATTCGTTTAGAGCGTGAGATTAGAAGCCCAGTTGCATTCCTGGTTGGGTCCGGGTACCTTGTCCGCGCTTCGCACGGCAGCCAACGTGCGCCGACCCTGGCGCCCCCGAAGACGATTCACCGACCCCGATTCGAGAGGTTCCCATGCACAGAACCGGAAGGATGCTCCTCGCCGCCTCCCTCGCCCTCACTGCCGTCCCTGCGCTCGCCGCGGACCGGTACGTCCTCGTCAGCCATGCCCCCGACTCCGACTCGTGGTGGAACACGATCAAGAACGCGCTCAAGGAGGCGGACAAGGACTTCGGCGTCCAGACCGACTACCGCAACCCGCCCTCCGGCGACCTCGCCGACATGGCCCGCATCATCGAGCAAGCCTCCGCCCGCAACTACAACGGGGTGGTCACCAGCATCGCCGACTACGATGTGCTCAAGAAGCCGCTCGAGCAGGTCACCGCGAAGAAGATCCCGCTCATCACCATCAACTCCGGCACCACCAAGCAGAGCGAGAGCCTGGGCGCGATCATGCACGTGGGCCAGCCTGAGTTCGACGCCGGCAAGGGAGCGGGCGAGCGCGCCAAGGCCGCCGGGGTGAAGTCCTTCGTCTGCGTGAACCACTACGCCACCAACCCCGCATCGTTCGAGCGCTGCAAGGGCTTCGCCGAAGCGATCGGGGCCGACTTCCGCGCCTCCACCATCGACACCGGGGACGACCCCACCACGGTGGAGAGCAAGGTGAGCGCCTACCTCCGCAACAACCCGAACACCCAGGCCATCCTCACCCTGGGCCCGAGCTCGGCGCACCCGACGCTCAAGACCGTCGACAAGATGGGGCTCAAGGGCAAGGTGTTCTTCGCCACCTTCGATCTCTCGCCCGAGATCTCCGCCGGCATCAAGGACGGCACCATCGCTTTCGCGATCGATCAGCAACCTTACCTCCAGGGCTACATTCCCATCGCGGTGTTCGCCATCATGAAGGAGAAGCAGACCAAGGACCCCGCGGCGATCATGGCGGCGCTGAAGCAGAACGCGAAGGCCAAGAAGCGCTTCGACGCGTATGGGCTCGCGCCCGTGTACGGGGAGCGCCACATCAGCTCCGGTCCCGGGTTCGTGACCAAGGACAACATCGCGAAGGTGGAGAAGTACGCGGGGAAGTATCGGTAAGGCGTATGCGTTGAACCGCGCCCGCGCGTGCCGGAGAGGCGAAGCACGCGCGGGCTCCACGCAGTGACCTGCGTGGGAACGAGAGGGTACGACATGGAAACCCAGCCCGATCCTCGTTTGCCGGGAAGCACCACGCCCGGCCCGCAGACCGCCGCCGCGGAGGGCCAGCGCCCGCCGGAGACGAACGGAGGCCCGGCCGGGCCGAAGGTCGTCGAGCCGCCCCTTGGCGCTCCGCCGCCGCAACCTGCGCCCGACGAGCGCGTCCGCACCTTGTCCACCTTCCACCGCGTGATGGGCCGCCCCGAGTCCGCCTCGATCGCCGGAGCGATCCTGGTCTTCGTCGTGTTCGCTCTCGCCGCCGGCGACTCGGGGATGTTCGCGCTCGACGGAGTGATCAACTGGTCCGTCGTCTCGGCCTATCTCGGCATTGTCGCCACCGGGGCCTGCCTCCTGATGATCGCCGGGGAGTTCGACCTCTCGCTCGGTTCGATGATTGGATTCACCGGAATGATGGCCGCCATCCCACCCCTCTTCTTCGGCTGGCCGGTCTGGCTTTCGATGCTCCTGGCCCTCGCCTGCGCGCTCTTCATCGGCTGGGTCAACGGAACGCTGGTGGTGAAGACGGGGCTGCCCTCCTTCATCGTGACGCTCGGGTTCCTCTTCATCCTCCGGGGCCTCACGCTCGCCCTCTCGATCATCTTCGCGAACCGGACCATCGTAAGCGGCATCGGCGACCTGGCCGCGCAGGATCCGGTGGTGCGCTTCCTTTTCTCGGGGACCTTCGCCAACGAGCTCTTCACCTGGGCCGGGAAACACGGCTGGATCGCCACCCTCGACGACGGGAGGCCGCTGGTTCGCGGCATCCCCAAGGTCATCCTCTGGTGGGGGTTCATCGCCATTGCCTCCTCGTATCGGCTCACGCACACCCGCTTCGGAAACTGGATCTTTGCCGTCGGCGGCGACGCCAACGCCGCGAAGAACGTCGGCGTACCGGTGCGGCGCGTGAAGGTCTCGCTCTTCATGTTCACCGCGCTCTGCGCCTGGCTCTTCGCGATGCTGCAGATCTGCGACGTCGGTTCGGCGGCAGCGGACCGGGGCTTGCAGAAGGAGTTCGAGGCGATCATCGCCGCGGTGATCGGCGGGACGCTCCTCACAGGCGGTTACGGTTCGGTGGTGGGGGCGACCTTCGGCGCGCTCATCTTCGGCGTGGTCCAGATTGGCATCACTTACACCAACGTGAACTCCGACTGGTTCCGGGTCTTCCTCGGCGGGATGCTGCTGGTAGCGGTGCTCTTCAACAACCAGGTGCGAAAGCGCGTCACGGAGGCGAGGTAACGATGGCACCGAATCCCAACTCCGAATTCATCCTCGAGCTCGAGAACGTCTCCAAGTACTTCGGCAGCGTCATCGCGCTGCGCGACGTGACGGTGCGGCTGCGCCGCGGCGAGGTGCACTGCCTTCTCGGCGACAACGGCGCCGGCAAGTCCACGCTCATCAAGATCCTCGCCGGCTGCCACCGTCCGACCCAGGGAACCTTCAAGGTGGACGGTGAGCCGGTGGCGCTGCAATCCCCGTGCGACGCGCTCGATCGCGGCATCGCCACCGTCTACCAGGACCTCGCCCTGGTCCCGCTCATGAGCGTGGCGCGGAACTTCTTCATGGGGCGCGAGCCTACTCGCCGCGTCGGTGGAATCCTCCGCCTCTTCAACCGTGAGCATGCAGCGGAGATCTCCTCCGCCAAGCTCGCGGACATGGGCATCAAGGTGCGGGACCCGGAACAGGCCGTAGGCACCATGTCCGGCGGCGAGCGCCAGTGCCTCGCGATCGCGCGCGCGATCCACTTCGGAGCGCGGGTGTTGATTCTCGACGAGCCCACCGCCGCGCTCGGGGTGCGGCAGAGCGCGAACGTGCTCCGCATCATTTCCCGGGCCCGGGAGAAGGGCATCTCGGTCATCTTCATCACCCACAACGTCCACCACGCCTATCCAGTCGGCGATTCCTTCACCCTCCTCAATCGCGGCCGCTCGATGGGAAC
>Ga0209488_10001101_pt1 | contig 22937 bp, 16 predicted proteins | sample Rivendell_Oct201_8_FD_188349 | JGI IMG/M metagenome (GOLD analysis project Ga0209488, IMG submission 188349) | Vadose zone soil microbial communities from the Eel River Critical Zone Observatory, Northern California, USA -... | ecosystem: Environmental > Terrestrial > Soil > Vadose zone >...
GAGCGCGTCGCGAAGTTCAACGAGCTGGCCCGCCCGAAGGGCCTTCGCTACCCGCCCTACGACGGCGGCTTCTTCGTGACGGTGTTCGTCGACGACGCGTTCGCCGCGGCCGAAAGGATGCGGGCCGGCGGCGTCTTCGTGGTCCCCATCCCCGGCGCCCTCAGGGTCGCCCTCTGCGCCGTCCCGGTGATCGCCGTCCCGAGGGTCGTCGACTCCCTCGCCAAAGCCTGCGCCCCGTCAAACCCGCGGCCCGTTTGACACGGGTCCGCTGGCTCTTACGTTGGTGCACGATGGAGGAGAAGAAGACAGTGGAACTGAAGCTGCCGGTATTCGTGCTGGAGGGAGCGGTGCTGCTCCCGGGAGCGGTCGCGCGTCTGGAGACCGACGCGAACGGCGCCGCGCTGGTCCGCGCACTCTCGCGCTCGGACGACAAGCGGGTGGTCGTGGCCCTCAGCACCGAGAGCGAGCTGGGAGTGCATCCGATCGCCGCGGTCGCGCGGGTGGAAGGCATCGGCCGGGACGGCGGCGTCATCGTCGCGGCGACCGGCCGCGTCCGGGTGCTGGAGTTCGAAGACGGCGAAGGCAAGGTGCCGAGCGCGCGGGTGGAGGAGATCGTCACTCCGCGGGCGGAGGGCACCGAGGTGGAGGCGCTGGCCCTGGAGGCCCGTCGCCTCGCCCGCGACATCCTCGCGCTGCTTCCCGCGGTCCCCGCACAGGTCGGGCAGGCGCTGGACGCCGTCAAGGATCCGGGCGCGCTCGCGGACCTGCTCACCCATCACGTTCCCGCCGACGTCGGGGACAAGCAGAAGGTCCTCGAGGCGTTCGATCCGGTGGAGCGGCTGCGGCTGGTCGTCGCGCTGCTCGTCCGCCGGCGCGAAGTCCTGAAGGCGGCGCATGACATCGAGGGAGCGGTCCAGGAGAAGGTCTCCAAGGCGGAGCGGGAGCACATCCTGCGCAAGAAGCTGGAGGCCATCCAGAACGAGCTGGGCGAAGGCCCGGCCTCCGACGGAGACGAGCTGGGAAAGAAGCTCTCTGCCCTGAAGCTGCCCGAGGACGTCCGCGCGCAGGTCGACAAGGAGCTGGCGCGGTTCAAGAAGCTCCCTGAGCAGTCGCCGGAGCGCTCGGTCGCGCGCACCTGGCTGCACTGGATCGCCGATCTGCCCTGGGACACGTTCACCGGGGACAATCTGGAGCTGGAGAACGCGCGCAAGGTCCTCGATGCGGACCACCACGGCCTGCAGAAGGTGAAGAAGCGCGTGATGCAGTTCCTGGCGGTGCGCAAGCTGCGCGGCGACCTCAAGGGGCCCATCCTCTGCCTGGTCGGGCCTCCCGGAGTGGGCAAGACTTCGCTGGGCCAGAGCATCGCCCGCGCGATGGGGCGCAAGTTCGCCCGGGTCTCGCTGGGCGGCGTGCGCGACGAGGCGGAGATCCGCGGGCACCGGCGCACCTACGTGGGCGCGCTGCCGGGCCGCATCATCCAGGCGCTCAAGCGCGTGGGGACGGCGAACCCGGTGGTGATGCTCGACGAGATCGACAAGCTGGGGGCCGGGTTCCAGGGGGACCCGTCGGCCGCATTGCTCGAGGTGCTGGATCCCGAGCAGAACAACTCGTTCGCCGACCACTACCTCGAGGTGCCGTTCGATCTCTCGAAGGTGCTGTTCATCGCGACCGCGAACACGCTGGAGACCATTCCCGCCCCGCTCCGGGACCGGATGGAAATCCTGCAGATCCCCAGCTACACGCTGGAGGAGAAGGCGGCCATCGCCCGCGCGCACCTGCTGGCCAAGCAGCTCGAGGCGCACGGACTGGCCGACGCGCGGGTCGAGCTGACGGACGCAGCGCTGGACCACGTCATCCGTGCGCACACCCGCGAGGCGGGCGTGCGGTCGCTGGAGAAGCGACTGGCCGACGTGTGCCGTTCCCTGGCGGTGGAGAAGGCCGCCGGAACGCTGGTCGAGCCCCGCAAGGTCGACGTGGACGAGCTCGAGTCCATTCTCGGGCCGGACCGCTTCCAGCCGGAGGTGCGCGAGGACGCCGGCGTTCCCGGCGTGGCGGCGGGGCTGGCCTGGACGCCGGTGGGCGGCGAGGTGCTGTACGTCGAGGCGCTGAGGATGCCCGGGAAGGGCCAGCTGATCCTCTCCGGCCAGCTCGGCGACGTGATGAAGGAGTCGGCCCGCGCGGCGCTCAGCTACGTGCAGGCGAACGCGGCCCAGCTCGGCGTGGCCGAGAAGCCGCTGGAAGGCTGGGACGTGCACGTGCACGTGCCGGCGGGCGCCACGCCCAAGGACGGCCCGAGCGCCGGAGTGACGCTGTTCACGGCGCTGGTGTCGCTGCTCTCCGGCGTTCCGGTCCGGACCGACACCGCGATGACCGGCGAGGCCACCCTGCGCGGCCGCGTGCTGCCGGTGGGCGGCATCAAGGAGAAGGTGCTCGCAGCGCACCGGCTCGGCCTCAAGCGCGTCGTCATTCCCGAGGCGTGCGCGGCGGAGCTGCGAGAAGTGCCGCAGCGCGTGCGCGACGAGCTGGAGATCGTGCTGGTGAAGCGCATGGACGAGGTGCTCAACGCGGCCCTCGACCGGCCGACGGCCGCGCTCCGGGTCGCGGCGTAGCCCCGGCTCCGGGCTACTCGTGCGACCCAGGAAGGCCGGCGACGGCTTCCCTGCGCACGATCACCATCTCCACGCGGCGGTTTCGCGCGCGGCCTTCCGTGGTGTCATTCGACGCGATGGGCCGGGAGCTGCCGAATCCATCGGATTGCAGGCGGTCTGGCCCGATGCCGTGCTGCATGAGGTACAGCCGCACTGCCTTGGCCCGCCGCCTCGACAGCCCGAGGTTGTAATCGGCCTTGCCGTGACCGTCGGTGTGGCCTTCGATCCGCACCAGGGAGAGCTCGGGGTGGTTCTCTAGCACGGACACCGCAGCGTCCAGCACGGCGCGCGATTGCGGCAGCAGCACGTCGCGCGCGCGCGCGAACAGCACGGGCGCGAGCAGCTCGACGTGGTCTTCTTCGATCCGCGCCAGCTCGAGGGTGCGAGAAAACAGGATCGGCGGATCGGCCGCCACCACGGTGAGCGCTGGCGCGGGACGCGGAGGATCCGCCGCGAACGTGGGAATCAGCGGCGGCAGACGGCGCGAACCAAGCAGCTGGGGCGAGAAGGAGAGCGCGAAGAAGAGGCGGTAGGCAGGCGTCCCGTAGCCGGCGGTCAGGCCCGGGCCGCCACCGGCCAGCACGTCCAGACCGCGCAGCGCCGACCAGCGGATCGCGCCCATCAGCTCGAGGGGCCGTTCGACCGCGCCTCCGCGCTGGAGGTCTGCCTCTCCCGACAGCGTGGCCAGGGCGGCGAGCGGCTGGCCGCCCACCGCGAATGGCAACTCGGCGCCCAGACCGTAAGTGAAGGCGCTGGACACCTTTAGGTTCCCGAACGAGCGGCCTCCGCGCACCGCGACTCCGACGTTCGCGAGCAGCCGCACGGGAAGGACGTCCTGCAGCTCGGCCAGGACCGTGGGCGTGACGGTCGGCGCGCCAGCGCCCAGGTACGCGTCCTGGCGGCCGATGGGCAGCGTGAACGGTGCCGCTGCCCCGAGGACGAAACCGCCCAGGCTGAGCAGCCGCGCTTTGGGCAGCACGCGCAAGTCGCCCAGCCCTCCCGAGGCGACCGGACCGGAGACCGCACCTCCCAGCATCGGCGCGCCGGTCGAAGCCTGCGCGACCGCGATGGGAAGGACCGCGCCCACCTCGAACCGATCGAGGAGTCCGACCGAACCGCCGAGGTGCAGCATCGATTGACCGCGCAGCAGCTGCACCTGGTCCGGGTGCTCGAGCGCGACCAGCCGGAGCGGATCGCGCGCGTAGCTGGTGTAGACCGACCCGTGCCAGTCGAAGTTGCCCGCGGTGTCCGGAGACCAGACGCCGAGCACGTCGAAGGCGCCCCCGCCCGGGTGGAAGTGGTCCACCGCGAACGAGGCGCTCTGCGCGCCGGCCCCGGTGGCGACGAGCGCAACCGCGAGCGCCGCGATCCGCCGGCGCCGGCGCAGGGCGAAGGCGAGCACGAGCAGCGCCAGCGGCCAGGTAGCGGAGCCAGCCTCCGCGCATCCGCCACCGCCCGCGACCATCCAGACGGCCGGATCGTTGCGGGAGTGGCACAGGCTCGCGACGCAGAAGCCGGTGTCCTGGCAGTCCGAGTCGGCGGAGCAGCTGGTCTTGCAAGCGTTCGCGCCGCACACGTACGCGTTGCAGCTCGTCTGCTGCGATGCCGGACAGCGTCCCGCCCCGTCACAAGTCGTGGCCGCCGAGGCCACGCCGTTCGAGCAGCTCGCGGCCCGGCACTGGCTGTCCGCGGGCGGGTAGGCGCAAGCGGTGCGCGAGGAACCGTCGCAGATGCCTGCGCACGCGGACCCGTCGCTGGCGCAGGCCGGCCGCCCTGCCCGCGGGTCGCCGATCACGGCGGTGCAGAGGCCGGGGCTGCCGCTCACGTTGCAGGACTCGCACTGTCCGGTGCAGGCGGCGTTGCAGCAGACGCCGTCCACGCAGTTGCCGCTGGCGCACTGGACGGCCCCGCCGCACCCGGTCCCGTTGGCGAACAGCGCCACGCAGACTCCCGCCGAGCACCAGTCGCCGGCGGCGCAATCCCCATTGCTCGCGCAATTGCCCAGGCACGCCGTGGGGCCGCAGACGTATGGAGCGCAAGGCTGGGCTTGCGGGGCGGGGCAGCGGCCCGCGCCGTCGCAAGCGGCGGCGAGCGTCGCCACTCCAGCGCTGCAGCTGGCCCCGCGGCACTGCGCCGTCGGATACGCGCAGGCGGCGCCGTTCGCGCCGTCGCAGAGACCGCCGCAGGCCGACCCGTCCGAGGCACATGCCTGGCGGCTGCCATGTGGGGCGCCGAGCACCGGTGCGCAGACGCCGGCGCTGCCCGGCACGTCGCAAGCCTGGCACTGGCCGCTGCACGCCTGGTCGCAGCAGACCCCGTCCGCGCAGAATCCGGAGGCGCACTGGTTCGCTCCGCCGCAGATTACGCCGGCGACCAGCTTCGGCGTGCAGATACCGGCAGCGCAGAAGTTGGCGCCCGCGCAATCGCTGTCGAGCACACAGTCGCCGCGGCAAGCGGTGGCGCCGCAGACGTAGGGATCGCAGGACTGCGTCTGCTGCACCGGGCAGTAGCCCGCGCCATTGCAAGAGGCCGCAAGCGTACCCACGCCTGCGCTGCAGCTCGCGCCGCGGCACGGCGAGGTCGGATAATGGCAGGCGAGTCCCTGCGCGCCGTCGCAGGAACCGCCGCACGCCGACCCGTCGGTTGCGCAGGCCGGGCGGGCGCTATGAGGAACGCCGCTGACGGCGACGCAGACGCCGAGGCTTCCCGGAACGTCGCAGGCCTGGCACTGGCCGTCGCAGGTCTGATCGCAGCAGACGCCGTCGACGCAGGTCCCGCTCGCGCACTGGTTCGATCCGCCGCAGGCTTGTGCATCGGAGAGCTTGGGCGCGCAGACGCCCGCCGAGCACCAGTTGCCGGCCGTGCAGTCGACGTCCTGGGCGCAGTTGCCGAGGCAGGCCGTGGCGCCGCAGAAGTATGGATCGCAGAGCTGCGTCTGCGGCGCTGGGCAGAGGCCGGCGCCGTCGCAGCCGGCGGCCAGGATCGCAGTGCCGGCCGAGCAGCTCCCGGCGCGGCAGGAGAGCGTGGCGTCGGGGTAGGCGCAGGCGGCGGTTGCGACGCCGTCGCAGGCGCCCCCGCAAATAGTGGTGGCGCCCCGGCAGGCCATGCGGGCGCCGTGCGGATCGCCGAAGACCGCGGTACAGATGCCTTCGCTCCCCCCCACGTCGCAGGCCTGGCACTGGCCGGCGCAGCCCTGGTCGCAGCAGTAGCCGTCAGTGCAGAACCCGGAGGTGCACTGGTTCGACGCGGTGCAAGCCTGGCCGACCACCGTCTTGGGCACGCACGTGCCCGTCGCATCGCAGTGGTCGGCGGCAATGCAGTCGGAGTCCGAAAGGCAGCTCGTCTTGCAGGCGTTGCCGCCGCAGAGGTAGGGGTCGCATTGCGCGGTGACGGGAGGCGGGCAAGCTCCGGCGCCATCGCAGGTCGCGGCCGCCGTGGCGGTCCCGCTCGAGCAGCTGGCGTCGCGGCAGCTCGTGCTCGAATCCGGATATGCGCACGCCGCCGCGTTGGCTCCGTCGCAGGCGCCGCCGCACGCGGCGCTTCCGCTGCAGGCGGTGCGCGCTCCGTGCGGCGGACCGCTTACCGCGACACATAGACCCACGCTGCCCGGGACGTCGCACGCCTCGCACTGGCCGTTGCAGGCGCGCTCGCAGCAGAAGCCGTCCGCGCAGGTTCCGTTGGCACATTCGTTCGCGGCCGCGCAGGCGTATCCGTCGGCCTTCTTCGACACGCAGGCACCAGCCGCGCCGCAGTAGTCGCCGGAGACGCAGTCCGCGTCCGCCGTGCAGGTCGTCTTGCAGGCCGTGGCGCCGCAGACGTAGGGATTGCAAGCGGTGGTGACCACCGCCGGGCAGGAACCCGCGCCGTCGCACGATGCGGCGGCCGTCGCTACGCCCGCCGTGCAACTCGGCCCCCGGCACGACACCGTCGGATAGGCGCAAGCCGCGACATTGCTGCCGTCGCACGAGCCGCCGCAAGTGCCGCTTCCAGAGCAGGCGGTGCGCACGCCGTGCGGGGCGCCGCTGACCGCGACGCATTGGCCGACCTGTCCCGGCACGTCGCAGGCCTGGCACTGCCCCGCGCAGGCCTGGTTGCAGCAGACGCCGTCCGCGCAGCTGCCGCTCCCGCACTGGTTCGACCCGCCGCAGGCGAGTCCGTCCGCCTTCTTCGGGACGCAGGCGCCGCCCGAGTCGCAATAGTCGCCGGAGACGCAGTCGGCGTCCGCCGTGCAGCTCGTCTTGCAGGCCGTGGCGCCGCAGACGTAGGGATTGCAGGGAGTGGTGACGACTGCCGGGCAGGAACCGGCGCCGTCGCACGACGCGACCGCGGTCGCTACGCCCGCCGTGCAACTTGCGCCGCGGCACTGCGCGGTCGGGTACGCACAGGAAGCGCCGCTCACACCGTCGCAGGAACCGCCGCAGGCGGAACCGTCGCTCGCGCAGGCGGGCCGGCCACCCTGAGGTACCCCGCTGACGGCCAGACACTGACCAACGGAGCCCGCGACGTTACACGCCTGGCACTGGCCGGTGCAGGCCTGGTTGCAGCAGACGCTGTCGGTGCAGTGTGCGCTTCCGCACTGATTCGACGCGCCGCAGGCGAAGCCATCCGCCTTCTTCGGGACGCACGCCCCCGTCCCATCGCAGTAGTCGGCCGCCGCACAATCGGAATCCGAGGCGCAGCTCGTCTTGCAAGCTGTGGGACCGCAGGAATAGGGGCTGCACGAGGACGTCACTGGCGCCGGGCACGATCCGGCGCCATTGCAGCTCGCGGCCGCGATGGCCGTACCCGCCGAGCAACTTGCGCCCCGGCACTGGGCGGCCGGGTACGCGCAGGCGGCGACGTTGAGGCCGTCGCAAGAACCTCCGCACGACGAGCCGTCGGTCGCGCACGCGGGGCGCGCGCCGTGGGGGGCGCCCGCCACGGGCGCGCACTGACCGATGCTGCCCGCGACGTTGCACGCCTGGCACTGGCCGGCGCAACCCTGGTTGCAGCAGACGCCGTCGACGCAGTTGCCGCTTCCGCACTGATTCGAGCCACCGCAGGCGAGCCCGTCCACCTTCTTCGCGACGCAAGCGCCCGTTCCATCGCAATAGTCGCCGGTGATGCAGTCCGAGTCGTCGGCGCAACTCGTCTTGCAGGCAGTCGGGCCGCACACATATGGGGAGCATTGCGTGGTGGCGGCGGAGGGGCAGGTGCCGGTGCCGTTGCAGGAGCCGGCGGGCACTGCCGTTCCGGCGGCACAGCTCGCGGCGCGGCATTGGGTGGGGGCGCCGGGATATCCGCAGGCCGAGGCGCTGCTGCCGTCGCAGGAGCCGCCGCAAGCGGAGCCATCGGTGGCGCAGGCGGGCCGCGTTCCGTGCGGCGCGCCGGAGGTCACTGTCGTGCAGGCGCCGACGCTGCCTGGAACGTCACAGGACTGGCACTGGCCGGCGCAGGCCGCGGCGCAGCAGACGCCGTCAGCGCAGAATCCTCCGGCACACTCGCCCGCCCCGCCACAGGCCGTACCGTAGTCCTTGAGGAAGGTGGCGACGACCGCGTGGTCCGCGGATACCGAGGAGATCGCGTAGGCGTTCGAGGCCACCAGGGCCGTCACGTCCGTGGCGTTGTCGGTGAGCTGCGACAGCTTGTAGCCTGCGGCGGGCGCCAACGTGCAGACACTGGACTGGTTGTGCAGCACCGGCGAGGTGCAGGAGGCGTTGCCGTTCCCGGCCGGCGCGCTCGCGCTGATGGTGAAGCTCTGGGGCATGAACTTCGCGGTCGCCGTCACGCTCGTCGCAGGATTCAGGTTGCAGGTGGTGGTCACGCCGGAGCACGCGCCGCTCCAGCCGACGAACGTGTCGCCGGGCTCGGCGATGGCGGTGAGCGTGACCAGGTTGCCGGTGGCGAACTGGGCTGAGGCCGAGGTGCAGGCCGGCCCGCAGCTGATCGCCGCCGGGCTGCTGACCACGGTGCCGAGGCCGGTACCCGTCGCATCCTTCTGGACGGTGAGGGTGACCACCGTGCCGATGTCGTCGGTATCGGCGGCGCGGTTGTTGGTCGTGTCCGGGTCCGTGACGCCCGCAGTCGCGACGTTCACCACGTTGGTGACCCGGCTGGTGCCGCTGCCCCCGATGATGCTGGCGCTCAGCACATAGGTGGCGCTGGCGCCCGAAGGCAAAGTCACGGTGGTGTTGATGCTGCCGCTTCCGCTCGCAGCGCCGCAGCTGCCGCCGCCCGCTGCCGTGCACGTCCAGGTCGCGCCGGTGAGCTGGGCGGGAAGCGTGTCGACGACGGTTGCGTTGGTCGCGGTCGCCGGGCCCGCGTTGGAGACGACGATGGTGTACTGGACGGCCTGGCCCCAAGCCACGCCGCCCGTCCCGTCATTCATGGTGACGGAAAGGTTCGCGTAGGAGACGGCGCCGGTGACCGCAGTGGTAACGAGGGGCCCGAGGAGCGCGGAGTTTCCCGTGCTGGCGACGGTGTAGCTGCCGTTCGGGATGGTCCCGCTTGCCGCCGCCGAGATCGCGGTCACCAGGGTGAAGGTGAGCGTGGACGAGGGATTCATCGTCCCGAAGTTGCAGTTGACGTTGCCCGTCCCTCCGATCGCGGGCGTGGTGCAGACGGCTCCCGGAGGCGTGGTCAGCGAAAGGAAAGTCGTCTGAGCGGGTACCGGCGCGACCACGGTGACGTTGGTCGCGGCGCTCGCCCCGGAGTTCGTCACGGTGTACGAGGTGGTGAGGTTCGAGCCGGCGTTCGCCTGCTGGGGCGCGTGCGCGGCGATGGAGAGGCCCGGCAGGAACGCGCCGAACGCATCGACGTAGGCCTCTCCCCAGTGTCCGCCCAGCGAGCACCCGGCGGCGATCACGCGCACCTCCACGGTGTCGCCGATCGCGATCGAGCCGGCGGTGCCGGGGACGTCCACCACCTGCCAGCCGGTGTAGAGGATGGCCCCGCCCGAGTCCGACTGCCAGGGCACGCCGTTCTCGTTCACGTAGTTGAAGCGCGAGAAGAGCGTCGTGCCCTGCGTCACGTTCCTGACCTGGACGTAGTAGTAGGGTTGCTGCGTATTCGCGTGCCCGGGGCTCTGCAGCACCGGGGCGACGACGAAGCGGACGTGGATCAGGCCGTCCGCGGGATCGACGTCGGCGGCGGTCGTCGCCATCTGCTGGAACAAGGAGTTGACGTTCCGGGTGGCGCCCGTCTCGTTGATCACCCCCGAATACGTGCCGTACTTGGGGTACCGCAGCGTCGACGTCGCCGACATGCCCGCCGGGATCTGCGATTCCGGCGTAGCGCCGGTGCGGGCGAAGCTGCGCGCGGTCCCGCCGGCGCCGAGGTTGAGGTCGTTGATGCTCGCCGGCGGATAGGTGATGCCGGGGTTGAGGTTGGTGCTGACCGTCCAGCTGGAGAGATTTCCGCTCTCGAAGCCGCCATTGGTGTAGAGGGCGATCGGGGTGCCATGCCGCGCGCGATCCATCGAGCCGGGCGCCGGTTCCTGCGCGCCTTGCGTGCACGCCGCCAGGATCGCGGCGATCGAGGCTGCGGCGACCTTCCGCACCAGGACCCTTGCACGCCGGTGGGTTGCGCGCCCATCGCGCAGTGTCGGCTAGTCAACTAGAGTAGCGTGCAAGCGAGCGGTCGGTCAAAATTTACAGAAGAAAAACATGTGTTTATGTGAGGTCGGCAGAGTGCCAGTGGGCGGCTACCCACCACTGGGGGAATCAACGGCGAGTGTCGCCCACGAGCGCCAGCTTATCTTTTGTAGCCACCCAAAGCCCTTCGTGGGTGCGCAGAAGTGCGTGGATTCCAGGGAGCGCGGAGATCTACGATCGATAGATCACGGCTTGCGGCGCTTCGACGGCTGTACCCGGGGCGGCTCGTCGTCCTGCTTGGAGTAGTGCGGGGGCCAGGGAGCGTCGCCCTGCCCTTCGCCTTTCTGGCGCGCCGACACCTCCAGCAGCGACTCCAGCGATCCGGGCCGCGCGTCGATCCCCTCGTGTGGATCGCCGATCCTCGCGAACCGCTCCGGCACGGTGGCCAGCGTGAACGCCTCAGGCTCGACCAACGGCACCTCCTCCCAGTAGAGCGGCGTGGAGACGCGCGCGTCCTTCGTAGGCCGCACCGAATAGGCCGAGGCCACCGTCCGATCCTTTGCGTTCTGGTTGTAGTCGAGAAAGACGCCGTGGCGCTCCTCCTTCCACCACTTGCTGGTGGCGAGCGAAGGCGCCCGGCGCTCCACCTCCCGCGCCAGCGCCAGCGCGGCCGCGCGGACTTCCTGGAACGCCCAGCGCCTCTCGAGGCGGACGTTGATGTGCATACCGCGCGACCCGGACGTCTTCGGCCAACCGGTCAGGCCGTGCTCGCGAAGGACCTCGCGCGCGAGCAGCGCGACCTCCCGCACCTGCGGCCAGGGCACGCCGGGAACCGGATCGAGATCGACGCGCAGCTCGTCGGGGTGCTCGAGGTCGTCCGCGCGCACCGGGTGCGGGTGCAGGTCGACGCAACCCAGGTTGACGATCCAGGCGAGCTGCGCAGGATCCCGGAGCACGAACTCACGCGCGCTCCGACCCGAGGGGAATTTCAGCTCGACCACCTCCATCCAGAGCGGGCGGGCTTCCGGCGCGCGCTTCTGGTAGAAGAACTCGCCCTCGATCCCGTTCACGTACCGCTTGAGCGCCATGGGCCGTCCGCCGGCGCCGCGGAGCGCGCCGTCGGCGACCGCGAGGTAGTACCGCACCAGGTCGAGCTTGGTGTATCCGGGCTGGGGAAAGAAGACCTTGTCCGGGTTGGAGATCGCGATCTCGCGGCCCTCGATCTGGAGCAGCTCCTTGCGCGCCGGCACGCGGCGAGCATACGGATGCGGTGGCGCGTTTCAAGCGCTGCCGAAGATCTGCTTGAGCTCCGCGGCGGGCGTCTCCTCGAGTTGGTCGTACCGGCACTCCGCAGGCTGCTTGTCCGGCCGCCAGCGCTGGAAGGTCGTCGCGTGCCGGAAGCGGTCGCCTTGCAGGTGATCGTAGGCCACCTCGCACACGCGCTCGATGCGCAGTGGCTCCCAGGAGAGGTCCTTGCCTCGGTTCCAGCGCGAAGATCCGCCGGGCATCCGCTGATCGCCGTTCCACTGCGCCCATTCGCGCCAGGGATGCTCCTCCGCCGCTCCTTCGCGCAGCGGCGAGAGCTCTGCCACCAGCTCCTTGCGCTTCGCGGCCGTGAACGAAGAGGTGACGCCCACGTGGTGCAGTCTGCCTTCGCCGTCGTACAGGCCGAGCAGGAGCGAGCCGATCAGCGTCCCGGGCCCGTTCTTGTGCCAGCGGAAGCCGGCGACCACGCAATCCGCGGTGCGCTGGTGCTTCACCTTCAGCATCGTCCGCTTGTCCGGCTGGTAGGTCTGCTCAGCGCGCTTCGCCATCACTCCGTCGAGGCCGGCGCCTTCGAAGCGCGAGAACCAGTCCTGCGCGAGCGCCCGATCGCGCGTCGCGGGCGTCAGGTAGAGGGGCGGCTTCACCCGCCCGAGGGCCGCCTCCAGCCGCGCCCGCCGCTCGGCCTGCGGCGTTTCGCGCAGGTCCTCTCCGCCCACCGCCAGCAGATCGAAGGCGACGAAGGAAGCTGGAGTCTGCGACGCCAGCAGCTTGATCCGCGATGCGGCGGGATGGATCCGGAGGAGCAGCGCCTCGAAATCCAGCCCGGAGGGACCCGCGATCACGATCTCGCCGTCAACGACGCAGCGCTCGGGAAGCTGCTGGAGCAAGGGCTCAGAGAGCTCGGGAAAGTAGCGGTTCAGCGGCTTGAGATCGCGGCTCTGCAGCATCAGCTCGGGACCGTCGCGGAACACGAGCGCGCGGAAACCGTCCCACTTCGGCTCGTAGATCCACCCCTCGCCCTCGGGCAGCTGGGTAGCGACCTTCGACAGCATTGGCGCGATGGGGCCTTGCAGCACGGCCCTAGCATACCCACCCGGCTGGACGCCGGCACTCCGGCAGGCGAAGCATGGCGCATGGAAGTGGCCCTGTTCGTTCCCGGCTTCTTCGGATTCGGCAGCTTCGGGCATCCGGATCGCCCGCTGATCGAGTATTTCGCCCGGGTCGAGGACGCGCTGCTGCGCGCGCACGTGCGCCCGATTCGCTTCGCGGTGCACCAGCCGCCGCCTGCCGGATCGCTGGCGAGCCGCGTCCGATCGCTGCATCTCAAGGCAGCGCAGGTGCTCGGGGAGGGCGCCAGCCGGCTGCACCTGGTCGGGCACTCCACCGGCGGGCTGGACGCGCGCCTCCTGGCGCATCCGGGCTACACCGGGCTGCCGGAGCGCGCGGACTTGATCGCGCGCATCGCTTCCGTGATCACCCTCTCCGCGCCGTTTCACGGGACGCCCCTGGCCGGCCGGATCGAAGGCAGTGCCTGGTTCGCGGCGCCGGCGCTCTGGTTCGGAAGCATCCTCGCCAGCCGGGGTCGCTTGCGGCTCGCCGGGCAGATGGCGACGCTCTTCAACCTGGTCAAGCGCGCCGGCCGGCAAGAGCCGACGCCGACCGACGAGCTGATCGCGCAGCTCGCGGACGTGGACGACGGGACCGCGAAGCAGATCCGGCGCTTCCTCGCCGACGTCGCCCGCGACCACGAGCTGGTGAGGGACCTGACGCCCGAGAGCATGAGCGAGCTGAACCGCGCGCTCCAGGGCGGCGACGTGGTGTCTCCCATCAGCTTCGTTTCGGTTGCCCCAAAGCCCGGCTTCTCGCCCTGGACGTTCGCCTTCGCGCCCCTCCAGCGGCTGCTCTATGACCTCACCTACAGACTCACCGCCGGCCGTCCCCCAGAAGGGGCGCGGGCCCCGGAAGGGAGCTGGATCGGGGGGCACCGGACCGCCCTCACCCCCACTGCGAACGATGGGATCGTGCCCGCCTGGTCGCAGACGGCGGACGGGCGCGCGGAAGGGATCGTGCTCGGCGACCACCTGGACGTGATCGGCCACTATGAGGCGGCCGGGGCCACCTTCCTCAAGTCCGGCTCCAGATTCGACGACCACCGCTTCCGCGCCCTCTGGGAACGAATCGGGCGGGCGCTGCCGTCCCCTCGCGCGGACGCATGATGGATTCGAAGGCAAGCGGCGAGGCAGTCCGGTGTATCTTGGCCGGATGACCCCGCCCGCGCCGTCGCTGCGCGACACCAACCTCGACAAGCTCGCCGCCCTGCGTTTCGACGTGCTGGTGCTGGGCGGAGGCATCAATGGCGCGGTCTCCGCGGCGGCGCTGGCGGCGCGAGGCGCGAAGGTGGCGCTGATCGACCGCGGCGACTTCGCGTCAGTGACCTCGCAGCAGTCGTCGAACCTCGCCTGGGGAGGCATCAAGTACCTGGAGACCTACGAGGTCGGGCTGGTGCTGAAGCTCTGCCGCGCGCGCAACCGGCTGCTTCGCGCCTATCCCAGCACGGTGAAGGAAATCCGGTTCTTCACCTCGGTCGCGCGGGGCTTCCGCCACAACCGTCTGAAGCTCTGGCTGGGCGCCCTGCTGTACTGGGCCATCGGGGCGTTTTACACCCGCCGCCCGCGCCTGCTTTCCGCGCGGGACATCGCGTTCGAGGAGCCGATCGTCGAGACCAGCGGCCTGGCCGGGGGCTTCGAATACTCGGACGCCTACCTGTACGACAACGACGCGCGGTTCGTCTGGGGGTTCGTGCGCTCTGCCCTGGACCACGGGTGCGTGGCAGCCAACTACGTCGAGGCGCTCGGCTCCGGCCGCACCAAGGAGGGCTGGGTGACGCGCGCCCGCGAGGTGACCACCGGGCGCGAGCTGACCATCACCTCCAGCCTGCTGATCAACGCTTGCGGACCCTACGCGGACGAAGTCAACGCTCGCGACGGGATCTCCACCGCCCACCGGCACGTGTTCTCGAAGGGCATCCACATCATCGTCGATCGGCTCACGCCCAGGCGGCGCGTGCTCACCTTCTTCGCCGACGATGGCCGCCTGTTCTTCGTCATCCCGATGGCGGGCAAGACGTGCATCGGGACCACCGATACCCGGGTCGAGCGGCCGGAGGTGGAAGTCACGCCCGAGGACCGCGAGTTCGTCCTCGAGAACATCAACAAGCGCCTGCGGCTCCCGCGCCCGCTGACCGGTTCCGACATCATCGCCGAGCGCTGCGGAGTCCGCCCGCTGGTCGTGTCCGGCAGCGCCAACGGCGGGCGCGACTGGATGCAGCTCTCGCGCAAGCACGCCGTCGACACCGACGCCCCGCGTGGACGCATCACGGTCTTCGGGGGCAAGCTCAGCGATTGCCTCAACGTGGGCGAGGAGATCTGCGCGGAAGTGCGCCGGCTCGGCGTCGAGCTGCCGCAGCCGAAGCGGGCCTGGTATGGCGAGCCCCCCAAACCGGTCCGCGAGGAGTACTTCCACCAGGCCCGCCTGATGGACCTGGACGCGCTCACGACGCCCCACGCGAGCGAGAAGCTGTCGTCGCGCCTCTGGCGCCGGTATGGGGCGGAGGCGCTCGGGCTGCTCGAGGCCGTCCGTCGCGACCCGCGGCAGGCGGAGGTGATCATCGAGACCAGCGAGTACATCCGCTGCGAGCTGGACGAAGCAGCCCGGCGCGAGATGGTGGTCAAGCTGGAGGACTTCCTGCGGCGCCGGTCGAAGATCGCCTTGGTGGTCCGGAAGGAGGAGATCCATGCTGCGCCGGGGCTCCGGGAGGCGTGCGGGATCCTCTTCGGCGAGGAGCAGATAGAAGCGAAGATCGCGGAGTACTTCGGCAGCGCGGCCGCGCCTGCCTGGCGCCAGGCCGCCTCAGGCGCTGTCTAGACTTCGACGTCGAGCGCCTTTTCCGGATGCCGGTCGCGGAGCGCCTCCAGCACCATGCGCACCGCGTCTTCCGCGCTGCTCGCCAACCGCACGCTGACCTTGCCCAGCAGTCGCCCGCCGACGAGCTCCGCCGCCCCTCCGGTCCCGTCCAGCGCGACCACCGGCTTTCCGTCGCGCAGCAGCAGCCCCACCTCGCTGAGCGTTCCGCCTCCGCCGCCGAGCACGATGGCGGCGTCGACCGCCATCGCCACCAGGGCGCCCTGGGCGGAGTTGACGCCGGTGGGGATCGCCAGGTCCACCCAGGGATTCGCTTCCTTCTTCGAAGTGCCGGGAAGGATGCCGAGGCAGATGCCGGCTCCGTTGGCTTCCTTGTAGCCACGCGATGCGCCGGCCATGCACCCGCCCAGGCCGCCGCAGACCAGGTGCACGCCGGCCCGGGCAAGGGCCGCGCCGACCTCCGCCGCCATCCGCTCGCGCTCGGATCCGGGCTGGCCGTCGCCGATCACGCCGATCACCGGACGCCGCTGCTCCTCGTTCTGCGCGGGCTGCTCGGCCGCCGGCGTGGCGCCCGAGCGCTCCTCGCCGGCTGTGTGATCGAGTGCCATGCCGGAAAGATGGGCACGGCGACGCTCTCCAGGCAAAGAAAAGCGCGCGGCCCTTCAGGCGGGAAGCAGGGCGGGAGGGGGCAGGTCGGATCCTGCCTCGAACACCAGGACGCCCTCGTCCACGTACTCCTCCAGGTTTTCCAGGAGCCAGCGCTGCCGGGCCCGGATCTTGTGGAACCGCACCGCGCAGCACTCGCCATCATAGGAGAGGATGATGTTGAACCGCCCCGGATAACGCGAGAGCGCGGCCGACACCACGCGCGCCGTGACCAGTCCGGCGGTCAACAGGAGCAGCGGGCAGGATCGGACGAGGCGCCCGTCCAGCATCGATTCCATGCGCAGCCGGTTGGCGATGCACTCCAGTCCTGTCTGATCGGGAAAGTCCGCCGGGCTCAGGTGCGGCTTGCTGACAAACCCGCGCAACAGGAAGCAACCTCCGGCTTCGACGATCTGGACGTCGGGACCGCGCGGGGGGACCACCGCCTCGACCTCGCGACTGCGCAGGTCTTCGAGGTAGCGGCCCATGCGGCGGTTGAACTTCATGGGCGGAAAGGATAGGCCGGTGGTCCTACGGTGCGCACGGGAATCTTTCGTGCGCCCGTTCCTGCTCGCCCCGCGGCTCGAGGTCGGCTATTGACCCCAGACGGTGACGACCAGGCTGCGCTGGTGCGGCGCCCGGCGGTGCTCCCAAAGGTAGATCGCCTGCCAGGTTCCGAGCGCGAGGTCGCCGCCGCTGACCGGCAGCGTCTCCGCCGTCCGGGTGAGTGCGGCGCGGATGTGCGAGGGCATGTCGTCCGCCCCCTCGCTGTCGTGCTCGTAGTCGGCATCCTCGGGAACGATGCGGGAGAGAAAACGCTGCAGATCGCGCCGCACCGCCGGATCCGCGTTCTCCTGCACCACCAGCGACGCGCTGGTGTGCAGCACGCAAACGTTCACCAGCCCGGTGCGCAGGCCGGCAGCCGCGACCACCCTCCGGATCTGGCCGGTGACGTCGTGCAGCCCGGGCCCGCGCGGCTCGATGCGCACCGTCTCCTGGTGCAGCTTCACGCGGGCTCCCAGCGGGCTGCACGCTCGTCGTCAACGCGGCCGCGAAGCCTTTCCTGGGGTTGGAAGCGACCCTTGTACTGCAGCGAGGCACAGCCCTCGACACGGTACCCGAGGTAGACGTACCCCAGATGGCGATGCCGCGCGTACTCGAGCGCGTGAAGGATGTTGTACGTGCCCAGCGAGAGCTGCGAGCGCTCAGGGTCGTAATAGCAATACACGGCGGAGAGGGCCCGCGGCGTCTCGTCGGCGATGCCGATGCCCACCAACTCCTCGTCCTCCCAGTAGGAGAACTCGCGCGCCGCGGCGTGAGGGAAGCAGAACTGCATCGCGTAGGATTCGATGCCGATCCGGTCCGGCTTCCAGCCGCGCTCTTCCTCGCGGCTCTCGTGCCAGCGCCGGTACAGCGCCAGCCGCACGTCGTCCACCACCGGCTCCCCGACCTCCAGTCGGAGGTGCGCTCCCCGCTTGAGCACGCGTCTCAGGTTGGCCGAAGGGGTGAACGTGGCCACCGGCACCCGCACGGAGACGCACTCGTCGCAGGTGGCGCACACCGGGCGGAAGTAGACGGGGCCAAACCTTCGCCAGCCGCGCTCCAGGAAATCCTCCAGCTCCAACGGCGTCACCCCGGTCATCAGCATCGTCTCCGTCGATGAGTTGATCCCATCGAGGTACGGGCAGGGCTCAGGGCCCGCGATCCGGTGCTGGAGCAGGCGCACGTCACCCATTGTAGCGCTACAATCCGCAAGTGGGCGGGCGCGGATGAACCAAGTGTTGCTCGAGCCCGATGACCTTCTGGAAGACGGCACGGCGCGGCTGACGGGCCGGCGGCTGCGGCATGCGCTGGAGGTCCTCCGCGCGGAGGAAGGCGACGTCCTGCGCGTAGGCCTGCTCGGAGGCCCCATCGGCACGGCCGAGGTGCTGAAGGCGGACGGCGGAGAGCTTCTCCTCCGCCCGTCGTTCACCGGGCCTCCGCCGCCCCGGGCCGGGATCGATCTTCTGCTGGCGATTCCCCGGCCGAAAGCGCTGCGGAAGGTCCTGCCCGCGGCCGCTTCCCTCGGGGTCGACCGCATCGTGCTGGTGAACGCCGCGCTGGTGGAGAAGAGCTACTTCGATTCCAGGGTGCTGGATGCGGAGGCCATGCGCGAGCTCTTGATCCTCGGGCTCGAGCAGGCCCGGGATACGCGGGCTCCGGAGATCCTGGTCCGCGAGCGGTTCCGGCCTTTCGTGGAGGACGAGCTCGACGAGCTCGAGGTGCCGGTGCCGTATGCCCTGGGCGTCCTCAGGGCGCCGTGAGGCGGTCGAGGCTCAGTCCGTAGAAGTCGGCGCGGCCGCTGAAGCGCCAGCCCAGGTGCGCGCGGCAGACCCGGCACAGGCACACTCGCCAGGAGCAGCCTGGAAACCAGCTCCAGTAGGCTGAAGGCTCGCTGGCATCGAGGCATCCGGTGGCGCGCGTGAAGCCGGCGATCACGTATTCGAACCCCTCCGGATTGACGAAGGCGCGCGTGGCGACGCCGTCCAAAGGGACCCGGTCGGCGTCGCGCGCTACTTCGGCGGCACAGGCGGCGCAGCGCCAGACGGAGTCGTCGCCGATGGCGGCGGGTCCGCCGGCCTGCTGGGCATCCTCGCGCAGCATGCGCGGATTGTAAGCGGGAGCAGATGCCGGCGCGAATGGCCGCGAGCGCGGGATCGAGTACGATCCGCTCTCCCCAGGAGGTCTGGCCATGCGAAAGTCAGGTCTCGCGGTGGAGCTACGTCGTCATTCCGGCGGAGATGGTCCACCAGTTTACTTGCGCAGCGGGCGCGGACTGCCTGCTGCTCACCCGCCGCAGCGAGCCGACCGACTACAACTTCGTCAAGTAGGTTGAGAGCGACTGGATTTCTCCGCCCACTTCGCCAGCACCGCCTCTTGCTCCTTCTTCGGCAGCTTGATGTGCTTCTCACAGAAGAAGCGGAATCGAGGTCCCTTCGACCGGTTCTTGCAGCCCGGGTAGCGGCAGCGCATGTCGCGTTTCCGGCCGCCTTTGCCACCGCGAGGAGGAGCAGTCCCTCGCGGTATGGAGGCGCCGATACGATCGACGAGCACTTGCGCGAAGCGCTCAATCAAGGCGTCGAACTGCGAGGAGAGTCTGGCCATCGGTCTCCGACCATTCTGTGACGGGGTTGGTGAGTCTAAATGCGCTATGGACTCTCGCGGATCTTGGCGTCCTCGACGACGAGCCATTCGTTTTTCACATCGACGCGATACTGAAAACGCCACGGGGGGACGTCGAGGATGAGCCCTCCGACAGAGATCGACTTCCACGTGACGCCGGTCCTGGGCATGGTGTCTAGGCTTTGCGGAATTCTGGCCAGCATCGATTGGAGTCGTGCGCGAACGTCGCTCGGCACTTCGTCGAACGGCTTCGCGAACGTGATGGAAGGTGCCTCAGCGGCGGGAGGACGGCAGGTGAGCAGATCGCAAGTCAAGTGCGTGCCGGTATACGGTTTCGTAATGTGACCGACCGCCGACGCGGCCGCTTCGTGCAGGCTGGAACCAGGTGGCGGGGTTGCGTTCTGGGGCGGGGCGTGTCACGGATTCGTGGTGCTCGAGCGGCTCTTCCAGCTCACGGCGCGAGGGACCACGCCGGCGCGCGAGGTCCGGGGCGGGCTCGCGACGTTCCTGACCATGGCGTACATCCTGTTTGCGAACGCCGCCATCTTGTCGGCGGCGGGGATGCCACGGGAGCCGGTGATCGCTGCCACCGCGGCGGCGAGCGCGATCTGCTCGCTGATGATGGGCCTGGGAGCGAACTTTCCCATCGCGCTCGCTCCCGGCATGGGCCTGAACGCGGTGATCGCCTACCAGGTGGCGCCCGCCGCTGGATCCTGGCAAACGGCGATGGGCCTGGTGGTGCTCGACGGACTGACCATGCTGGTCCTGGTGCTGGTCGGCTTGCGCGAAGGCCTGATGCGCGCAATTCCCAGGGACCTGCGCAGGGCGATCGGCGTCGGGATCGGCCTCTTCATCGCGTTCATCGGATTGGTGAATGCGCGAGTGGTGATCGTGCCGCCCGGGACCATCCAGGTGCTCGCGACCGGCGCGAAAGTGGCGTTGCCGCCGGTGACCTTCGGGTCGCTGCGCCATCCGGAGACCGCGATCGCTCTCGCCAGCCTGCTGGTGATGGCGGCGCTGATGGCGCGCCGGGTGAAGGGCGCGATCCTGATCGGCATCGGGTTTGGGACCGTGGTGTCGCTCATCGCGGGCGTCGCCTCCCTCCCCCGCGGTTCCTGGCTGTCGATCCCGCGCTTCGACACCGTAGGGCAAGCGGACCTGAGGGGAGCGTTTTCGCTCCACCTGCTTCCGCTCTTCGTCGCCGTGCTGCTGGTGGACTTCTTCGATACCATCGGCACCAGCACGGCCATCGCCGAGGAAGCGCAGCTCACGGACGCCAACGGCGAGATCCCACGGCTCCGCCGCCTGCTCAGCATCGACTCGGTCGCCGCCGCCATCGGCGGCCTCTTCGGGGCCAGCTCGGTGACCAGCTACATAGAGTCCGCGGCCGGAGTCGCCGAAGGCGCGCGCACCGGGCTGCACTCGGTGGTGGTAGCGGCGATGTTCGCGCTGGCGATCTTCGCCACTCCCATCGCCGGGATCGTGCCTGCGGCGGCTACGGCGCCCGCCCTGATCGTCGTGGGCTTCCTGATGACCCAGCAGATCGCGCGCATCGACCTCCGCGCCATTCCCACCGCCCTGCCCGCCTTCGTGCTGCTGATCACCATCCCGCTCACGTATTCGATCTCGCACGGCATCGGCTACGGGTTCCTCACCTACGTTGCGGTACAGGTCCTGCTGGGTAAGCCGCGCGAAGTGCACCCGCTCATGTATGCCGCCGCGGCGGCGTTCGCGGCCGATTTCCTCGTCTCCCCATGACCCGCCTCTTGCCGCCGAGCGCGGCGCCCGATGCAGCGCGGCTGATCGGAACGCGCGCGGCGCGGGGATTCGCGGACGGGCTGGCCAGCGTCCTGCTCGCCAGCTACCTGTCGCGACTCGGCTTCACGCCGGTGCAGATCGGGGCCATCGCCACCGCGACCCTGTTCGGATCGGCGGCGCTGCTGCTCACGGTCGGATTGCTGGGTCACCGTTACCCACGGAGGACCGTGCTGCTCGCCTCCTCCGTCCTGATGTGCGCGACCGGAGTGGCGTTCTACCTCGCCACCGGGTTCTGGGCCCTGCTCGCCGTCGCGTTCGTCGGCACGTTGAACCCGTCGTCCGGCGACGTCACGCTGTTCCTCCCCACCGAGCAGGCGGTGCTTGCGGAATCAGCAGCGGCGCGCGACCGCACCAGCTTGTTCGCCTGGTACAACCTCGCCGGCGCGTTCGCTGGCGCGCTGGGATCCCTTGCCGCCGGCCTGCCGGATGCGATCGCGCCGGGAGCGGCGGCGCAGGCCGAACGCGCCGCATTCCTCGTCTATGCCGCGTTGGGAGCGGCCAGCGCGCTGGCCTACCGCAAGCTCTCTCCGTCGCTCGAACCGCCCCCGTCCGTCCGTACGTCGCCGCTGCAGAAGTCGCGCGGGGTAGTCCTGCAGCTGGCGGCCCTCTTCTCCCTCGACTCGTTCGGGGGCGGATTCGTGGTGCAGTCCATCGTGGCCCTCTGGCTGTTCCGGCGCTTCGGCCTCTCCGTGAGCACGGCAGCCGCCATCTTCTTCGCGGTCAACCTGCTCGGCGCCATCTCGCAGCTCGTTTCGGCGCGCATCGCCGCCCGCATCGGCCACGTGCGGACCATGGTGTACACGCACCTGCCGGCCAACGTATTCCTGCTGCTCGCGGGGCTGATGCCCACGCTGCCGCTCGCGGCACTGTTCCTGCTGCTTCGGGCGATGCTCTCGCAGATGGACGTCCCTGCCCGGCAAGCCTACGTGATGGCCATGGTGCCGCGCGAAGAGCGAGCGGCGGCGGCGAGCGTGACCAACGTGCCCCGCAGCCTGGCGTCCGCCATCGGACCTGTCCTGGCCGGGGCATTGCTTCAAGCCAGCCCGCTCGGTTGGCCGCTGATCTGCGGCGGCGCGCTCAAGATCGCCTACGACCTGACGCTCTACGCCCGCTTCTCCCGGCGGGTCCCGGCCGAAGCAGGAGGGTGAGGACGGGCGATCGACTGCCGGCGCGCGAACCCCTGCACAACGGCGGCGCGACCTGCTATGGAGGGCCGCTTTCTTCCGGCATGGAGCATCGATGAAGCGGGTATTGGTCACTGGCGCGGTGGGGCAGATCGGGTCGGAGCTGACGCTCGCCCTGCGCGAGCGCTACGGCGGCGACTCGGTGGTGGCGAGCGACGTGCGCATGCCGACCGACGTCGCCCTGCGCGACGGCGGCCCTTTCGAGTTCGTGGACTGCATGGATCCCCACCACCTGACGCGCGTGATGCAGATCCACCACGTCGACGCCATCTACCACCTGGCCGCCCTTCTCTCCGCCACCGGCGAGCGGCGGCCGCTCCAGGCCTGGCAGCTCAACGTAAACGGGCTGGTCAACGTGCTGGAGGCGGCGCGGCAGTACAAGTGCGCGCTGTTCTTTCCCAGCTCCATCGGGGCCTTCGGACCGGACACGCCGCGCAAGCGGACTCCGCAGGTCACCATCCAGCGGCCCACCACCATGTACGGCGTCACCAAGGTGGTGGGCGAGATGCTCTGCGAGGACTACCACCGCCGGTTCGGGACGGACACGCGCGGGCTGCGGTTTCCCGGCCTGATCTCCTACCAGACGGAGCCGGGCGGCGGGACCACCGACTACGCCGTGGACATCTTCCGCCAGGCGCTCCAACACGGCGTCTACACCTGCTACCTGCGAGCGGACGCGCGGCTGCCGATGATGTACATGCCGGACGCCATCCGGGCGATGA
>Ga0209488_10001103_pt1 | contig 22911 bp, 21 predicted proteins | sample Rivendell_Oct201_8_FD_188349 | JGI IMG/M metagenome (GOLD analysis project Ga0209488, IMG submission 188349) | Vadose zone soil microbial communities from the Eel River Critical Zone Observatory, Northern California, USA -... | ecosystem: Environmental > Terrestrial > Soil > Vadose zone >...
ACTTCCAGCCGGGCAATCTGACCGCGCTGCGCGAGCTGGCGCTGCGCCGGGCCGCCCAGCGCGTCGACGATCAGCTGCTGTCGCATATGCGCGCGCATGCGATCGCCGGCCCGTGGGCCGCCGGCGACCGCCTCCTGGTTTGTGTCAGTGAGCGTCCGGCGACGGCGGGCCTGATCCGCCATGCCCGCCGCGTTGCCGACCGGCTGCATGCGCCGTGGACCGTGATCTACGTCGAGACGGCGCGCACTCCGCGGCTCGACGATATGGAGCGCGACCGGGTCGCCGAACACCTGCGCCTCGCCGAGCGGCTCGGCGCTTCGACGATTACGATTCCCGGCCGCAACATCGCCGATGAAGTCATCGCCTATGCCGAGGCGAACAACATCACCCAGATCGTCATCGGCAAATCCGATCGATCGCGCTGGTTCGAGATGCTGCACGGCTCGGTGGTGCACGAGCTGGTGCGCAAGGCCGGTTCGATCAGCGTCCATGTGATCTCCGCCGAAGAGGGCGAGCCGGTTCCTCCAAAATCGGTGGCGACCCGGCCGCGCCATGAACCTTTCCACCCGCTGCCTTACATCGGCAGCATCGCGGCGGTGGGGCTGGCTCTCGGCATTGCTGCGCTGATCGAGCGGTTTATCGGCCTCCAGAGCATCTCGCTGGTGTTTTTGATGGCCGTGCTCGCCTCGGCGATTGTCTGGGGGTTGTGGCCATCGCTGTTGGCGGGCCTGTTGAGCGTGCTCGCCTACAACTTCTTCTTTATCCCGCCGCTCTACACCTTCACGATCGCCGATCCGGAAAACGTCCTCTCGTTGTTCTTCTTTGCGCTGGTCGCTGTCGTGGTCAGCAATCTGACCGCCGCGAGTCGCAGCCAGGTTATCTCGGCCCGCGCCCGCGCCAAGACGACCGCCGAGCTCTACGCGTTCAGCCGCAAGGTCGCCGGCATCGGCGCGCTCGACGATCTGTTGTGGGCGACCGCCTACCAGATCTCGTCGATGCTCAAATTGCACACGGTCCTGCTATTGCCCAACAAGGAGGGCGGCAGCCTGACGATCGCCTCCGGCTATCCGCCGGAAGACGTTCTCGACAGCGGCGACATGGCCGCGGCGCGCTGGTGTTGGGATCACAACCACGCCGCCGGCCGCGGCGCCGATACATTGCCCGGCGGCAAATGGCTGTTTCTGCCGTTGCGCACCGGCAGCGGCCCGATCGGCGTGATCGGGATCGACCGCGACGAGCCCGGCCCGCTCTTAACCCCGGACGAACGCCGCCTGCTCGATGCGCTGATCGATCAGGCAGCCGTCGCAATCGAGCGCGTCTCGCTGGCGCGCGGATTGGCGGAGACGCGCGTCCTGGCCGAGACCGAGCGGCTGCGCGCCGCCCTGTTGACCTCGATCTCGCACGATCTGCGGACGCCGCTCGCCTCGATCATCGGCAGCGTGTCGAGCCTGCGCAGCTATGCCGACAAATACGAACCGCGCGAACGCGACGAGCTGCTCGCGACGTTGCAGGACGAGGCAGAGCGGCTCAACCGCTTCGTCGGCAACCTGCTCGACATGACCCGGCTCGAATCCGGTGCGATCGAGCTGAAGCTGGATCTGGCAGACATCGCCGAGATCGTCGGCGCCGCGTTGCAGCGTGCCGGCAACGTGCTCGCCCATCATCGCATCGAAGTCGAAATCGCCCCCGACCTGCCGATGCTGCGGCTCGACGCGATCCTGTTCGAGCAGGTGCTGTTCAACCTGCTCGACAACGCCGCCAAATACGCACCGCCGGGCAGCCGCATCGATATTCGGTCCCGCTGCGATGGCGATGTCGTTGCGCTGGAAGTGGCCGATGAGGGACCGGGCATCCCGCCCGGCGACCTCGAGCGCATCTTCGACAAATTCTATCGCGTCCAGGCGCAGGACCGGCGTCGCGCCGGCACCGGCTTGGGTCTGGCGATCTGCCGCGGTTTCATCGAGGCGCAAGGCGGCCAAATCGAGGCGCACAACCGCCGCGACCGCTCCGGCGCGGTTCTGACGGTTCGTATCCCGGTGCCGGAAGCCGTCGAGATCCGCGAGCCGGTCGCGGCGCATGGCTAATGCCTACACCGTGCTCGTCGTCGATGACGAGCCGCCGATCCGCCGCTTTCTGCGCGCCAGCCTCACCGCCGCCGGCCATCGCGCGGTGACCGCCGATGATGCTGCCGGGGCGCTCGCGATGATGGCGGCGGAAAAGCCCGATGTCGTCATTCTCGACCTCGGGCTGCCCGACCGCAGCGGGTTCGAGGTGATCGCCGAGATCCGCAAGCATTCGCCGGTGCCGATCATCGTGCTGTCGGCGCGCAGCGACGAACGCTCGAAGGTCGAGGCGCTCGATCTCGGGGCCGACGATTATATCGGCAAGCCGTTCGGCATGGCCGAGCTGATGGCACGGCTGCGCGCCGCCTTGCGCCACGCGTTCCAGGCGCAAGGCGAATTGCCGATGTTTGTGTCCGGCGAGCTGTCGGTCGATCTGGTGCGCCGGCATGTGACCCGCGGCGGCCGCGAGATCAAGCTGTCGCCGAAGGAATTCGAGCTCCTCCGCCATCTCGTGACCCATGCCGGCAAGGTGCTGACGCATCGCCAATTGTTGCGCGAGGTCTGGGGGCCGGCGCAGGCCGAGGAGGTGCAGTACCTCCGGGTGTTCATCCGCGGGCTGCGGCAGAAGCTCGAACCCGACCCGACCCGGCCGACCCATATCCTGACCGAGCTCGGGGTGGGCTACCGCCTGCAATTGCCGCCCGAGCAGCGTGCGCCGATGACCTGACCGGCGCCGATGCCGGCTATTCGATCGCGGCGTGCACCAGATTGCTGATCCGATCGAGGCGGGCCGAGTGCCACGGATCGGGCTGCACGAAATTGGTGAGGTAGGCGAAGGACACGCCGGAGGTCGGGTCGGCCCAGCAATAGGAGGTGCCGACCCCGCCATGCCCGAAGGTCGACGGCGCGGCGATACTGCCGAGCCCGCGGATGCGCCCGCCGGTGCCGCGCGAATGCGGGCCGATCCCGCGATGCATCGGGATGCCGGCCATCGCCTCGTCGGGGCGGTCGCCGGTGAAATCGCGGGTGACGTACTCGATCATTCGCTTCGAGAACAGCCGCACCGCGCCGAGCCGGCCGCCGCCGAGCATCATCTGGTAGAAGGCGGCCATCGCCCGCGCCGTGCCAAACCCGCCGCCATGCGGCAAGCCGGCCGCGCGGAATTCGGGGCTGTTGTCGCGCGCCTCCGAGTCGGGCGGCGCGTAGACATCGGCGCAGCGCTGTTGCTCCTCCGGCGGCACCCCGACAAACAGCTCGTCGACGAGCCCGAGCGGCCCGATGACGCGCTCGCGGATCACCTCGCGAAAATCGCGCCCGGTGACCGCCTCGATGACCATGGCCAGAGTGAGATGCGCGCTGCGGCCGTGATAATGGAGCTTGGAGCCGGCCGGCCATTCCGGCTGGAACTCGCAGACCTCGGCGCGCATGCGGGCGTGATCGGCCCAACTGTCGCGGCTGACATTGGCGCTGGGGAAGCCGGCCTGGTGGGTCGCCAGCTGGAACAGCGTGATCTCGTCCTTGCCATGCGCCGCGAATTCCGGGATGTGGTCGGCGACCCGGTCGTGGAACGACAGCGTTCCATCCTCGACGAGGCTCCACACCGCTGCTGTCGTCAACACCTTGGTGTTGGAGAACAGCAGCCATAGCGTATCGTCGACCGCCGCGACCTCCTCCGGGTCAACCCGCGCGTCTCCGTAGGTCCGGTAGAGCGCAAGCTGGCCATTACGGGCGAGTGCGATCTGGCAGCCGGGGTAGCGCATATCCTCGATATGCGTGCGGATCAGCTTGTCGAGATCGGCAAGCGGCCGGGGGCGGAAATTGAGCGCTGCGGGGGTGCTCGGCGACAGCGGAAATTCGGTCGGCATCGGAAGTCACTCCGCTCAGCTCCGCGCCGATCATAACCGGGACGGCAGACGCCCGCTGCGAGATTTTTTGTGATTTGGGCGGGGTCGCCCCGTCAGAGTTCGGTCCGGCCTCAGTCGCGCCGGTAGGGATAGCAGCGGGCGCGCTCCAGGCTGATGCCGTAATGCTGGCCGAGGGCCCGGATCGCATCGCCCTGGCTTGAATAGGGATCGGCATTGCTGGGCCCGACGATGATCGGCCGAAAGCTACGGTCGTCGTGTCCGCTCGGCGGCAGCATCGCGGTGGCAAGCGGGGTGCCGTCCATCTCGCGCAACGTCAGGAACAGCGGCATCTCGCGCTGGATGTGCGCCTTCAGGCCGATTTCCTGCTCGAAAGACACCTTCGAGATCGGGCGGAAGCTCTGCGCCGCCCTGTCCTGCTCCTTGCGAAAGTATTTCTCGACGGCGTGGCGCATAGTCTCCGATTCGGCGACCGCCTCGGACTCGGTCTCAATGCGGAACCACGTCTTGCCGCCCGGGGCATCGCAAACGTATCTCATGATTCCTCCCAACATGGCTTCCGGCGTGAACCGGCATCGCGAGGGTGGGCATGCGATGTCGAGGCGCAGCAAAATCCGGAGTTCGGAACGAGTCAACAGCAACATCGACAAGTCAGCCGCTATCTTGAGGCAGTGCCGATCTGCTCGCGTTTTCGGCGGCCGGCTGCATTCAGCGCAGTAGTGCCACTGGCCGGGGTTTCCGGCGAGTCGATGAGCCGCCCGCGTGCGGTTCAAGTCCTGCGGGCGCGACGACCGGCAGGCCGGCGGGCCGAGGCCGCCCGGATCCGCTCGGCGGCCGGGATTTCGGTCCATTCGCGCCAGAGCGCGATCAGCGCGGCCATGATCGCCGGGCCGAGAAACAATCCGAGAAAGCCGAAACTCTCCAGCCCGCCGAGGATCCCGAGCAACACCCACAGAAACGGCAATCGCGCGGCGCCGCCGATCAACACGGGGCGGACGAAATGATCGGCAATGAACACGATGACGCTGCCGCTGACGATGATGATCAGCGCACCGACCGTGTCTCCCATGATGAACAGGTACAGCCCGGCCAGCGTGTAGACGATCGGCGCGACGAACGGGATCACCGCCGCGACCGCGGTGATCGCTCCGATAGTCGCGGGATAGGGCAATCCGGCGGCGAAGTACACGATGCCGAGCAGCAGACCCTCGGCGAGCCCGACCAGCACCAGCCCGTTCACGGTGCCGTGCACGGCGGCGATCATATGGCCGGCGATCCGCTCGCCGCGCTGCCCGATCAACCGGTCGCCGAGGCTGCGCAGCTGCTCGACCAGCAGGTCGCCGTCGCGAAACAAAAAGAACAAGGTCAACAAGGTGAACAGAAGCAGCGCCAGGCGGTGCACCACCTCGACGCCGTACTCGCGCACCGATTCGGTCAGGGTCCTCAGATTGACCCGGCCGATCAGCTCCTCGGCTGAGATCGGATCGCCGAGATTTGTCCGCCACCATTCCGCGATCCACGGCCCGATCAGCGGCAGCTGATCGATCCAGCCGGGGACCGGAATCCCGTGGTGCCGAGCATTGGCAATGAACTCGACGACGAAATGGCTTTCACGCGCCAGGGCTAGCCCGAGCAAAACGATCGGCGCGATGAACATGATGCCGATGACGGTCGTCGCCAGCGCCGGCGCCACAATCCGGTCTATCGGCCGCGAGGTTGGCTGCCGCAGCCGGCGGTAGACCGGCCAGAACGCGATCGCCAGCACCGCTGCCCAGACGAGAGCGGCCAGAAAATCGCGCAGGATCCACAACCCGACAGCAACGACCGCGGTCGCCAGCGCGATCCGGGCCAGACTCTGGGAGGACGCCGGCGCGGCAGCGGGTGGGGGTATGGGGTCGCGATCCATCGTGGTTCGGCTTATCACAGTTTCGCGTCGATGCTATTCGAACACCCGGCCGGCAGCATCATGCCGCGCCGCATTTGCGGCGTCCGCTCCGGCCGCGCCTGGCCTTGTACGCGACCCTGTCCCGGCATAGTCTCGGCAGCTCGGCATTTGCCCGCCGATCCGGATCAAGGGGATCAGCCGATGGCCTATACTCTCGAACAATTCTCCGCCGATTGTCACCGCGTCCTTACCGCCGAACCCGGCCCCGAGGGCCGCAAGGAGGTGTGCGCGCTGGTCCAGAAGGCGTGCGCCGACCCGGAGTTCGTCCGTCAGTATCTGCCCGAGAACGGGCCGGAGCGGAAAATCCTCTACGAGGACCCCGAGCTCGGCTTCTGCATCCTCGGCCATGTCTATCACGGCGCCAAAGAAAGCCAGCCGCATGATCACGGCCCGACCTGGGCGATCTACGGCCAGGCGGTCGGCGAGACCATCATGACCGATTACGAGCGGGTGGCGCCGGCAAGCTCGGAGCAGCCCGGCCAGGCCCGTCCGCTGCGCGACTACAAGCTCACCCCGGGCGATGCTTATGTCTACAACGAGGGCGACCTGCACTCGCCGCGGCGCGCCGGCTCGACCCGGCTGATCCGCATCGAGGGCCGCAACGTCCAGCTGATCCAGCGCTATCCGTACCAGCGGGTGGGCGCCGCCGTGGCCGCTGCGCAGTAATTGCCGCGTCCCAACAGTCGAGGGCGCCCGGTCGAGGCGCCCTCACTGCCTCTGGTCAGCCGCCGATTGCGCCTTCGGTATTGACGTACACCGCGTAGAGCGACTGGCTTGCCGCCATGAACAGGCGGTTGCGGCTGCGCCCGCCAAAGCACAGATTGGCGCAGCGCTCAGGCAGCGCGATGCGGCCGATCATCTTGCCGTCCGGAGCGAAAACGGCGACGCCGTTGAGTTCGCCCGGGCCCCAGCCGCACCACAAATTGCCCGCGACGTCGCAGCGGAAGCCGTCCGGGGCGCCGTCGCCGATGTCGCCGAAGATCCGGCTGTTGGCGAGCTTTGTCCCGTCCTCGACGACGTCATAGACGCGGATCGCCCGCGGCTTGGCGCGCGATTCGACGATGTAGATGCGGCTTTCGTCGGGCGAGAAGCAGAGTCCGTTCGGGAAATTGATATCGCCGGCGACGACGGTTGCGCGCCCGGTGCGCGGATCGACCCGGTACACGTTGGTCGGCAGCTCCGGTGTTGCCTTGAAGCCCTCGTAATTGCCCAGAATGCCGAAGGCCGGGTCGGTGAACCAGATCGAGCCGTCGGACTTGACGACGATATCGTTCGGCGAATTGAGCGGCTTGCCCTCGACCCCGTCGAAGCGGTTGCAGATGACGGTGATCGAGCCGTCATGCTCGGTGCGGGTCACCCGCCTCATGCCGTGCTCGCAGGTCACCAGCCGGCCCTGCCGGTCGCGGGTATTGCCGTTGGCATAGTCCGAAGGCTTGCGGAAAATGCTGACCGCACCGGTTTCCTCTTCCCATTTGAGGATGCGGTTGTTGGGGATGTCGCTCCACAACAGCGAGCGGAATTCGCCGAACCAGACCGGCCCCTCGCTCCAGCGGCAGCCGGTATAGAGCCGCTCGACCGCCGCGTTCATCGGCGGCTTGATCGCGTCAAAGCGTGGATCGAGGGTTATGATCGCGGGATCGGGGTAGGATTGGGCGGGCTGCCATCCGGTGGTCATCGCGGCTCTCCCTGATGCCTGGGGCGGCGCGCATCGCGCGCCAGCCCGAAGATGGCGGGTTTCCGGGAGGGGCTCAAGTGCCGGCGAATGCCGCGCGCCGGCGGGCGCCTAGAACCCGTCGGCGACGCTCTGGAAAAGCCCGGTAACTCCCGAGCCGATGCTGCTGTAGGTCACAAAACCGGCTATCGACACCAGGAATGCCACCATGGCGTATTCGATGGCGGTCGCCGCCGAGCGGTCACGCCACAGTATCGAGAGGATCGCACACATTCGTTCCATCCCGCCGGTAGGGTCGCCGGTAACATTGGGGCAGGGTGTCTTAAGGAGAGCTTAAAAGGCGATCGACTTCAGGTTCCAGCCGCCGTGAAATGCATCGAGTTTTTCTCAAAAGGCAGCCGCCACAGCGGCGTCTGGCGCCCCCGAAAACCTGGCTCCCTAGGTCTTTTTTGCCGGTACCGAGATGCCCGGGATCTTTACCTCGACCGAGCCGAGATGGTTGCGGCTGGTAAAATAGAGGGTTTTCCAATCGTCGCCGCCGAAGGCGAGGTTGGTCGTCGCCGGAGCGCCGTGCGCGATGCGGCCGAGCTTCTTGCCATTCGGGTCCATGATCCAGAGCCCCCCGGCGCCGCCGCAATAGACGTTGCCCTCGACATCGACCTTCATGCCGTCGGGGACGCCGGGCTCGCTGCCACGCAGATCGACAAAGACGCGGTCGCTCGCCTTGGCAAGGGTGCCGTTCGGCAACAAATCGAACGCGCGGATGTGGCCATGCCGCGAGTCGTTGATGTACAGCACCGTCTCGTCGGGCGAGAAGGCGAGCCCGTTCGGCAGCACAAAATCATCGGTCAGCAATGTCATCGTGCCGAGATCCGGGGTAACCCGGTAAACGCCGGAAAAGGTCAGGTCCCATTGCTGCGGCGGGTTGGGGCTGGTCCACGGGTCGGTGAAATAGATGCAGCCGTCGGATTTTACGACGACGTCGTTGGGCCGGTTGAGCTGCCGCCCCTGGAAGCTGTTGGCGATGACGGTCAGGCTGCCGTCGAGTTCAAGCCGCGTCACCCGCCGGCTGTCGTGCTCGCAGGCGAGTAGCCGGCCCTGCAGGTCGCGGGTCAGCCCATTGGCCCGATTGGTCGGCTCCAGCAGCAGCGAGACGCCTTTGCCCGGCTCGTATTTCATGCGTTTGTTGTTGTGGATGTCGCTGAAGACCAGGAAGCCGCCTTCCTTCCACCACAGCGGCCCCTCGGCCGGTCCATGTGGGCCGCCGAAGCCCTCGGCGAGGTGCTGGATCGGCTCGGAAGGGGAGATGATCTTTTCCAGCTCCGGCGCCAGCTGCTCGATCCGGGGAGAGGATGGGGCGACACGATCCGACATGGCAAATTCCTTCCGCGAGTAGCGCCGCCCGCGCGAGCTCCGCCGCGCGAGACCGTGTCGATGCTAGCGCGTATGGGCGCCGTTCGCACCCGCGCATCGAGGATCGGCAGGCGGTCGCGGTTGCATCTGCCGGGCGGTCGGGCCAGTATCCCCGCCATGGGACTGGAAAATAAGCCGGCGCTCGGGGGCGGCTGGTTGCTACAGGACCGCCGGGCCCCACCAGCATGAGCCATCGGCTGCATCACGGCGATCTGCCCGACGGGATCGCCTTCGGCTCGGCTGTCGCGATCGACACCGAGGCCATGGGGCTCAACCCGCATCGCGATCGCCTGTGCCTGGTTCAATTGTCGGGCGGCGACGGCAACGCCCATCTGGTTCAGTTCGCGCCCGGCAATTACGAAGCGCCGCGCCTGAGGCGGCTGCTGGCCGATCCGACGGTGCTGAAGCTGTTTCACTTCGCCCGGTTCGATATCGCGATGCTGTATCATTACCTCGGCGTGATGGCGGAGCCGATTTATTGTACCAAGATCGCTTCGCGTCTTACCCGCACCTTTACCGATCGGCACGGGCTGCGCGATCTTTGCAAGGATTTGCTCGGGGTTGATTTGTCGAAGCAGCAGCAGAGCTCGGATTGGGGGGCGGCGTCGTTGACCGAGGAGCAGCTGCGGTACGCAGCCTCTGACGTGCTGCACCTGCACGCGCTGCGGGCCCGACTCGATGCGATGTTGGCGCGCGAGGGCCGCACCGAACTGGCCCGCAGCTGCTTTGATTTCCTGCCGGCACGCGCCTTGCTTGATCTCGCGGGCTGGCCGGAGCAAGACATCTTCGCACATTGACGGCGGCCCGGCGGGGGTGCCGGCGCTGCGAATGGTGGGGCGATCACGGGGGACGGGTTTTGGGGAATAAAGCAATCGCCGTGTCGGTGAGTGAGGTGCTTGCGGACCTCGGCAGGGTCGCCGAGGTGCCGCATCTGCCGCAAGATATCGCGGTTGCCCGCCGCGTCATCCGCGCCGAGATCGAGGGGCTGGAGCAATTGGCGCAGGCCCTTGACGGCTCGTTCGGCCGCGCTCTCGACATCTGCGCCGCGGCGCGTGGGCGGCTGATCGTTACCGGCATCGGCAAGAGCAGCCATGTGGCGCGCAAGATCGCGGCAACTCTCGCCTCGACCGGCACGCCGGCTCTGTTCGTGCATCCCGCCGAGGCGAGCCATGGCGATCTCGGCATGATCGTTTTCGAGGATGCGATCCTCGCCTTGTCGAATTCCGGCGAGAGCGCCGAGCTGGCCGACATCATCGCTTATTCGCGCCGCTTCAAGATCCCGCTCGTCGCGATCACCGGCGGAATGGAGTCGACTCTCGCCGATGCGGCCGATGCGGTGCTGTTGTTGCCGCGTGCCGGGGAGGCCTGCTCGATGGGGCTGGCGCCGACCACCTCGACGACGATGATGATGGCGCTCGGCGACGCGCTGGCGATCGCGCTGCTCGAGCGGAAGGGCTTCTCCTCCGCCGATTTTCAGCGCTTTCATCCCGGCGGAAAGCTCGGCCGTCGGCTGTTGCGGGTCAGCGACATCATGCATGGCGGCGGCACCGTGCCGCTGATCGGACCGAAGGCGCCGATGTCGGAGGCGATCCTGGTCATGACCGCGAAGAGCTTTGGCTGCGTCGGCGTATGCGGGGTGGCGGGCGAGCTCGTCGGGGTGATCACCGATGGCGATCTGCGCCGGCATATGGATGACGGGCTGCTGTCGCGCACCGTGACCGAAATCATGCACCCCAATCCGAAGACCATTGGCGGCGGGAATCTGGCCGCCGAGGCGTTGGGGCTGATGAACCGGTTCGCGATCACCGCGCTGTTCGTGGTCGACGAGGACCTGCGGCCGGTCGGCTTTCTGCACATGCACGATTGCCTGCGTGCCGGTATCGCATGAGGATCCCGGTGCCATTGCCGGCGATACGCGCACTGCGCCGTGGCGAGGGTGCCGCGGCGGTGATCGGCGGTGTGGCGGGCGCCGCCAGCCGGATTGCCGCGATGTGGTCCGTCGCAGGCGCCGACAACCCGTACAGCCGGCGTGTCGCGCTGTTGAAGCGGATGCTGCCGGCGATCGGTGTGTTTCTGTTGCTGCTGATCGCGGTTTGGCCCCGGCTGGCGCCGATATGGGAGCGGATGCGGTTTGCCTTTCCGGCCATCGACCTGCGCGAAGCACGCGAGCTGCGCATGTTGAACCCGCGCTACGCCGGGAGCGACCGGCTCGGACGCCCTTACGTCGTGACGGCCGCGGTGGGCCACCAGGTTCCCGACCGGCAGGATTTGATGTCGCTCGAATCCCCGCGTGCCGATTTGAAATCGCACGGCGGCACGGACATCGTGCTCACCGCCGACACCGGCGTTTACCAGTCGCAGGCCCAGTTGCTCGACTTGTTTAACAACGTAACGCTGGCGCACGAGAACGGCACGCGCTTCGTTACCAGCGCCGCACGCGTCGACACCGCGCACAACGCGGCGGAGGGCAGCGAGCCGGTCGAGGGGCACGGCCCTTCGGGCGACATCAAATCGCAAGGCTTTCGCATTTACGATAAGGGGGACACGGTCATCTTTACCGGCAAGTCGGATATGTTGCTGAAGGGCGCGAAAGTGATCGCCGCCAACGCTCCGCCGCCGCCGGCGGTGCCGCCTGCGGTCGCGGCGACCGCGGCGCGGGTCGAGGCGCAAGCGAAGGTGGCGACCGGCAGCGCGCCGCCATCCGCGGCGGCCCAGCACCGCACCCCCGCGCAGGCCAAGAAAGTCAAACAGACCAAGCCGGATGCAAAGCCTCAGCGCCCCACTGCCGGGCCGGCCGGAGCCAATCCGGCCAACGGCAAGAGGAGCTAGCGATGCGTCGCGAGGGAGGCCAGACGGCGCGGACCGCAATGATGCTGGTTGGCCTGTCGCTGCTCCTCACCGGCATGCCGTTGCATCGCCCTTCCGCCCAGCTTCTGAATCCCTCGGCCGAAAACCTGCCGCTGCAGGTGCAAGCCGATTCCGGCATTGAATGGCAGCAGGATGCCAAGGCCTATATCGCCCGCGGGAATGCGGTCGCGACGCGCGGACCGACCCAGGTGCATGCCGATACCCTGATCGCCCGTTATCGCGAGGTCAAAGGCGGCGGCAATAGCGGAAATGCCGGCGGCAACACTGAGATCTACCGGGTTGAGGCGGATGGCAACGTCACGATGACGCGCGAGGGCCAGACCATTGTCGGCGACCGGGCCGTGTACGATCTCGACCAAGCCTTGATGGTGGTGACCGGAAAGGCCCTCAAGCTGACGACAGCCGTGGATCTCGTGACCGCCCGCGACAGTCTCGAATGGTATGACCAGAAGCAGATTGCGGTTGCCCGCGGCAACGCCGTCGCGATACGGAATGGCAAGACGATCAAGGCCGATATCCTGACCGCTTACATGGTCAAGACCAAACCGGCGGACGGCAAGGCTCCGGCACACGCCGGGAAGGCACCGCCGCCGCAGAGCGGAAAACCGTCGCCGACGCCCGCTGCGGTATTACCGGGATCGAGCGCCGCGGATTCGAAGATCAGCCGGGTCGATGCCCAAGGCCATGTCGTCGTGACCAACGCGCTCGATACCGGGCGCGGCGATTACGGGGTCTATAATGCCGACAGCGGGATCTGCACCCTGGTCGATAATGTGGTAATCGCCCGCGGCAAGGACGTCATCAAGGGGCAATATGGGGTGATGGATCTGAACAAGAACGTCAGCCGCATGCTGCCTGCCGCAGCGGCGCCCAACGTGGCGTCCAGCGGGCCGCCCCAGCGGGTCCAGGGCCTTTTCATCCGTGATGACGAGGCGCGCGGGAGCGGGGCCGGCGGCGCATTGGGTCGCAAGGCGTCTTCCGGCGGCGATAAGAAACCGTGATGCGCGGCGGCATGCGACGCGGCACGCCGAGCTACTCCGGGCCGGCTTGGCTCGGGCAGGCGGCACCGCGGCTGGTCGCCGACAACCGTGGCCTGATCGGCTATGGGCTCGGCAAGAGCTTCAAGCGCCGCCCGGTGCTGCGCGATGTCAGTGTTTCGGTGCAGCGCGGCGAGGTGGTCGGGCTGCTCGGCCCGAACGGCGCCGGCAAGACCACCTGCTTTTACATCATCACCGGCCTGATCGCGGCCGATACCGGGACGGTCGACCTGGACGGCCAAGACATCACAGAGCTGCCGATGTATCGCCGCGCGCGTCTCGGGATCGGCTATCTGCCGCAGGAAGCCTCGATTTTCCGGGGGCTGACCGTCGAGCAGAACATCCGGGCCATCCTCGAAGTCGCCGAGCCCGAGGCGGAGGCCCGGGAAGCGATGCTCGATTCACTGCTGGCGGAATTCTCGATCAGCCATTTGCGCCGCGCACCGGCGATGGCGCTGTCGGGCGGCGAGCGGCGGCGCTGCGAGATCGCCCGCGCGCTGGCGACGCAGCCCAAATTCATCCTGCTCGACGAGCCGCTTGCCGGCATCGACCCGATCGCCGTCAACGATATCCGCGCCCTCGTCGCTCACCTCAAGGACCGCGGCATCGGCGTCTTGATCACCGATCACAATGTCCGCGACACGCTGAAGATCGTCGACCGCGCCTACATTCTGCACGAGGGCCAGGTGCTGATGGAGGGTGTGCCCGACGAGATCGTCGCCCACGCCGATGTCAGACGCGTTTACCTCGGCGAAAGATTCAGCCTATAAGCCCGCTCCGAACGGAGCTTTTTGTGAACAGAATCGGCTTCTCTCAACGGCTTGAACTGCGCCAGAGCCAGGCTTTGGTCATGACGCCGCAGCTGCAGCAGGCGATCAAGATGCTGCAACTGTCCAACCTGGAGTTGAGCGCGTTCGTCGAGGCCGAGATCGAGCAGAACCCGCTGCTCGAGCCGGGCGAACGCGAGGCGGAGGACGGGGCGGCGCCGGGAACCGAGCCGCAGGCCGATACATCGGCGGTCAACGGCGCCGCGGAGGCTCCTCCCCAGGCGCTGACCGGCGATGGCGCGCCGGACGACGCCGATCATTGGCGCGCCGCGGCGGGCGAGGAGGGCGACGGCACGGTCGAGATCGGTGGCGATCTCGGCGGCGGCTCTGAATCTTGGCGGACGCGCAATGGGGCGGGCCACGCCGGCGATCTGCCCGGGATCGATCAGGCTGCGGCACGTCCGCGCACCCTGCGCGAGCATCTCATCGAACAGATCGGCGCCGATCTGCCGGATCAGGCCGACCGGGTCATCGCCCTTCATCTGCTCGACCAGGTGGATGAGGCCGGCTATCTGCAGGGCGGGCTCGACGGCGCCGCCGAGCGGCTCGGCTGCGCCCCGGCGCGGATCGAGCGCGTGCTGGCGCGCCTGCAGGAATTCGATCCGCCCGGCGTATTCGCGCGCGATCTGGCCGAATGCCTCGCATTGCAATTGCGCGACCGCGATCGGCTCGATCCCGCGATGCAGCGGCTCCTCGACAATTTGCCATTGCTGGCGGCGCGCAACGCGGCCGCGCTGATGCGCCTCTGCGGCGTCGATGCCGAAGACCTGACGGAGATGGTCGCCGAGATCAAATCGCTCGATCCGCGCCCCGGCTTCGCGTTCGACCCGCCGCTGGCGCAGCCGGTGGTGCCGGACATCGTCATGCGGGCGCAGCTGGATGGCGGCTGGGCCGTCGAGCTGAACGCCGAGACCCTGCCGCGGGTGCTCGTCAACAACCGCTATTATGCCCGGATCAGCCGGGCGACGCTCAGCAAGACCGAGCGCGAATACCTGACCGACCGCTTGCAGGCGGCCAACTGGCTGGTCAAATCGCTGCACCAGCGGGCGATCACGATCCTCAAAGTCGCCACTGAGATCGTGCAACAGCAGGACGGTTTTTTCCGCCATGGCGTGCAATCGCTGCGGCCGCTGATCCTGCGCGACATCGCCGACGCGATCGGGATGCACGAGAGCACGGTCAGCCGGGTTACCACCAACAAGTACATCGCCACGCCGCGCGGCCTGTTCGAGCTGAAATACTTTTTCACCTCGGCGATCGCCGCCTCGCGCGGCGGGGACGCGCATTCGGCCGAAGCGGTTCGGTTCCGCATCCGCAGCCTGATCGACCGCGAGCCGTCGGACAGCACGCTGTCCGACGAGCGTCTCGTCGAGTTGCTGCAGCGCGACGGCGTCGATATCGCCCGCCGCACCGTTGCGAAATACCGCGAGGCGATGCGCATCCCCTCCTCGGTGCAACGCCGCCGCGAGAAGATGCTGAGCCTATGAGCCCGGATCCCGGGCTGGGGCGCTTGACCGCGGTCGCCGGGATGCCCAATTTCGCTTTAGCGCACGGTACGCAGCAACCTCAAGGATTGAGCGGTTCTGGCCATGCAGCTGACCGTCACCGGAAAACAGGTTGATGTCGGCGGCGCCTTGCGGCGCCACGTCGAAGAAAGCCTCGATGCTCTCCTCGGCAAATACTTCCGCACCGCGATCGAGGCGCACGCCGTCTTCGCCCGCGAAGCGCATCTGATCCGCACCGATTTGTCGTTGCATATCGGCCGCGGCATCATGATCAAGAGCGGCGCGACGGCGCCGGACTACTACCCCGCCTTCGACGCCGCGGCCGAACGGCTGGCCAAGCAATTGCGCCGGTACAAGCGCCGGCTGCGGGATCACCATGCCCGGCTGCGCAACCAGGCCGAGGATTTGGAGACGGCAAGGGCTTTCGTTCTGGCGCCGGTCGATGAAGAAGCCGAGACCGAGCCGGTGCCCGATGGCGAGGCGACCGCTCCGGTCGTCATCGCCGAGATGAGCACCGAATTGCCGCGACTGACGGTCGGCGAGGCGGTGATGCGGATGGATCTGGCCGACGCGCCGGTGTTGTTGTTTCGCAACCGTTCGCATGGCGAGCTCAACGTCGTCTACCGCCGCGGCGATGGCAATGTCGGCTGGATCGACCCCGCGCTCGAGCCCGGCCGCGGTCGAAATGGCAATGCTGCCCGCAATGATCGGTGAGAGAATTATGCCCTGCCGGCGACGTGCCGATCGGCGCGTTGGGAACCATGGCCGTGGTGCGGCTGTAGGTTGAAGGCTGGAACGCAGAACCATGCAGATCGCCGACCTCCTCACCCCACGAAGCGTCATCCCGCAGCTGCGGGCGAGCAGCAAGAAGCAGGCTCTCCAGGAGATTGCCCGCCGCGCCGCGACGATCACCGGCGGCAGCGAGCGGCAGATCTATGACGTACTCGCTGAACGCGAGCGGCTCGGCAGCACGGGAATCGGCCGGGGCGTTGCCGTGCCGCATGGCAAATTGGCCGAGCTGACCCGGCTTTGCGGAATGTTCGCGCGGCTGGACCGCCCGATCTCGTTCGAGGCGATCGATGACCAGCCGGTCGATCTGGTATTCGTTCTGCTGGCCCCGCTTGATGCCAGGAGCGAGCATCTGACGGCCCTCGCGCTGGTCTCCCGCCTGCTGCGCGACCGCACGATCTGCGAGAAACTGAGGGGCACCGACAATGCGGACGCGCTGTACGCCCTGCTGACCGACCGTACGGAGAGCCACGCCGCTTAGCCCTGGCGCATCGCCAGCGACATCGTCAATCGGTGTTGCCGCTCTCCACCAGGTGGGTCAGCGCATAGGCGCCGAAAAATCGGCCGTCCATCGGCTTGGCAAACAGAAAGCCCTGAGCGAAGCCGCAGCCGGCCTCGCGCAACGTATCGCGCTGCAGCACCGTTTCGACGCCTTCGGCGACGACGTCGGCGCCATAGATCCGGGCGATCTTTAACAGAGCCAGCACCAGTTCCTTGCCCTCCGGGGTGTCGAGCCGGGCGGTGAAATCGCAATCGATCTTGATCGTATCGACGGTCAACTGGCGCAATGCCCCGAGCGCCGAATAGCCCGTTCCGAAATCATCGAGCGCGACGCGAATCCCGAGATCGCGCAATTCGCCGATCACGCCACGCGCCACCTCCGGGTTGCGCATGAACGCCGATTCGGTGAGCTCCATCTTGAGCCGATCGAGCGGGAAGCCGCCCTCGTTGATCTCGTTGAGGGTGGTCAATAGCGGTGCCGGATCGTCGAACTGCCGCGGCGACACGTTGACGCTGACCCAGTCGATCATCGCGCGGCCGTAGAGCATGTGCCAGACCTGCATCTGGCGCACCACGTCGCGGATCACCCAGGAGCCGACCGGCACGATCAGCCCGCTTTCCTCGAGCAATGGCAGAAAGACCGCGGGCGGGACGAGACCGTCGCTCGGATGGTTCCAGCGCAGCAAGGCCTCGGCGCCGACCACCCGGCCGTCCTTGAGGCTCAGGATCGGCTGGTAATGCAAGACGAACTCGCCCTCATCGACGGCGCGGTGCAGCTGGTCGAGCATGCCGAGGCGCCGGTCCATCGCACTGGTCAGTGCCGGTTCCCAGGCCTTGGCGCTGTTCGGGCCGCGCATCTTTGCTTCCTGCAGCGCGACATCCAGGTCGCGCAGCACGTCATCCTCGGTGCGATGGGCCGGGCCGGTGATCAGATAGCCGATATTGGCGGTCAGGCGGATCCGCTGGTCGCCGGCGAGGATCGGCGCGGTTATCACCTGCAGCAGCCGCCGGGCGAAGGCCTCGGCGTCGGTGGGACCGGCCGTTGCGCCAAGAATGATGCCGAACTCGTCGGCGCCGAGCCGGGCGATCAGGTCGCCATATGCTGGAATGCGCGGGGTCTCCGATCCAGCGGCCAAAAGGGCGTGCGAACGGGTGCCGGTCATCAGGCGGGCGGCGACGGTCTTCAACACCGCGTCGCCGACCCGCGCACCGTACAAATCGTTCACACCTTTGAAATTGTCGATATCGAGCAGAAACATCGCGGTGCCGGGTTCCGCGCCTCCGTTCGCCGTCAGTACCGCCCGCACGCGGCTGAGAAAGCTCGGACGGCCGGCGATCCCGGTCAGCTGATCGGGGGCGTCCTCGGCCCGATGTTCGCCGTTGACCGTTACGACCTCGTGCAGGGCGGCAACGGCCCCGATAATCGACCCATCGTGAGCGACCCGCGGACGGATTCCGACGACGCGCCGATGCAGTTCGCCGGCGCCGTCGGCACAGCCTTCGACCGTATCGCCGGACAGTGCGCGCCGCAGCAATTCGGCGATGCCGGCGCCGCCGACAGGATCGAGCTCGTCATGGCGTCGCCCGGCAAGCACCGCGGCAGCGAGATGAAAGGCCTTGGTCCAGCGAGGGTTGGCGGCGATGTAGCGCAGCTCGTGGTCGAAGACCGCGATGCCCGAGGGGATCTCGTCGACGAAACGCCTCACCCAGTCCGAGGGTGAAGCTTCGGGCTCGCGGCTGACGCTCGTTGCCATAGGCTGCGGTAAATTTTGGGCCGCTCCGCTTTTATCCTTTTGTGACTTAAAAAAGCATGAACCGTTACCGTTGCCTGCGCTGGCTTCGTCAGGTTGCAATAAAAGAAACGGGCACGAGCTATTAAATGTCTGGCCTCAAAGCGTTTCGTTCAATGCGAAACGACGCGATAGCCACGACTTGGCTGGGAGCCGGTTTTTTTGCTAGTAACGGACATCACGCCGGCAGAGACGAAGGCCCCATAGCGGCGATCGCGGTGGGTGAAATCAACAAGGGGGCCGAAGCCCCCTTGCGACAAAAACCTGTATTGGCGGTGCTCAGCGCGACGGCGGCGGATGCGAGCTGGCGGAGGGCTGATTTCCGCCGGGAATCCCCTGGGTCGGCGCCGGTTGGCCGTAGCCGCCGCCCAGCGTGCCCGGTGCCATGCCGCCAGCTGGAGCGGGCGCCGCCCCGCCGCCGCTCTGGACGCGCGACAGCTCTTGTGCGTTGAGCTGGTTCGCCATCGAATCGGGGCCCGCCTTGCGCGCCATCCCACGGCGCGTTGCCTTGCGGTGGCTCACCACCCGCTTATGCCGCGCTTTCGCCGTCGGTGCCGCTGGCGCTGCCATTGAGGCTGCCGGTGCGGTGGCGGCCGGCGCGGCGGCCGGGGCGCGAGATGACGGAGTCATGGGCGCGGCTGTTTGCGCCCAGACCGGCGCGGCGATCGCAAGGGCCGCAACGACCGCGACGCCATTCAAGAGATGCTTCATGCCTCTTATCCTCTGTGGCAGTTCTGGATTGGAAATACGCTGCAGGCTTGCTGAACCTGAGAACAACCCTTGCGGGCCTCGGGCCTGAAACAACCATCACGGTGCTTCGTTCCCGCGAATAAGCAACTTCGGGTGTTGCGTATCCGATCTCGCCAGTGCCGGATAATATGACCCGGGCCGCTGAGTTTCAAGGCAGTCGGGTGATTTGCATGCGATTTATGAACGTTTTCCGCGAGACGCAGCGGACGCGCCGATGCATCGCACCGCTGGTGGGACTCCTCGCTTCCGTAGCAATGACGCCGGTGAGCGCGGCGGAGCACGACGTGCTGTCGATCGGCATTACCCAATTCCCCGCAACGCTGAACCCGAGTATCGATGTCATGGCCGCCAAAAGCTACGTGCTCGGGGCGGCGTTGCGGCCGTTCACCGTCTATGACGCGGAGTGGAAGCTCGCCTGCCTGCTGTGCACCGAGTTGCCGTCAATCGGCAACGGCCTCGCGGTGACGGTCGATCTGCCGGAAGGCAAGAAAGGCATCGATCTGACCTACACGATCCGCCCCGACGCGCGTTGGGCGGACGGCGTTCCGGTGACGACCGCTGATGTGCGGTTCACTTACGAGGTCGGCCGCAACCCGCAGAGCGGGGTCAGCAACGCCGAGCTGTATCGCCGCATCACCGGGATCGACGTCAAGGACGACAGGACCTTCACGCTGCACGTCGACAAATTGACGTTCGACTATGCGGCGATCCACGATTTCATGCTGCTGCCGGCGCATATCGAGCGGGATGCCTTCGCCGAGCCGGCGCAATACCGGCTGCGCACGCATTACAATACGGATCCGACTAACCCGGGCCTCTACAACGGGCCCTATCGCGTCACCGAATTTGTCGCCGGCTCGCACATCCTGCTGGAGCCGAACCCGCATTGGGCGGGTCCGCCCGGTCGTTTTCGGCGAATCACAGTCCGCACGATCGAGAACACCGCCGCGCTCGAAGCCAATTTGCTGTCGGGCACGATCGACATGATCGCCGGCGAGCTCGGGCTGCCGCTCGACGAGGGGCTTGCCTTCGCAAAGCGCAACGGCGAGGCGTTTCAAATCATCTACAAGCCCGGCCTGGTGTACGAGCACGTCGACGTCAATCTCGCTCAGCCCGCCTTGGCCGACCGGCGGGTACGCGAGGCGCTGATCCTCGGACTCGACCGCGAGGCCATCAGCCAATCGCTGTTCGCCGGCCGCCAGCCGGTGGCCGACAGCTTCGTCAACCCGCTCGACCTCGGCTACACCGGCGAGGTTCCCCGCTATCGCCATGACCCGGCGCGCGCCGAGGCGCTGCTAGAGGCCTCGGGATGGCGCAAAGGAGCCGACGGGCTGCGCCGCGATGCGCAGGGGCAGAAGCTGTCGTTCGAATTGATGACGACAGCCGGCAACCGCTCGCGCGAGCTCGTCGAACAGGTGTTGCAGAGCCAATGGCGAGGGATCGGCGTCGACGTGCGGATCAAGAACGAACCGGCCCGCGTGCTGTTTGGCGACACGCTGCCGCATCGCCGCTTCGAGCTGGCGATGTACGCCTGGATCAGCTCGCCTGAAAACGTGCCGCGCTCGATCCTGCATTCGAGCGAGATCCCGAGCGCGGCGAACGGTTTCGTCGGCCAGAACGCCACCGGTTTCACGAGTACCGAGATGGATCGGCTGATCGATGCGCTCGAAATCGAGCTCGACCCTAACGCGCGCAAGACATTGTGGGCCGAGGCCCAGCGGCTTTACGCCGTCGAGCTGCCGTCTTTGCCGCTTTATTTCCGATCGGACGTGTTCATCCTGCCGAAATGGCTGACCGGGGTTCGCCCGACCGGCAACCAATCACCGACGACGCTATGGATCACCGATTGGTCGGCCCAGCCGTAACCCGATGATCCGCTTCGCCGCGATACGCCTCGTCGAGATCATGGCGATGCTGGTGCTGATGTCGTTCGTCATTTATGCGCTGATCGGCCTGATGCCGGGCGATCCGATCGATCTGATGCGCTCGGCCGACCCGCGGATGAGCACGGCCGACGCGGCGCGGCTCAAGGCGCTCTACGGCCTCGATCAGCCGTTGCTGCTGCGCTACATGGCTTGGGCGCGGCAGGCGCTCGCCGGCGATCTCGGCTACTCGCGGCTGTTTGCAGCGCCGGTTTGGCAGGCGCTGCTGCCGCGCCTCGGCAACTCGCTGTTGCTGATGGGGCCGAGCTTTGTGTTGGCCTTCGCGGTCGCGCTGGGGCTCGGGACCGCGGCGGCACGGCGGCCCCATTCCCGGCTCGATGCGGCGATCAACCTGTTCTGCTTTGCCGGCGTGTCATTGCCGACGTTCTGGCTGGCGCTGGTCCTGATCCTGGTTTTTGCCGCGGGGTTCGGCTGGCTACCGGCGAGCGGCATCGCGACCGCCGGAAGCAGCGATATCGCCGACCGGCTGCGCCATCTGGTATTGCCGGCGACGACGCTGATCCTGGTCAGCGCCGCGAGCTATACCCGCTATGTCCGCGCCGCGATGCGCGAAGCGCTGGCCCAGGACCATATCCGCACCGCCCGCGCCAAGGGCGCCAGCGAGGCGCGGGTCATCATGCATCATGCGCTGCGCGCCGCGCTGGTTCCGGTGACGACGATCCTGGCGCTGTCCTTCGGCGGGCTGGTCTCGGGCGCCCTGGTCACCGAGACGATGTTTGCCTACCCGGGCATGGGCAAGCTGATCTTCGATGCGGTGATGGGCAACGACTACAATCTGGCGCTGGCGGCGCTGCTGCTCGCGACCGCCGTGACGATGGTCGCCAATCTTGCCGCCGATCTCGCCTATGCCTGGCTCGATCCACGCGTCTCCTACCGGTGAAATTGCCGCTGATCCTGCTGACGGTGATCGCGGTCGCCTCGTTCGCCGCACCGCTGGTCAGCGCATTGCTGGGCGGCGATCCCAACTTGGTGGATCTGCTCAACCGCCTGTCGGGGCCGTCGCTGGCGCACCCGCTCGGCACCGACGAGCTCGGGCGGGATGTGCTGCTGCGGCTGCTCGCCGGTGGGCGCGTGTCGCTGGTGATCGGGATCGCGGCGGCGCTTGCCGCGGCGGCGGTCGGTACCCTGATCGGCCTGGTGGCCGGCTATCTCGGCGGCTGGACCGATCGGGTGCTGATGCGCGGCACCGATGCGGTGATTGCGCTGCCGTTGCTGCCTCTCCTGATCGTGCTCGCCGCGCTCGATCTCACTAAGCTCGGCCTGCCGGCGTCGCTGATCCAATCCGACGAGATCAGCGTCGTTCGCATTGTCGTGCTGGCCGTGCTGGTTGGCTGGACCACGGCGGCTCGCCTGGTGCGCGGTGCTGCCCTCGTCACCCGCAACCGCGATTTCGTGCGCGCCGCGCGCAGCCTCGGGGCCGGCGTGCCGCATATCCTGTGGGTGCATATTCTGCCGAATGTGCTCGGGCCGTTGATCGTCGCGACGACGCTCAGCGTCGGCGACGTGATCCTGTTCGAATCGGTGCTGAGTTTTCTCGGGCTTGGCGTGCAACCACCGCTTTCGAGCTGGGGCAGCATGCTGAGCAATGCCCAGGAGCTGATCACCGCGGCGCCGTTGCTGGCGGTCTATCCCGGGCTGATGATTTTCCTGACCGTCATGGCTTGCAACCTGTTGGGCGACGCCTTGCAGCGGCGCCTCGACCCGGGCGCCGCCCCCCGGCCGTTCCGACGCACGCTGATCGCAGGCAAAGAAAAACCGCCGCGCGAGGCGCGGCGGTGAGAAAGGTGCCGGGACCTTTCGGCCCCGGCGCTTTTCGGTTGAGATCGCTTACGGGAAGACGATCTCGACGCGGCGGTTCTGCGGCTCGCGCACGCCATCGGCGGTCGGAACGCGCTGGTCGTTCTTGCCGCGGCCGCTGACGACCATGGCTTGCCGGGGCACGCCCG
>Ga0209488_10001104_pt1 | contig 22906 bp, 18 predicted proteins | sample Rivendell_Oct201_8_FD_188349 | JGI IMG/M metagenome (GOLD analysis project Ga0209488, IMG submission 188349) | Vadose zone soil microbial communities from the Eel River Critical Zone Observatory, Northern California, USA -... | ecosystem: Environmental > Terrestrial > Soil > Vadose zone >...
GAACCGCAACCTGCAGCACGCCGCCGATCACCACGCCCGTGGCCAAAGCGACAGCCGGGCTCGAGAAGTATCCGGAAAAAAACGACAGCGCGATAATGCTCAGATTCAGCATCACCGGAGTGAACGCCGATGCGGCGAACCGGTTGAAGCTGTTCAGCACGCCCATGGCGAGCGCCGAGATGCTGATCAATCCGATGTAGGAAAACATGATCCGATTCAGCAGAATCGTCATCTCGATTTTTCCCGGCGTGACTTTGAAGCCGTAGGCAAACAGCGGCGCGATCCATGGAGAAAGCAGAATCCCCGCTACCGTCATCACCGTCAGAAAGACGGTGGCAACGGCCAGCAACGTATTGGCGAACTCCCACGCTTCCTTCTTCTTGTCCGCAGACATGTACTCGGAAAATATCGGAATGACCGCCGCGCTCATGGCGCCTTCGCCAACCAGGCGCCGCATCAGGTTCGGAATGCGGTACGCAATCGTGTATGCGTCGGCGATGTCGCCGGTTCCGAGAAGAAAGGCAATTCTGGAATCGCGGATGTAACCGAAGATCCGGCTCAGAAAAGTGAGAATGCTGATCGTCGACGTGGACCGAAGCACAGTGCGGTGTTCGCTCATTCGGGCGATAAGTGTACCATCTGATGTGAAAGCGCTATTAAGGAGGCGGGGGTGAAACTCAGCGAATTGGCGACCGCACTGGGATGTTCATTGAATGGAAATGGTGATCTGGAAATAAACGGCGTCGCCGGAATCGACGAAGCTCAGGCCGGACAAGTGACGTTCGTCTCCAATCCAAAGTACACACCGAAGGCGAAAACGACGGGCGCATCGGCCGTCATCGTGACGACCAACTTCCAGGAAATTCAAGCGGCAACTCTGCGGACGGCGAACCCGTATCTTGCTTTCGCGCGAGCCGTGGAGATGTTTTATCAGGCGCCGGTTCCCGCCCGCGGTATCAGCCACTCTGCACATATCGCTGCGACAGCGAAGATCGGCCGCGACGCATCCATTGGTCCGTTCGTTGTCATTGAAGAAGACGTTGAGATCGGCGATGGATGCGTTCTCTATCCGTTCGTGCATATCTACAAGGGCGCGCGCATCGGCAGGAACTTCAAGGCGTATGCGCATGTTTCGGTTCGCGAGTTCTGCAGGATCGGCAACGGAGTCATTCTTCAGGACGGCGCAAAGATTGGAACCGATGGCTACGGCTACGCGAAGCAGGACGACGGCTCGTATTACAAGATCGTTCAGTCCGGTGTCGTCGTTCTCGAAGATGACGTCGAGGTCGGCGCGAACGCGACAATCGATCGCGGCACGATTGGGGAGACGCGGATCCGGCGCGGCGCTAAGATCGATAACCTGGTGCAGGTGGGCCATGCCAGCGAAGTCGGAGAGAACAGTTTGCTGTGCGCGCAAGTGGGACTGGCGGGCAGTTCGAAGATCGGAAGGAATGTGATTCTTACCGGACAGGTCGGAGTGGCGGGGCATCTGGAGATTGCCGACGGCGTGATTGTGACGGCGCAGAGCGGCGTGGGTCACGACGTCGAGCCGGGGAAAGTGGTGTCGGGCACGCCGTCGATGGATAACAAAATCTGGCTGAGAGCGACGGCTCTGATCAAGCGGCTGCCGGAGCTGCTGCGCCGGATTGAAGCGCTGGAGAGGAATGCGGGGCCGAAGGGGTGAATAGAGTGATCGCCCCTCCTGGCCAGGAGGGGCGATTACTCTAGGCTCCGACGCGAACGGTGGACGCCGTATGCGGCACCCGAGGCGAATCCGATTTCTCACCGATCTGCTGGCGCCACATGGCGTAATACAAACCCTTCAATGCCAGCAGCTCATCGTGACGTCCGGATTCGATGATGCGGCCGCGCTCGAGGACGTAAATCCGGTCGGCATGAAATACTGTCGACAGCCGGTGGGCAATCAGGATCGCGATCAAATCCTTCCTCATCGATACATCTCGAATCGTGACGCTGATCTCTTCCTCCGTCAGCGAGTCCAGCGACGACGTCGCCTCATCGAACACCAGCAGCTTCGGATGCCGCAGCAACGCCCGCGCGATCGACAGCCGCTGCTTCTCGCCGCCGGAAACTTTCACGCCTCCTTCACCGATCACCGTGTCGAGCCCCTTGTCGGCGCGTTCCAGCAGCGTGTGGCAAGCGGCCTTGGCCAAAACATCAAGGCACTCTGCATCGGTGGCCGAAGGATTTACAAAGAGAAGGTTGTCGCGAATCGTGCCGGAAAACAGCTGCGTATCCTGCGACACCATTCCGATGCGACCCCGCAGTTGTTCCAGATCGATTTCGTTGACGGATTTTCCGTCGTAACGGATATCTCCTGTCTTGGGCCGATAGAGCCCAACCAGCAGTTTCACCATCGTCGTCTTACCCGATCCGGACGGGCCCACAAAAGCGATGGTCTCTCCCATCCCTGCCGTAAAGGAAATTCCATCCAGGGCATTCGTCGACGCGGTCTGATGCTGAAACGTGAGGTTGTCGAATTCGATGTGATCCAGAGGGCCCAGGGACAATGGGCGCTCCGGGCGCGGCTCCACCGGAGCATCGAAGATTTCCTTCATTTTGTTCAGCGACACTTCGGTTTCGCGATACGTGTTGATGACGTTGCCGACTTCCTGCAGCGGACCGAAGACGAAGAACGAATAGATCCACATCTGGAAGAACTGCCCGAACTGGATTTCTCTCAGGTAGATCAGGTACAGCATCATGCCGAGAATGCTGGTGCGCAGCGCGTTGACGCAGGTTCCCTGAATGAAACTCAGACTGCGCAGGTAGCGAACCTTCTTCAATTCGAGCTGAAGGATTTTATCGGTGGTGGAATTCAGTCTGCGGATTTCCTGCCCGGCGAGACCGAGACTCTTCACGAGTTCGATGTTGCGCAGGGACTCGGTCGTTGCACCTGCAAGCGCGGCGGTTTCACGGAAGATATCCACTTGTACCCGCTTGATCCGGGCGCTCAGCGTCCAGCTCAGGATCAGGAGCACGGGAATTGTCATGAAGTAGACGACGGCGATCGACCAATGAACCCTGACGGCAAAGATCATCACGACGACGATGCCGACCAGGGACAGGTACAGAACGTTCACGACGACGTTGAGAAACTTTTCCGTGTCGGCGCGCGCCTTCTGGAGTTTGCCGAGGGTTTCACCGCTGCGCTGATCTTCAAATACGGAATAGGGCAGTTCGAGGGAGTGACGGATGCCGTCGGCGTACATCTGTGCGCCCATGCGCTGTGTGATGACGTTGGTGAAGTAGTCCTGAAAGTTCTTCGCGACACGCGAGACGAACGCGACGCCGACGGCAGCTCCGAGCAGAAGGCCGACTCCCTGGAAGAATTCCGCGCGGGAAAGCTCCGCGAACTTCGATACGTAGTTGTCGATGATGAGACGGAAGACGGCCGGATCGAGGAGGGAGAACACCTGATTGATGGTGGCAAGCACCAGCGTCAGGATGACGAGCGACCAATACTGTCGAAGATAGGAATACAGTAATTTCATGAGATTAATGCGGTGTGAACAAACCGGGGACAGGCACCGAAATCTGGTGAATCGTCGATTTCGGAGCCAGCCCCCACTTTGTTCAAACAATTTCTGAATAATATGGGGACTGACCCCGAAATCGACGCTTCACCAGATTTCGGGGTCTGTCCCCACATTATTCACTCCTTATTTATTTCTTCTTCCCCTTTGCCGCTCCCGCCGCCGCCTCTTCAATCGCGGCCTGTGCTGCCGCCAGCCGCGCAACCGGCACGCGGAACGGCGAACAACTCACATACGTCAGCCCGATCCGATGACAGAATTTTACCGAATCCGGATCCCCGCCGTGCTCTCCGCAAATTCCCAGCTTGATCCCGGGCCGCGTCTTGTTTCCCTTCTCCACCGCCATCTTCATCAACAGCCCGACGCCGCCCTGGTCGATCGTCGCGAAGGGATTCTTCTTCATGATTTCCTTCTCCGCGTACGGACCCAGAAACGAGCCCGAGTCGTCGCGGCTCATGCCCAGCGCCATTTGCGTCAGGTCATTCGTACCAAAGCTGAAGAACTCCGCCGTCTCGGCAATCTCGTCCGCGGTCAGCGCACCCCGCGGAACCTCGATCATCGTTCCGACCATGTAGCTCAGCTTCGTCTTCTTCTCCTTCATCACTTCCTTGGCGACCCGATGAACCACGTCCACCTGAAGGTCGAGCTCCTTCTTGAACCCCACCAGCGGAATCATGATTTCCGGCTTCGCCTTGATTCCCTTTGCCTGGACCTCCGCCGCGGCTTCAAACACCGCGCGCGACTGCATCTCGGAGATCTCTTCATAGACTACACCCAGGCGGCAACCGCGGAATCCCAGCATCGGATTGAACTCGTGCAATTCCTTCACGCGCTGATGAATCCGCTCCACCGGCACTCCCATCTTCTTTGCGAGATCCTTTTGCGCAGCGCCTTCATGCGGCAGGAACTCATGCAACGGCGGATCCAGGAACCGGATGGTCGCCGGATATCCGTTCAGCGACTTGAAAATTCCGATGAAGTCTTCACGCTGATACGGCAGCAGCTTCGCCAGCGCCTTCTTCCGTTCCTCGAGAGACTCGGCGAGGATCATCTCGCGCATCGCATCGATGCGCTCACCTTCGAAGAACATGTGCTCGGTGCGGCACAGTCCAATACCGGTGGCGCCAAACGCGACGGCATTGTCCGTTTGATCCGGCGAATCGGCATTGGTTCGCACTTCCAGGCGCGTCGCCTTGCTGCACCAGTCCATCAGCTGCTTGAACAGGCCGAAAGTTTTGCTGTCCTTCGGCTTGAGCGATTTCTCGACCAGTACCTGAACAATTTCTGAAGCCGCGGTCTTGATCTCGCCGGGATAGACTTCTCCGGCCGTGCCGTCGATCGAAAGATAATCGCCTTCCTTGATCGTCAGTCCCTGAACCGATACGGTCCGCGAGCTGTAATCGATCTGCAATTCGCTGGCGCCGCAGACGCACACCTTGCCCATCTGGCGCGCGACCAGCGCCGCGTGAGAACTGACACCGCCCTTCGCCGTCAGGATACCTTCGGCGGCGATCATGCCGCGTAAATCTTCGGGCGATGTTTCGTTGCGAACCAGAAGAACCCGCTCGCCCCGCTCTGCAGCGGCAACGGCGCGCTCCGCATTCATGTAGATTCGTCCCGAGGCCGCACCGGGGCCGGCAGGAAGTCCCTTCGCAATCACCTTTGCCGCCTTCACCGCCTGGCGATCGAAAACCGGAGCGAGCAGCTGATCCAGCTGATCGGCCGGAACGCGCATCACGGCTGTCTTCCAATCGATCAGCTTTTCCTTCTCCATCTCCACCGCAAAACGAACCGCGGCAAGTCCCGTGCGTTTGCCGTTGCGCGTCTGGAGCATGAAGAGCTTGCCGTCCTGAATCGTAAACTCGAAATCCTGCACGTCCTTGAAGTGACGCTCGAGAGTCGCGCGCACCTTCTCCAGTTCCGCAAAGGGCTTCGGCAGATGATTCTTGAGTGCGGCCACTGGCTCAGGCGTGCGCACACCGGCCACCACATCCTCGCCTTGCGCGTTGATGAGGAACTCGCCGTAGAAAATCTTTTCTCCTGTCGCAGGATCTCGCGTGAACGCCACGCCCGATCCGGACTGCTCACCCGTGTTGCCATACACCATGGCCTGCACGTTCACAGCGGTGCCCCATTCCGACGGAATGTTGTATTTGCGGCGATACACAATCGCGCGATCGTTCATCCATGAGCCAAACACTGCGCCGGTTGCACCATCGAGCTGCTTCCACGGGTCGTTTGGAAAAGCCTTGCCCGTGCGCTCGTGGATCAGGGCCTTGAAGCGGACGACGAGTTCTTTCAGATCGTCCAACGACAGCATCGGGTCATCGATTTCCCGGTGATAGCGCTCGTGCTTGAGCGCGTGAATGACGACTTCGAAAGGCTCGTGATCTTCGTCGGGACGTTTTTGAACGCCCATGACGACATCGCCATACATCTGGATGAATCGCCGATAGCAATCCCAGGCGAACCGTTCGTTCTTCGTGGCAGCGGCAAGCGACAACACGGTGTCGTCGTTCAATCCCAGATTCAGAATCGTATCCATCATGCCGGGCATCGAATCCCGCGCGCCGGAGCGCACCGACACCAGCAGCGGCATGTTCTTCTTGTCGCCGAACTTCGTTTTCATGATCTTTTCGATGTTCGCAACACCGGACTGAGTCTGAGCGAGTAGCGCTTTCGGATAGGTCTTCTTGTTGGCGTAGTAATACGTGCAGACGTCCGTGGTCACCGTGAACCCCGGAGGAACCGGCAAGCCGATGCGGCTCATCTCTGCCAGATTCGCACCCTTGCCGCCGAGCAACGCTTTCATGGAACCGTCGCCATCCGCCTTGCCGTTGCCGAAAAAATAAACGTACTGATTAGGTTTAAGAGCCCTGGCTGCTTTTGCCATATATCTATGATCTCCTGCTTTATTGTTTGAGACGATCGTCGAGATAGCGTTCGAGCGCGTCGACTGCGATGCGATCCTGAGCCATCGTGTCGCGATGCCGTACGGTGACCTGCTGGTCTTCGAGCGACTGATGATCGACGGTCACGCAGAATGGCGTGCCGATCTCATCCTGCCGCGCATAACATTTGCCGATATTTCCGCTGTCATCGAACAGCGAACGCAGGCGGCCGGTGGCCTGCAGTGAGCGTTTGATGGTCTTTGCCATTTCGACGATGAGCGGCTTGTTCCTCGCCAAAGGAATCACGGCAACCTTGACGGGCGCCAGATCCGGATGCAGATGCAGCACCGTGCGCTCCTTGCCATCCGGAAGGGTCTGATCTTCATAGGAGTCCATCAGGAACGCGAGTGTGATGCGGTCGACGCCGCCGGAGGGTTCGATCACATACGGGATGGTGTGCGTATTCGTCGGCTGATCGAAATACGTTTGCTTCATCACCGCATGCTCGTTCGTAATGAAAGAACCGTCCTTGAAAACCGTTTTCCCGCCCTTGGTGTGGCACGTCAGATCGTAGTCGGTACGATTCGCAATGCCTTCCACCTCGTCGAACTGCCGGGCTTCCTCTTCCCTTTCCGGGAAAAACCGGTATAGCAGATCCGTCGTCGCCTTCGCATAGTGTGCCAGCTCTTCCGGCGACTGCGCGTACTTGCGAAGGTTCTCCGGCTTGATGCCGTACTTGTGATACCAGCCGACGCGGTCCGCGATCCACCGCTCGTGCCACTCCATGTCGTGACCGGGCATGACGAAGAATTCAATCTCCATTTGTTCGAATTCGCGAACTCGGAAGATGAAATTCTTCGGCGTGATTTCGTTGCGATACGCCTTGCCGATTTGCGCGATGCCGAACGGCAGCTTGCGATTCGTGGAGTCGATCACGTTCTTGAAATTGCCGAAGATGCCCTGCGCGGTTTCCGGCCGCAGATAGGCCGTGTTGTCGGCGTCTTCGACTGGACCAACGGTGGTCTTGAACATCAGATTGAATGGCCGTGGTTCGGTGAAATTGTGCGTGCCGCCTTCGGGACACTTCTCTTTTGGATCCACGTGATCGGCGCGAAAACGTTTCTTGCACTTGCGGCAGTCGACGAGCGGATCGGAAAACGTCGCCTCGTGACCGGAGTAACGCAGCACGAGCTTGTTCATGAGAATTGCCGCGTCCAGGCCTTCCATATCGTCGCGTTCGTAGACGTTGGCGCGCCACCAGATGCGCTTGACGTTGTTCTTGAGTTCGACACCCATCGGACCGTAGTCCCACGTTCCCTGCAAACCGCCATACAGCTCGCTTCCCTGAAAGAGAAACCCGCGTCGTTTGCAGAGCGAAACGATCTTGTCCATGGTAGCGCCGGCCATTAATCAAATCCTTCCAAGAGACATACCGTTCATCGTTCCAGATAATGACGGATCCAATATTGATTGAGTTCGTGCAGGTCGCGAACACCCTTGTCTAATCCCGACAGCCCGGCCAATTCACCGACGAGGCGGTTCCGCAACACCCAGTGAAGCACCACCGGGACTTCCGGATGAACCGCAACACCTTCGCGATGTTCGCAGCTGCTGCAGATGACGGCCTGCAATCCCATCGCCAGATGGCGCTCCTCGCCGGGTTCGATCGTCCGCATGCACACCGAACACACAAAGAGGTCGGGAAACATCCCGGCCAGACGCAGCATCCAGACTTCGAAGTAGCACGCTGCGGCATTCAGCGGACAGTTGCGTTCAATCGCTTCGATTGTCACTCGAGCGAGGCGGTAAACCGCGTCTTGCGGTTCGTGTTCCGGCAGAAACTTGTCGAGCAGTTCAACCAGCTGCGCGGCGAACACGGCACGGTCATAATCGGCAAACAACCCCATGGGCGAATCCAGAAGATCCGCCGACTGGATCCGGACCAGCTCGCGGTTTTCCTTCTCGAAAAACATGAGCCGGGAATGCGCCAGCGGCTCCAGCGAAGCCCCGAATCGATTCTTCATCCGGCGGGCGCCGTTGGCCACCCCCCGGCGTTTCCCATAGTCGCGGCTGAAGAACACCACGATCCGGTCCGCCTCTCCCAAAGGGTACGTTTTCAAGATAATCGAGTCGCTCTGAAGGAGAGGCATTCTGCATTTCTCGGACCATGAAAGTTAACATGCCGGGAGCGATTGTTTGATGATTTTCGCGGATGTCCCCGTATTAGCCTGAAAGGGTTGTCTGAGCGGATTATTCCGGCGGCGGGACCAGATCTGGGATAGCGCTGCCAAAGAATCGTCCGTCATAAAGCCTATTCAAGGCTTTGGAGGACTCATGCGAAGTTTGAAAGTGAAGACCCCGATTGCCACCGGGCCCCTCCCTGTGTGGTGCAGCAGCTGCTTTATCCGAATCGCTCCCTACGACCTGCGGACCGTACATCACGGCAAGAACTACCACCGGATTTGCTACGCCAAAATCCAGGGAAGCGCCAAAGCCCGGAAGAAATAGGCCTCACTTACTAAACGCCATCTTTGCAAATGCGTCCGCCGCATGCGAGTGACTGTCGGTGCGGCGGCGCGCCAGCCAGAGCGTGCGCTGATACTGGAACCCACCAAGCTTCACCCGGACCAGTTCGCCCCGCCGGATCTCCTCCTGAACGCACATCTCCGGAACAAACGCGACTCCCAGATTCATGGCAATCAGCTTCTTGATCGTTTCGATCATCGCCACTTCCATGACGATATTCAGTGGCGTGTTCGACACGCGAAACGCTTCAATCACCTTGTGACGTGATGGCGACGCGACCGTGTGCGCGATGAACTCCTCGCTGCCCAGATCCGCGAATGTCACTTTTTTCTGGCGGCCCAGGGCATGTTCCGGACTCGCAATCAGGATCAACTCGTCATTCATCACCGGCAGCGCTTCGACATCCTTCTCTTCCGGTTGAAACGAAATCAAGGCGAGATCGACGCTGTGTTCGCGGATGTCGTGAATCAACTGCATCGAGTTTTGCCGCGTCACATCGATGCGGACCTTCGGATGCTTTTTCCGAAATGCCTCAATCAGCCGCGGCAGCAGGTACACTCCCGTGCTTTCGTTGGCGCCGATTCGGACGCGGCCCTGCTCCAGGCTGTGCAGCTCGCGAATCCCCGCAAGCGCATCGTCGCGCAATCCCAGGAGCCGCTTGGCCGATGCAAAAAGCAGCTCGCCGGTAGCCGTCAGCACATACGCGCCGCGGTTGGAGCGATCGAAAAGCGGAGCCCCGATTTCCGCCTCCAGCTTGCGCAACGCCATGCTCACGGCAGGCTGCGTGCGGAACACACGCTCGGCCGCGCGCTGCACGCCGCGTACTTCCGCAGTCGCGACAAACATTTCCAACTGCATCAGATCCATAAACGGCAGCTTAGCATTTTCGGCCAAATCGGGGGAGAATCAGGCATGACACGTACCCTGCACCGTCTGATTGGTATCACGATGACGATTCCATTGTTTGTGTGGATCGTCACCGGCATTCTCTTCAATGTGAAGTATCGCTATACCGAAGCGTATGAAACGCTCGCCTTGAAGACTCCCGCGGCGTGGAGCGACGCGCATGTGTCCCCCGCGGAGCTGGTGAATTCGGGGATGCTGGATGCCAGGGGGAAGGTCGAGCTGTTCATGCATCCGTCGAAGGTGCCGGCATACGCGGGAGTTCGGCGCGGCACGCCGGTGGCGGTCAATGCGGTGAATGGCGAGTTCATTGCTGAAGCTTCGGAAGAAGAGTTGAAGCACTGGGCCGACGATGCGGTTGGTCTGTCGAAGAATGCGGCGCGATATGGCGCCATCGTGAAGCGCAGCGATGGGAAGCGGATGTCGATGCTGACTGGAGTGGAAGACCCGGCGGTGGTCTTCGAGTATTCCGAAGGAAAGACGGTGACAGTGGATCGGATTACCGGCGAGATGTCGCAGACCGGAGCGCTCAATGACTGGATCGACTGGACGTACCGTTTGCACTACCTGCAATGGACGCCATGGCATTGGGCGAATGTCGCGCTGGTGCTGATCGCGGTGCCACTGACGCTGGGACTGGCGACATCGGGATTGTGGCTGGCGTTCGGGCCGCGCGGCGGATTTTCAGGCAGACGCCCGAATTCGTTTTTCTAAAGGCGAGGGGAGAAGGGGGCGAGACTATTGCCCTCCTGAGTCAGGAGGGGAATATCCCTTACTTTTTCGGATTCACCATATTCTGGAACGTCTCATATGCCCCAGGCGCATTCGCGTTCATCCATTGAATGTACTTCCCCGCGGCCTTTTCCAGATTCCGATAGAACATCGGATTATTCCTCGTCTTCCGATACTCTTCGACGATTCCGCGAATCCGTTCCCACACCAGAAGCATTTCCCCATTGTTCTCGAAGAACAATTCCTCGTGAAGCACTCCGCGCACCACAAACGACGCCGCCATTTCCCAGTACGACGTCACCATCCGGAAATACGCATTCGTGTCGCTCCCCGGCGGAAACTTCTCCATCGCCTCGGCCAACGACTGCACCTTGAAATTTGCCGCAAACCACGCCCTCGCCGTTCGCATGCGTTCCTCACGGCGCATTTCGTAAAGTTTCAAAACCAGATCGGCATCCTGATAAGTCGCCTGCGGCATAGTCACTCCTGTACCTCTGTTGTCTTGGTTCGCCCGGATCGGTATGAACTCTCGCGGATCTCTTTAAGATCTTCCTCCAGCTTTGCAGTCTGCTTGCGCAGCCGCCGCCGCTCCGCCTCCCACTCTTCCGAATCGTCCTGGTAGCGGCGATCCGCGCGGGTCTTCAACCGTTTCAATTCCTCGATCTGCGATTCGTACTCGGCCTGCAGTTCCGCGATCACCTGCTTTTTCGCGGCATCCTTTGCGGATGGGATGGCCTGTTCGAGCAGTTCAATCCGCGTGGCATTGCGCTGGCGTTCGTCCGTCAACTGGGCTGTCAGTTTTTCCACTTCCTGGTTCATGCGCTGCAGTTCGCGGCTTGCCACCAGCAATTGCGGTTCGTACTGCGTGCGCATTTCCTGCAGAATTTCCGTGCGGATGTCTTCGCGGGAATTCTGCAGCTCACGCTCGGCTTTGTGGACGCGCACCATCAACTGGTCGCGTTCGATGTCCCAGTTCGTTTTTTCCGTGTGGAATTCCCTCTCCCACTCGACTGCTGTTTTTCCCACCACTTCCGTCGTCGTCCCGGGAGGCAGTTTGCCGAGACGCTCGAGCAAGGCACGCCTTGCGGCATCCTTCTTTGACGGATCGACAGAGGCCGACAGTTTCTTCAGGCGTTCGACTTCCTCCAGCAGACGACGGCGCTCGCCCTCCCACTGGATTTCCCAATCCTGACGCGCGCCCTTCAAACGCAGCTCGATCTTTTCGTTGACGGCAAGCGCGATGCGCGTCGGATTGTTCGCCTGCTCCATTGCATCGATCGATGCTCTCTGCATCTTCTCGATCTGCGCGTTCATCTGGTTGCGTTCGGTTTCCCACTTGGCTTGCCAGTTGATCAAATCCTGCTCCGCCTGCTGCCGGCCCTTCACGGCTTCTTCGAGGTGGAAGCGAACTTCCGACTGCAGATCGTTCGACACCTCGCCTCTAGCCACGACCTTGGCGCGATCGAGAGCTTCGCCGAGCCGTTCGATTTCCGCAGTGAAACGCCGCCGCTCTCCTCGCCATTGTTCGCGGGCAGTCTCGAATTCCTGTTCCACGACATCGAGCTGTCGCTTGGAGTCGGCCAGTTTGCGTTCGAACTGGGTTTGAACTTCTTCGATCAGCTGATTGTTGGAAGTCGACGACCATGCCACGGCATAAACTTCGATGGGCTCGACGCGGCCTCTCATGCCTTCGTGTCCCATTTGTGCGCACTGGACTCCCATCGTCTTTGCCGCTTCCAGGAGATCTTCGGTGATGAGAATCTGATTCGGTTCCGCCTGATGCTGCACGCGTGAGGCAACGTTCACGACATCGCCATAAACGTCCTGGTCTTTAACCAGGCAAAGCCCCGTGTGGAGACCCACTCGAATATGAATGTGTTCCGGCGCGGGCTGGGCGTTGCGGTCTGCGTCGAGTGCCTGCTGCATTCCAATGGCGCCGCGAATCGCGTCCTTCGGATCGTGAAACACGGCCATGATCGCGTCGCCGATGGTTTTCACGACGTGTCCGCTGGCTCCTTCGATGATGGGAAACAACAGGTCGTTGTGACGCTGCACCATGGCGACACCACGCGCGTCTCCCCACTTTTCAAAATAGGTTGTGGAGCCCTTGATGTCGCTGAAAAGCACAGTCGCCGTCGTACGCACGCTGTCGGGCGCCGGATCGGCCGATTGACGAGCTGCGAGCAGCTCCCTAATCTTGTCCTTTTCTTCCATCTAATCCCCGTTCAGAATCCCACCCAGATTTCCGAGAATGCTTCCTTCCTCTCGTTGCCGTCCGGTAAGGCCCGGAACCGCGGCGATAATTCGATTGGCCATTCGGCTCAGCGGCAGCGATTGCAGCCAGATTCGGCCGGGTCCTCGGAGCGTCGCGAAAAACAATCCTTCACCACCGAAAAGCGCGGTCTTGATCTTTCCGATGTACTGAATATCGTAATTAACGGACGGCTGAAACGCCACGATACATCCCGTATCGATACGTAAAGTTTCACCCGGGGCCAGAGTTCGTTCCATCAACATTCCGCCGGCGTGAACGAAAACATAGCCGTCACCCTGCAGCCGTTCCATGATGAAACCCTCGCCGCCGAACAATCCGACGCCGAGTTTGCGCTGAAACGCGATTCCGATCGAGACTCCTTTGGCCGCGGCCAGAAACGAATCCTTTTGAGTGATCAGTTCCCCGCCGACGTCCGCCAGTCGAACCGCGACAATCTTGCCCGGATAAGGCGCGCCGAAAGCGACTTTGCGTTTTGCCGGACTCTGGTTGAGGAACACGGTCATGAAGAGTGACTCGCCCATCAACAGACGCTTTCCGGCTCCCATGAGTGCGCCCATGAATCCGCTCTGCGCCTTCGAGCCGTCACCGAAGATGGTTTCCATGGCGACGCCGTCTTCCATATACATCATGGCGCCGGCTTCTGCGATTGCGGCTTCGCCGGGATCCAGTTCCACCTCGACGTACTGCATGTCGTCGCCAAAAATCTTGTAGTCGATTACATCCATCGCGGACATGGGCTCACCTCCAAAGTGGCATCATACCGCACGAGCGACGCTATAATGCGGGCATGAAAATCCTGGTCGTGGAAGACGAGCGCCGGGTTGCCAATCTGATCGGCCGCGCGCTGCGGGAAAACGCGTACGCGGTCGATGTCGCGCACACCGGCGAGCGCGCCATGGAACTGGCGGCCGCCACGCCATACGACGGCATTCTGCTCGATGTCCGCCTGCCCGGGAGAAACGGAATTGAAGTTTGCCGCGACCTTCGTCGTGCGCGAATCGATACTCCCATATTGATGGTGACCGCACGAACTCTGGTCGAACAACGCGTCGAAGGCCTGGATGCCGGAGCCGATGACTACCTCACCAAACCTTTCGACATTGCCGAACTGCTTGCGCGAGTCCGCGCCCTGGTACGGCGGCGATTGCAGAGCGGCGGGGCGATGCTTCAGTTTGGAAACATCCACCTCGATCGGCATCGGCGGCGAGTGCGCTGCGGTGAGCGCAATGTGACGCTGACGGCGAAGGAATTCGGGCTACTGGAATTCTTGATGACGCGGGCGCCGAACGTGGCGTCGCGCGCGGAGATTCTGGAGAACGTGTGGGACCTCACGTTCGACAGCGAAACGAACCTGGTGGAGGTGTACATCAATCGCCTGCGTCACAAACTGTCGGCCGAAGGCAGCCCGCGCGTGATCCATACGGTTCACGGAGCCGGATACTGTTTGCGAGAGGAATGACACACCGAGGCTCCATTCGCATCCGGATGATGGTTCTGTTCTGCGCCGTCGTCGGAGTCCTGTTGACGCTTTCGTATGTCGGCTTCTATCTGATGTTCGAACGCGTGATGGAGTCGCAGCTCGACAGCAAGCTGGCCGAAACCGCCGCGCCGGTGATTGCCGATCTCATGGCGGACCCGGATGAACGCGACATCGATCAGCTCGACATCCCAGGGCAGTACTTCGAAGTCATCGTCCCGAACGGTCCGGCCGGTCACACGCTTCAGCGATCGAAGAATCTGGATATGGCGCTGCCGCTGACCTCGGCGACTCCGTTTCAGACCATCGACACTCCCGCGACTGGTTCCCTTCGCGTGGGCCTGATTCCGTATCGTGAACGATCCGACGCGCGTCTTCTCGTTGTCGCGGCATCGACACGCGACGTGGATTCCGCGCTGGCGACATTAAGACGATCGGCGCTGCTGCTGTTTCCCATCGCGCTTTCGTTCACGGCTTTGATTTCGGGTTTGTTCGCGGCGCGAAGCCTGAAGCCCGTTGCCGAAGTCACCGGTCAGGCCGCGGCGATGATTCGGGAACTGTCGCTGTCGGTTGGCGAAAGCGCGCCTTCCGGAGACGAGCTCCTTCAACTCACGACGACATTCAATACGCTGTTCGATCGGCTCCACGCGGTTCTCGCTCAACTCAATCAGTTCGTGTCGGACGCGGCGCACGAAATGCGGACTCCGCTTTCCATACTACGCGGCGAAACCGAACTGCTGCTCACGCGGCCGAGAACGACGGAGGAATACGAGAAAGCGATTCGGATCATGGACTCCGAATTGAAAACGCTGAGCCGGATCGTGGATGGCCTGTTCACGCTGTCCATGGCCGACGCCGGACAGTTGCGCATCGCGCCCGAGCCGCTCTACCTGGAGGAGATTCTCGAAGAGACCTGCGCGCTCGCCGCACCGCTGGCGAATCACAAGCGGATTCACGTGGAGAAACAGCTTCAACACGATGTGCTTATCAGCGGCGACGCCGCGTTTCTTCGACAGCTGTTTCTGATCTTCCTGGATAACGCGATCAAGTATTCCCGCTCCGGCACCCGTCTCGACATTCGATTGTCGGCGGATCCGCAGGCCAAAGACATCCGCATTCGATTCCAGGATCAAGGCATCGGCATCGCGCCGGAACATCTGCCGCGCATCTTCGAGCGATTCTTCCGCGTTGCACAGCCACCGGAGTCTCACGACACCCAGAGCGGCGGGCTGGGATTGTCGATCGCGCAGGCCATCGTGAAGGCCCATCACGGGACGATCGAATGTGAAAGCCGGCTCGGCGTCGGCTCGGTATTCACAATCCTCCTACCCACCTGAACAAACCTTATATACTTCCCTCACCCTTTGCGAATTGGGGTCAGACCCCTCGTTTCCCTATTTCGTGGAGGAACCATGCCGAGATCTCGACGTATTACCCTGACTGGACACCCATACCATGTGACACAGCGCGGAAACCGTAAAGCGAATGTGTTCCTTGATGACATCGATCGCCGCACCTATATGGAGATGCTCGTCAAGCAGTGCATCAAACACTCCCTTCGAATCTGGGCCTATTGCTTGATGGACAATCATGTTCATCTCATCGTCGTTACGGAACGGGAGAATTCCTTGAGCCGTGCGTTTCAAGGTGTTCATGGCGGCTATGGGATTTATTTCAATTTCAGACATTCCAAAACCGGCCATCTGTGGCAGGGGCGATTCAAGGCCGCCGTTCTGGATGAAAGGCATCTTTGGAACGCAGTGCGGTATGTGGAACGAAATCCCGTTCGAGCGGGCATCGTAAGACAAGCTGAGAATTACCAGTGGTCCAGTGCGCCTGCACATTGCAGATTGAAGACAGATCTGGCGTTATCCAATGATCTTCAATTGATTCAGGAAATTCCCAACTGGCAAATCTGGCTTGATGAGGAACAATCCGATGTCGAATTGAACTTCATTCGGGAGCGCACAGACTCCGGCCGTCCATGCGCTGACGACGATTTCGTTCGAGCCTTGGAGATTCAGTATGGGCAAAGACTACTGCCGCAAAAAGCAGGGCGAAAAAAGAATGTCACGAAATAGGGAAACGAGGGGTCTGACCCCTATTACGGCGGAGGTGATTGTGGTGGGGGCGGGGGCGGCGGGGCTGATGTGTGCGATCGAGGCGGGCAAGCGGGGTAGATCCGTGTTGGTTCTGGAGCGGAATGACAAGCCGGGAAGGAAAATAGGAATCTCCGGGGGCGGAAGATGCAACTTCACGAACATCCATACCACGGCGGAGAACTTTATCAGCGGGAACAAGAACTTTCATAAGTCAGCGCTTTCAGGGTACACACCGGCAGACTTTGTTGAGCTCGTGGAACGGCACGGCATCCGGTATCACGAGAAGAAGCTGGGCCAGTTGTTCTGCGACGGAAGCTCGGACGAAATCCTGCAGATGTTGGGAATGGAATCGGAAAAGGCTGGCATCGAGGTTCGGTTGAACTGCCAGCTGAGCTCCATCCGAAAAAAGGATTGCTTCCTGCTAGAGTCCAATCTCGGGTCAATGACGTGCGAGTCCCTGGTCATTGCGTCGGGCGGTCTGTCTATTCCTAAGATCGGGGCAACCCGCTTCGGTCACGGTGTAGCGAAACAGTTCGGACTGCGGGTCACCGAGCTGCGTCCGGGACTGGTACCGCTGACACTCGAACGGCCGTGGGCGGAACTGAGCGGAGTCTCGTTCGAAGCCGAAGTCCGATGTGGGAAAACCGCATTCCGCGAAAACATCCTCTTCACGCACCGCGGACTGAGCGGCCCGGCGATTCTGCAGATCTCGTCGTACTGGAATCCCGGCGAGGCGATCTCGATTCAGCCCCTGCCGCCGTTGCCCCGCCGCTTCAAGCAGGTCTTGAACGATATCGACATAACCGACTGGAAAATAACGCCAAGCGGCACGGAAGGCTACGCGAAAGCGGAAGTCACCATCGGCGGCGTGGACACCACGGAACTCTCATCGAAGACCATGGAGGCGCTGCGCGTTCCCGGCCTCTACTTCATCGGCGAGGTGGTCGACGTCACCGGGCAGCTCGGCGGCTATAACTTTCAGTGGGCCTGGGCGTCTGGGTTCGCGGCCGGACAATCGGTATAGGGCTACCTCTTATTCGCCTGCAGGACTTTCTTCCGCAGCCGGATCGACTTCGGCGTGATCTCCACGAACTCGTCGTCGCGGATGAACTCGATCGCCTGCTCCAGATTCAGCAGCCTCGGCGACACCAACCTTATCGCCTCATCCGCCGTCGACGCGCGCATGTTCGTGAGCTTCTTTTCCTTCACGATGTTCACGTCCATATCCACGTCGCGCGCGTTTTCCCCGATGATCATGCCCTCGTACACTTCGGTTCCCGGCGGAATCAGGATCTCCCCTCTCTCCTGCAGGTTCCAGATCGCATACGACGTCGACTTCCCCGACCGGTCCGCCACCAGCGATCCCTGCGGCCGCGTTGCGATATCCCCCTGCCACTCGATGTATCCATTAAATAAGGTATTGAGAATCGCCGTTCCCCGCGTGTCCGTCAGGATCGAGCTGCGCAGCCCGATCAGCCCCCGCGTCGGAATATCGAACTCCAGCCGGCACCGCCCCGACCCGTGGTTCACCATCTTCTTGATCTTGCCCTTGCGCGCACCGAGCTTCTCGATCACGACGCCCATGAACGTCTCGGGGCAATCGACGATCAGCATCTCCAGCGGCTCATGGATCTGCCCGTTGATTTCCTTCGTCAGGATCTCCGGCTTGCCCACCATTAATTCATAGCCCTCGCGCCGCATCGTCTCGATGAGGATCGCCAGCTGCAGTTCGCCGCGGCCCATCACGCGAAACGATTCCGGTCCGCCCGCCGGCTCGACGCGAATCGACACGTTCGTCAGCAGCTCCTTATCCAGCCGCTCGCGCAGATTGCGCGACGTCACAAACTGCCCCTCGCGTCCAGCGAACGGCGAGGTGTTGATCGTGAAGATCATCGCAATCGTCGGCTCGTCGATCTGAATCTTTGGCAATGCCTGCGGATCCTCCGCGCTGGTAATCGTCTCGCCGATGCTGATTCCCTCGACTCCGGCAATCGCGAGAATGTCTCCTGGAATGCCGACCGTCTCGTCGACGCGCTTCAGTCCCTCGAACGAGTACAGCTTCGTAATTTTCGTCTTCTGCAATGAGCCATCGAGCTTCATGATCCCGACTTCATCGCCCAGGCGCAGCGTGCCGTTGAATACACGCCCGATCGCGAGCCGCCCGAGGTATTCGCTGTAATCGAGGTTCGCGACGATCAGTTGCAGCACGGCAGCCGGATCGCCCGTCGGCGAAGGAATGTATTTGATGATGGCTTCGAACAGCGGTTGCAGATTGTCGGATTCTTCCTCGAGCGTATTCTTCGCGATGCCCGCGCGAGCGTTCGCAAACACGGTTGGGAAATCCAGCTGCGCTTCGGTGGCGTCCAGATCGATGAACAGATCGAACAACTCGTTCTGAACTTCCTGCACGCGCGCATCGGGACGATCGATCTTGTTGATCACGGCCACCACCGGCAGCCGCGCCTCGAGCGCCTTCATCAGCACATAGCGTGTCTGCGGCAGCGGGCCTTCACTGGCGTCGACGAGCAGCAGAACGCCGTCGACGATCTTCAATGCGCGTTCGACCTCGCCGCCGAAGTCGCTATGGCCGGGCGTGTCGACGATGTTGATCTTCACGCCGTGGTACCGGATTCCGGTGGTCTTGGCGAGAATCGTAATTCCCCGCTCCCGCTCGAGGTCGTTGGAGTCCATGACCCGTTCGGTCACTTCTTCATTGGATCGAAAGATGCCGCTCTGACGCAGCATGGCGTCGACTAGCGTGGTTTTTCCGTGGTCAACGTGGGCGATGATGGCTATGTTGCGAATATTGTCACTACTCATAACCAACCATTATCCACCGGCATGCGCGTCGCGCCCCGTGAAATCGGCGTCAAATCTTTTTAAACGGTGAATCGCGGATTCCGGTTAAAATCGTTGGTTATTGTGTGACCGAGTGTCCCGTTCGTCTAGCCCGGTCCAGGACACGGCCCTTTCAAGGCTGTAACACGGGTTCAAATCCCGTACGGGACGTTTAGTTTTGAAGAAGCGCTACGGCCAGCATTTCATCTCCGATCGAAACATCCTTCAACGCATCGTCGACCTTGCCCGCATCGCTCCGGAAGATACCGTCGTGGAAATCGGACCGGGAGCGGGCGCGCTCACGCGCGAACTCGCGGCGGTGGCGAAGCGCGTCGTGGCGGTGGAGATCGATCGGGATCTTATTGCGGGACTCCATGCAAGGATGCCGGGGAACGTCGAGATCGTCGAGGGCGACGCGCTGGAGGTGGACTTCGGGAAACTCGCCGGCGGGCGCTTTCATCTCGTCGGGAATCTGCCGTACAACGTGGCGACGGCGCTGCTGAAGAGGTTCATTGAGAGCCGGGCGGCCATCATCGACGTCACCGTCATGCTTCAGAAGGAAGTCGCCGAGCGGGTGAGAGCGACGGCCGGGACTCGCGACTACGGACCGCTGTCGGTGCTCATCCAGTATTACGCAACACCGACTTGGGGATTCACGGTGCCGCCCGGCGCGTTCACGCCGCGGCCGAAGGTGGACTCGGCGGTGGTGCGGTTGGATTGGCGGGACGGGGTGAGGAGTTGGCCGGAGTTCACGGACTTCGTGCACCGGGCGTTCTCGTCGCGGCGGAAGAAGTTGATCAACAACCTGGGACCGATGCTGCCGAACCAATCGAGGGATCAGTTGACGAAATTGTTACAGACTGCCGGAATTTCGCTTGATGCTCGTCCCGAAACGCTCACCGTGGAAGATTTTCTGCGTGTGTATAATCAAACGCTATGAAGAGAATATCGCGCGCGGTCTATGACCGCGCCTACAGTTAATATGGATACCACCGTCGATGTGATCCCGCTGGGCGGGCTCGGCGAGTTCGGCATGCACATGATGGCGTTTCGCTGCGCGGGCACCATCATCGTGGTCGACGCGGGCATCATGTTTCCGGACGAGGAACTCCTCGGCGTCGACGTCATCGTCCCCGACATCGGGTTCCTCCTCGAACACAAAAGCGAAGTCAAAGCGATCCTCCTCACGCACGGTCACGAAGACCACATCGGCGCCATTCCCTTCGTGCTTCCCTACCTCGACGTGCCGGTCTACGGCAGCAGCTTCACCATCGAGCTGGTCCGCAGCAAACTCGAACAGCACGGCATGCTCAAGGAATCGCGCCTCCACACCATCCGGGCAAAAGACAAACTCGACTTCGGCCCGTTCACTGTGGAGTTCTTCCAGGTCACGCACTCCATCGTCGATGCCTTCGCCGTCGCGATCACAACCCCCGCTGGCGTGATCATCCACACCGGCGATTTCAAAATCGATCCCACGCCAATCGACGGTCGCACCTTCGACCTGCACACGCTCGCGGCCTACGGCGACCACGGCGTCCTCGCGTTGTTCTCCGACAGCACCAACGCCGAGCACGGTGGCCACACGCAATCCGAGCGCACGGTCAACGACCGATTCGAATCGATCTTCCGGACGTCGAAGGGACGCATCGTTCTGTCTTGCTTCACGTCGTCGATCCCCCGCCTGCAGCTGGTGATCGATCAGGCGCGGCAGTTCGGTCGCGTTGTCAGCTTTCTCGGACGCCGGATGGTCGGCAACACGGAAGCGGCCGAGGAACTCGGGTTCCTGAAGGTTCCGCCGGGCACGGTGATCCGCTCGCGCGATATCAAGAATCACCCGCGCGACAAAGTCGTGGTCGTGGCGGGAGGCTGTCAGGGCGAGCCGCTGTCGGCGCTGTCGCGCATCGCGCTGGACACGCACAAGGATGTCGATATCGCGCCCGGCGACACGGTGATTCTCTCGGCGCGCATGATCCCCGGAAATGAAAACGCGGTGGGGCGGATGATGGATCACTTCTACCGGCGGAAGACCGAACTCTACTATCCGGATGGATCGCAGCCGCCCGTGCATGTGAGCGGACACGCGAGCGAGGAGGAGCTGAAATTGGTGCTGTCGCTGGTGAAGCCGAAGTATTTTACGCCGATTCACGGGACGTACCGGCAGCTGCACCGGCATGCGAAGCTGGCAGAGAGAACGGGCGCGGTGAGAGAGAAAGTCATTCTGGCCGAGACCGGGGACATCATTCGATACGATGCGCTCGGCGGCGGTGTGGTTGGGAAAGCGCCAGTGGGACGGGTGCTCATCGACGAGGGCAGCCTGGAAGAAGTCGGCGAGATGGTGGTGCGGGACCGGAAGCATATTTCGGAGGACGGGATTCTGGTGACAATCATCGCGATTAATAAGCAGACGGGCGCGATTGAGATTGCGCCGGAACTGGTGTTCCGGGGAGTCGGGTTTGCGGAGGAAGCGAGGATTCTGGCGGAGGGCAAGCAGATGGTGATCGACACGGTGAATGCGTCGTCGGTGGAGGAGCGTGGGGATTACACGGTGATCAAGGAGAAGATTCGCAAAGATCTAAAAAAATTCATCTACAAGCAAACCTCCAAGCGCCCGTTCATCCTCCCGGTGATTGTGGAGAAGTAAGTCACGCCGTGAGTACAAAGGGAAAACAACGGGAAAGGACATATTGCCCTCCTAACTTAGGAGGGCAGCGGGAGCGCGAAGCGATCCCGCGAGGGGTGGTTCCCAATGGGACCACCGTGAAGATTGGCGCTTTGGAACCACCCCGGCGCTTCGCGCCACCCCTCCTGACTCAGGAGGGGAATTTATCCTTCTCCTTTTCTCTGCGTTGTACCTATCCTCTCCGCTATTGCAATGGACGACCTTAAAGTAACCTAAGAAAATGGATCTGACACAAGCCATCACCCTCGGCATCGTACAAGGCGTCACCGAATTCCTGCCGGTCTCCAGCACGGCGCATCTCATCCTCGTCCCGTGGCTCATGCGCTGGAACGACCCGGGCCCGGCCTTCGACATCGCGCTGCATCTGGGCACGCTCGTTTCCCTCATCCTTTATTTCAGGGATCAATGGCTGAAGCTCCTCACCTCCGGCATCCGCTTCCTCCTCGGCAAGCGCGACGACCCCACCGGCCGGCTCGCCTTCACCATCGTCGTCTCCACCATCCCCGCCGCCATCATCGGCGCCCTCTTCCAAAAGAGAATCGAAACCACCCTCCGCAGTCCGCTGATCATCTCGATCACGCTTATCACGCTTGCCCTGGTCCTCGTCCTCGCCGAGCGCGTCGGACGCCGCACCGTCGACCTCGATCACATGTCCCTCTACGACGGACTCACCGTCGGGTTCGCCCAGGCCCTCGCCTTGATCCCCGGCGTCTCCCGCTCCGGCGTCACCATCACCGCCGGCCTGTTCCGCGGCATGACCCGGGAAGCCGCCGCCCGCTTCTCCTTCTTCTTATCCACGCCGATCATTGCCGGCGCGGTCGCCAACCAGTTCCTCCACATTGCGAAAACCGGACTGCCGCACGGCGAGTCGACCGCCTTCCTTACGGGCATCGTCGTCTCCGGCATCGTCGGCTACTTCTCG
>Ga0209488_10001105_pt1 | contig 22905 bp, 19 predicted proteins | sample Rivendell_Oct201_8_FD_188349 | JGI IMG/M metagenome (GOLD analysis project Ga0209488, IMG submission 188349) | Vadose zone soil microbial communities from the Eel River Critical Zone Observatory, Northern California, USA -... | ecosystem: Environmental > Terrestrial > Soil > Vadose zone >...
GCCGCAGCGTCCCGCCGAAATCGCAAAACTCGAAGCCGACAAAACTTAGATAACGCAAAGGACGCGGTGGACACGCAAAGGACGCGAAGGTGAAACGCAAATGATGATGGGCTTCGCTCGGCTCAGCCCATCCTACGAAATGTTGACCGAAATGTTGGCGTGTAGGATGGGCTGAGCGCAGCGAAGCCCATGCGGAAAGGGAACGTCAGATGAGCGATGGCGCGAAGGGGCTTAGCCGCCAGCAGATGTGCGACCGGCTGGCGATGGAATTCGAGGATGGCTGGGTCGTCAATCTTGGGATCGGCATCCCGACGCTGTGTTCCAATTTCGATTTCGGCGACAAGCAGATCATCTTTCATGCCGAGAACGGGGTCATCGGCTACGGTCCGCTGACCGGGGCGGGGAAGGAGGACCTCCACCTCGTCAATGCCGGCGGCCAGCACGTGACTTTGAACCCCGGCGCCGCGATCGTGCACCACGCCGATTCCTTCGGGATGATCCGTAGCGGCCGCATCGATGTGACGGTGCTCGGCGCCTACGAGGTCGCCGAGAACGGGGATTTCGCGAACTGGAAGATGGCCGGGCAGAAGGGCGGCGGAATCGGCGGCGCGATGGATCTCGCCGCCTGCGCCAAGCATGTCTTTGTCGCCATGGAGCAGGTGACGCGCAATGGCCGGCCGCGCCTCGTCGAACGCTGCGCGATCCCGATTACCGCGAAGGGTGTCGTCGATCTCGTCATCACCAATTACGGGCTCTTCGCGATCACGCCGGACGGCATGGCGCTGCGCGAGCTCGCACCCGGCGTCTCGGTCGATGAGGTCAAGGCGACGGTGGGATGCAACCTGTTGGTCCCACGCGAGGTGCCGCCAGTCCGGATGCGGGGCTAGTGTGCCGAATCCGAAATTCGCCTCATCTGGGATGCGCTCGGAGCGAATTTCGGATTCGAGAACACACTAGCAAACCATGGAATCTAGTGTGGTTATGGATTTGAAGTTCCCAATCGCGCGTGCCACCCAGATGATCGGAACTTCAAATCCACCACACTAGGTCACCATACCAGGAGGCGCGCCTCGGGCTCTGCCGCATCGAGGCGGCGCGCCAGGATGTGCAGCCGCGCCGTCGGCACCTGCGGAAACAGATGGTGCTCGAGGTGGAAGAACATGCTGAAGGTGATGGCCGCGCGAAACCGACCGCGCACGGTGCGCGCCAGCGGCCCCGTTCGCGAACAGCCGTGATGCACGGTCCATACCGCGAAAAAGGCGGTCAGGCACTGGCCGGCCGCCATCGCCAGCAGGTGAAACGATAAGGCTCCCGGCGACAGCGCGCCCAATGCTAACGCGCCGATCGCGAGGTTGCCGCCGAGTTCGGCGGCGATCCAACGGCGCTGCGCCGGTCGCGCACCCGCCAGGGCGGCGCGATGCAGCCGGATCGGAAAACGCGGCCCCAGCAACAGCGCCTCCCAGGCCGAGCAGCGCGCTCCCATCGCCTCGATGTCGTCTTCGGCCAGACAATGCCGGTGGTGCCGCAGATGGTTCCACTGCACGGCATGCATCGAGCCGAGCATCGCCAGGCTGAAGGTGAACATGACGAAGTCCGTCGCACGGCGCGGCAGGCCCAGCGAGTAGTGAAAGGCCCCGTGCACGACGCGCAGCCCGGTCAGAAAGAAGACAAAGGAGGCGGTCAGCGCCAGGGGATAGAGCTCCTGCGCGGCGAGGATCAGCGACCCGAACAGCCAGGGGGCGGGCAGCAGCAATTCGCGAATCGCGTCGGCCGGCGTCGTCGCCGCAAGATCGCGCCATTCGATCGGGTAGGGCCGAGAACCGGGCGGCGCGCCGTGTATCGTGCTGCCCATCGCCTTTCCGCAGCCGGGTCGGACGGATCATGCTAGGGGGTGGTATAGGGGATCGGCAACTCCGACGCGGAACCGCGAGCCGCCGAGCGATGCTGAGCCTGCGCAGCCATGCCCTGATCACCGGCGCTATCTTTGCCGCGCTTCTCGCGATCGGCTGGGGCGGCAATCTCCTCGATGCCCTCGGCTTGGTGCCGCACGACCGGGGGATCCAGATCGCGGTCCTCGCCCTCATGCTCGGCCTGTGTGTTGGGCTCGCGTTCTCGGCGGTGCCGCTGATGGTGCTGATTGTCCTCGGCTTCCAGGTGCGGATCGGGAATGCCGGCGTTCCGCCGATCCGGACATTGATCGCGCATCAGCGGACGATCGTGTTCGTCCTGTGGGGTTTGATGGCCGCGGGCCTGTTGATCGCGGTTCCTGCCGCGATCCTTGACGGCGCTTTCGAGGCGATCGAGTTCCAGCGTTAGTTGAACCCGACGATCCCAGACCGATTCCCGCCGCCGGCACCGTCGAGACCACAGCCGCTCCGAATCGCGCCCCGCCTGCTGGGCGCTGCCATGGGGGGCTTGCCGCGCCCGCGGCTTTGGCGCGAAAATTACCGATCGACCACGAATGATCGAACCGGGAGTCGTCCCCATGTTGTCGCGCCGTGCCCTTGTCATCCATCTGCCCACCGCCGCCATTGCCGGCAGCTTCGCGATCCGCGCCTTCGCTGCGGACAAGACGATCACGATCGGCATCAACCTGCCGCTGACCGGCGCCGACGCGCATGACGCCGAGCTGATCAAGGACGGCGCGCTCCTGGCGATCGAAGAGGCCAACGCAAAGGGCGGCGTCGCCGGTTATAAGATCAATGTCATGGTGCTCGATGACGGCACCGCGACGGCCGGGCAGTACGATCCGGCCCAGGCCGCCACGAACGCCCGCAAGATGGTGGCCGACAACAGCGTCGTCGCTGCGATCGGGCCGCAGATGAGCGGTTCGGGGAAGGCAATGTCGCCGATCCTCAGCCAGGGCAATCTGGCGACCGTCACCCCGGCCTCGACCAACCCCGACATCACCGACCCGAAATTCGCCGGGCAGTACCGGCCGGCCGGCAAGGCGGTCTATTTCCGCACCGTGACGACCGATGCCTTCCAGGGCCCGAACATGGCCAACTACATGGCCGACACGCTGAAGGTCAAATCGATCTATGTGCTCGACGACAGCGGCGCCTATGGCGTCGGCATCGCCGATTCGTTCCAGAAGCAAGCCGAGAAGCGCGGCGTGAAGGTGCTCGGGCGCGATCAGCTGAACCCGAAGGAAGCCGACTACACGACGGTGCTGACCAAGATCAAGTCCATGAACCCCGATGCGCTCTATTACGGCGGCGTCGCGCAGGCCGGCGTCAAAGTCGTCAAGCAGTCCTACGACATCATGCCGAAGGTGATCCGGGCCGGCGGCGACGGCGTCTACGGCGCCGAGATCCTGAAGGGCGCCGGCTTCCCGGCGGCGGAAGGGCTCTACGCGACGATCGCCGCACCCAACATTCTCGACAATCCGGACGCGAAGCCGTTTGTCGAGGCATTCGCCAAGAAATACGGACAGCAGCCGGAAAACTACTCGATCACCGCCTATGACGCGGCGCTCGTGATCATGGACGCGGTCAAGCGCGTTGCCGAAGGGGGCAAAGAGGTCAATCGCGCCAATGTGCGCGACGCGCTCCAGACCTCGAAGGTCAAGACGCTGCAAGGAGAGGTCAGCTTCGACGAGAATGGCGACATTACGAACCGGGTCATCAGCGTTTTCCAGATCCACAAGGAAGACAAATTCCCGCTCGATGACGTGCTGCATCAGTACAAGTACATGGGTGTCGCGCCGCAGAGCTCGTGAGAAACGGGCCGCGCTGTAGGTCCCGGCGAAGGCCGGGACCCATGCTGCCCGGGGTAGAAGCGGCTGACGAATGGATCCCGGCCTGCGCCGGGACCCTCAATCGGGGGCGTCGAGACCAGTGGGTCAATTCGTGTCCGGTGAACGGATTATGAGCGTCGACGCCGCATGATCATCGATCCGGTTCTGCTGCAGCAGGTCATCAATGGGCTGAGCCTCGGCGCGATGTACGCCCTGTTGGCGCTCGGCTTCACGCTCGTCTATGGCATTCTCGAGCTGATCAATTTCGCGCATTTCAACGTGTTCATGGTCAGCTCGTTTATCGGCATGTGGGCGCTTGAAATGCTCGGGATATCCGGCCAGAGCACGGTATTGGGCGGTTTCGCGCTGGTCGGCACCCTCGTCTTCGCCTTTGTCGTGACGATGCTGTCGGCCGGCGTCCTCGGGGTGGCGATCGAGCGCATCGCGCTGCGCCCGCTGCGCAACGCTCGCGGGACGGCGGCGATGATCACGACGATCGGGGTCTCCTACATCCTGTTCAACGTGATCCTTCTGACGGCCGGCGCTTCCTCGTTCAATTTTCCGAACCCGATGCCGTCGGTGCGCTGGGATATCGGCGGCGCCACGTTGCAACTGCGCGAAGTGCTGATCTGGACAATCGCCGTGGTTCTGATGCTGGGTCTGCACCTCTTCGTCAACCAGACGCGGCTCGGCAAGGCGATGCGTGCGACAGCGCAGGATGCCGAGGCGGCGCGGATGATGGGGATCGATGTCGACCGGGTCATCATCACCGCCTTTTTTCTCGGCTCGGCGCTCGCCGGCGCCGCAGCGCTGATTTTCGGCCTCTATTACAATTTCACGAGCTTTATCATCGGCTACACGGCGGGGCTGCGCGCCTTCACGGCGGCCGTCTTGGGCGGCATCGGCAGCGTCACCGGCGCGATGGTCGGGGGCGTTCTGATCGGGCTCATCGAGAGCCTCGGCGGCCATTTCTTCGCGACGCGCTGGGCCGATGTGATCATTTTCTCGATCCTTGTGCTGGTGCTGGTCTTTGTGCCGAGCGGGCTGTTCGGCCGCGCCCCGGCGACGCGCGCCTGATTCTGACCCGATGACGGTTGGCGAGACTTTCACCTGGCTGCGCCGCGCCGGGCCCCTGGCGCGCATCGAGCGGCAGACCTGGCAGCGGATCGCGGTGGTCTGCCTGTTTGGCGCCGCGATCCTGTTTCCGATCGGGCACCGCAACGACGCCGACATCGACGCCGCCGCCAATGCCCTGACTTTTGCGGCGCTGGCGCTCGGGCTCAACATCGTCGTCGGGCTCGCCGGGCTCCTCGATCTCGGCTACGCCGCATTCTTCGCGATCGGCGCCTATACCTACGGCGCGATGGCCTCCTGGCAGATGACGCCGGACTGGAGCAGCTTCTGGGAGCCGTTTCAGTGGCTTGGCCTTGTCGCGCGGTTTCATGAAACGAGCGGCGATGTCGTGCATTTCCAGGTGTCGTTCTGGCTGATGATGCCGGTCGCGGCGGCGGTCACGGCGTTCTTCGGCATTCTGTTCGGCTTCCCGACCCTGCGCCTCAGGGGCGATTATTTGGCGATCGTGACCTTGGGCTTTGGCGAAATCGTGCCGATCGTCGCGCGTAACACGCCCTACGTCACGAATGGTGCGATGGGATTGAACGGCGTCGCCGCGCCGCAGCTCTTCGGCTGGAGCTTCGGGGTCGATGCAACGCCCTATTACTATGTCGGTCTGGCGCTCGTCGCATTCCTGATCCTGACCAGCCAGCGGCTCAAATTTTCGCGCATCGGCCGCGCCTGGATGGCGATCCGCGAGGACGAGCTCGCTGCTGCGGCGATGGGCGTCGACCGTACCAAGATGAAGCTCCTGGCGTTTGCGACGGGCGCCGCCTTTGCCGGCGCGACCGGCACGCTCTTCGTCGCCAAATTGCAGACCGCGACCCCGGAAATGTTCGGCTTCCCGGTCTCGGTCATGATCCTCGTCATGATCGTCTTCGGCGGGATCGGCAGCGTCTGGGGTGTCGTGCTCGGCGCCTTGATCCTGCAGCTGCTGCAATCCTGGTTTCTCGAGGATCTGTCGGGCTGGCTGCACAGCCTGGGGCGTCTCATTCATGTCGAGTGGCTTCAGCGCATCGAGCTTGCCTCATCGATCGAGCTGATCTTCGGCCTGATCCTCGTCTTCATGATGTTGTACCGGCGCGAGGGGTTGATCCCGGCGACGCGCCGCGTTGCGCCGCTGACAACCGAGGAGCAGACCGCCGCCCCGACCCGCGGCGGCTTCGAAGGCCTAAAAGGGCTGGGCGCGGTCGAGGAGCGGGGCTCGGACCCGCTCCTCGAAATCGCGGGGCTGACCGTGCGGTTTGGCGGGCTCGTCGCCCTGGGCGAGGTGTCGCTCTCGATGCCGGCGCATTCGGTATTGGCTGTCATCGGCCCGAACGGCTCAGGTAAATCGACCCTGTTCAACGCGGTGACCGGCCTCGTCTCCGCCCAGAGCGGCCGGGTCCGCTTCGCTGGCCAGGAGATCGGTGGGCTGGCGCCGCATCTCGTGCTGGATCGGGGGATTGCACGCACCTTCCAGAACATCCGGCTTTTTCCCAACCTGACGGTTCTGGAAAACGTGCTGATCGGCATGCATGCGCGGCTCCATACTGGGGCCGTCGAGGCGTTGTTGCGCCTGCCGCGCACCCGCCGCGAGGAACAGGAGGCGCGCGACAAGGCGATGGAGATTCTGGCGGTCTTCGGCAACCGCCTCATGCCGCGCGTCGATCACGTCGTCTCGAGCCTGTCCTACGCCAACCGGCGGCGCGTCGAGATCGCCCGCGCGCTCGCCTCCCGGCCGAAATTACTGCTGCTCGATGAGCCCACCGCCGGCATGAACCCGGCCGAGACGCTGGAATTGGCCGACCAGATCAAGAGCCTCAACCGGCTCGGCCTCTCGATTGTGCTGATCGAGCACAAGCTCGATGTCGTCGTGAACCTCGCGAACCGGGTCATCGTCCTCGATCACGGCGAGAAGATCGCCGAGGGCTCGCCCGCCGAGGTGCGGCAGAATGACGAGGTGATCCGCGCCTATCTCGGCCGGAGCGCCGCTGTTGCCTGAACTGCTGCAGTTCCGCGCGGTCGATACCTATTACGGCGATCTGCATGTTCTGAAAGCGGTCGATTACCGCATTGAGGAAGGCGAGATCGTGTGCCTCCTCGGCGGCAACGCCTCGGGCAAATCGACGACGATGAAGGCCATCATGGGGATCGTCGTGCCGGCGCGCGGCGATATTGTCTATGAGGGGAAGTCGCTCGCCGGCATCAGCGTCGCCGAGCGGGTGCGCCGCGGCATCGCGCCGGTGCTCGAAGCGCGCCGCCTGTTCCCGCGCATGACGGTCTACGAGAACCTCGAAATGGGCGCCTATATCCGCTCGCGCGGGCCGGAGTTCGACGAAGATCTGGAGCGCGTCTTCACCTTGTTTCCGCGCGTCAAGGAGCGGCTGCGGCAGCTGGCCGGAACCTTGTCGGGCGGTGAGCAGCAAATGGTGGCGATCGGTCGCGCCTTGATGGCGCGCCCAAAGCTGCTTTGCATGGACGAGCCGTCGATGGGCTTGGCGCCGGTTTTTGTCGAGCAGGTCTTCGACATCATCCAGACGATCAACCGCCAGGGCACGACGATCTTTATGGTCGAACAGAATGCCAATATGGCGCTGTCGATTGCGCACCGCGCCTACGTCCTGCAGACCGGGCAAGTCGTGCTCAGCGGCGCGGCCGAGGAATTGCGGCGAAACCCGATGATCCGCGAAGCCTATCTCGGCGAGATGAAGGTGGAATAAGGTTCCGGCGGGTCGTCCTGCGCCAACCGGCGGGAGGCGATATTTTGGGCTTGCCACCAATCGACCATTTTACCGGTGTTCTCTAGAATTCGGCTCGACTGCAATTTTTTGCCCTTAGGGGTTTTACCTGAAAGTTGTTTACAAAAAACTCCTACTCCCGTAGAGCTTCCGTATCGCCACAGGTCTCGCGCCCGGTCGAACGAGAGGATCGGGCCTTGCAGGCTCGTTTTGATGTCGGACACGCTCGGCTATATCGATCTGATCTTGCGGGAGCGGCGCTCTCTTGAGGCGGCATTGGGCGAGCTTGTCGCCAAATACAATCGGTCGTCTTATAAGAGCCCGGAATTGGCCCGCATGATCCGGCAATTAAAGGCCGAGATCGTGCGGCGCCAGAAGGCGGCGAATCCTCCCAGCAATTGAGTCGCGCCGGTTGCGGCTCTCCCCGATTCGCGGTTTGATTGAGCCGCATCGACGCAAAAACGCGATCGTGGGAGGAAATCATGCCAATCAGCCGTCGTGATTTGGCCGCTGCCGGCGCCCTGGCGTTCGGAGCGGCGAGCCTGCTCGCCAACACCGCCTCCTCTGCCGAGGGCAGCGACGAGGCCGGGGTCACTCAAGCCGTCGAGGCGTTCAGAAAGGCAACGCTGGCGCAGGACAAGGCAAAACTCGAGCAGCTCTTTGCCGATCAGCTGAGCTACGGCCATTCCGATGGGCGGGTCGAGGGCAAGGCCGAGGTCGTCAACGGCGTGATGAACCGCAAAACGACCGTCAAATCGATTGATTTCCCGGAATTGAAGATTGCGATCGTCGGCAGCAGTGCGGTTGCCCGCCATCTCTACGTTTCGGAAAGCGAATTGGACGGCAAGCCCAACAGCACCAGGATCGGCGCGTTGCAGGTCTGGCAAAAGCAGGACGGCAGCTGGAAGCTCCTGGCGCGGCAGGGGTATAAGCTCGCATAGCCAAATCCAGCGAGCCACAACGACGAGACGCGGCTCGCCGAAACGCCGCATTGAACGCACCCGCGGGGCGTGCTAGGTCGCCGGTCTTCCATGATCGGCGGCCGAGATTTGTCATTGCCCGAGGCGCAGCGCGCGAGCATCCAGGCCGAACTGGTGCGGCTCGGCGCGCGGTTTTTTATCAAGCACGGCATCCCCTCCGGCGCCGGCATCCAAGCGCGGCGCCAGCGCATGCACGCCTATGAGCGTTGGGTGCCGCGGCCGCCAGCCGGTGTCGAGACGGTTGCGACGCGTCTCGGCGGCGTTCCTGCCAGCCTTGTCACGGCGCCGCAATCGGCGCCCGGCCGCCACATCCTGTTCCTGCATGGCGGGGCCTATATCGCCGGCTCGGCGCTGATCTATCGCCATATCACCTGGCGCTTCGCGATGGCCGCGGAAGCGTGCCTCGCTTCGATCGATTACCGGCTGGCGCCCGAGCACGCGTTTCCGGCGGCGCTCGATGATGCGGCGGCCGCGTGGCGCGCCTTGCTCGCGGGAGGCGCCGACCCGCGGCGCTGCGCCGTCATGGGCGATTCAGCGGGGGGTGGGCTGGCGCTGGCCCTGGCGCTCAAATTGCGCGACAGGGGCGAGCCGTTGCCCGCGGCAATCGTCGCGCTGTCGCCGTGGACCGATCTGGCGATCACTGGCCAATCGTGCCGCCGCAACGCGGCGTTCGATCCGGTCTTGAAGAGTGATGATCTGAAGATGCTGGCGGCTCAGTATCTGGGCCGAGCCGATCCGCGCGACCCGTATGTGTCTCCCCTTTACGGCGATCCGCGCGGGCTGCCGCCGACGCTGTTCCAGGTCGGCAGCGACGAGATCCTGCGCGATGATTCCGAGCGCATGGCCCAGCGCATGCGTGAGGCCGGGCGCGATGTCACGCTCGAGATCTGGCCGCGCATGCCGCATGTCTGGCACGGCTTTGCGCCGGTGTTGCCTGAAGCGCGGCGAGCGATCCTTCGCATCGGCGAATTCGTGCGGCGCTGGACCGCAACCGAATCATCAGCCCTCTTCGCCGCTAAATAGATCGGGCTTCGCCGGGATTTGGCCAGGCTCAGCCCGGCTGGTAGCGGATCGTCGAGCCGTCGCTCGCCTTGAGCTCGACCTTCACGAGCTGCCGGTCTTCGTCGTACCAGACATCCTGCGGAAAGGTCGTGCGGATCACGTAATGATGCGTGCGCTTGGGGCGGCCCTGCACGATGACGTGGTCTTCGCCGCGATCGGTTACCGCGACCGGCACGATCGCGCCGTCCTGCGGGTTCAGGGCGACCGTCTTGCCGAGCAGTGCGGCGTTCCAGTAGCTGGCGGGGATCGTCGTCCCGGCGACCTCGGTCACCTTGCCATCGGCGTTGACGGTGATCTTGCCGTTGCCGCTCGTCGCCTTGACGCGATGTGGCGTCCCATTGTCGTCGGTTACCGCTTCGAGCGCCACAAGACGTCCGTCGATCCAGCGCTCGGTCTCGGTCTGATCGAAGCGGTAAACCGTCATGAAGGCGATCTTGACCTGAATGCGCGTGACCATCCGCGCGGTCGTCTCGGCGCCGTTGCGGCTGAGCTCGATCGTGTTGCTGCCAATGGGCTCGCCGTCGCGCATGATCGCGAAGCGGATCGTCTCCGCCCCTGCTGACGACGCCGCTGCGCCGAATGCGGCCAATGCCGCGAGGATCAGTAATCCCGCTTTCATAAAACCCACCCCGCATGTCACCGCCCCGCCAGGACTGATCCCAACCGAGGAATCAGGCAATTTCAAGTCTGATCTAACCTTTTCCGAGCCCGCCCGATCTTTTCCCGCTGAAAGCGATCCGCTTGGTTTTGCTTGCCTACTGTTGCGCGAGCAGAGGCGGAACCGAATGCGTTTGAAGAGGGTTTTACGGTTGCGCAGCGGTTCACGGCCGGGCCGCCGGCCCATGCTGCCGTCCGGGGGCAGGTTTATGCTGAGGTCCACGATCGTCCGCCTCGTCGCGTTGTGTACGCGGCACGCCTGGCCGACGATCGCGCTCGCGCTCGTCCTGGCGGCGCTCTGCACGGTCTACTCGGTGCAGCATTTCGCCGTCGCGACCGATGTGAAGCAGCTGTTCCCGGCGGAATTGCCGTGGGTGCAGCGTGCCTACCAGCTGCTGGATACCTACCCGCAACACGACGTGCTGGCGGTCGTCGACGCGCCGACCCCGGAGCTGGCCGATGTGGCGGCGGCCCGGCTGACCGCCGCGCTCGCCGCCGACACCGCGCATTTCAAATCGGTGCAGCAGCCGCAGGGCAGCGAGTTCTTCGCCCGCAACGGCCTGTTGTTCCTGCCGAGCGCAGACCTCCAGCGGATGGCCGGCGAGATGCAGGACGCGGCGCCGCTGATCGGCCCGTTGGCGGCCGATCCGAGCCTGCGCGGCGCGCTCGGCGCATTGTCGCAAGGGCTGGTCGGCGTCGCCAACGGCGCTTACAGCCTCGACGCGCTGACCCGGCCGATGCAGATGGCCGGCGACACGGTTTCCGACGCGCTGCAGAATCGTACGGCGCATTTCTCCTGGCGCGAGCTGGCGAGTGGCCGGGCCGCGAGCCCGGAGGAGCTGCGCCGCTTTATCGAGATCGAGCCGGTGCTCGATTTCAATGCGCTGCAGCCGGGCCTCGCCGCGACCGAGGCGGTCACCAGCGCGGCGCAGCGGCTAAATCTCGCCGGCGAGGACCAGGCGCGAATCCGGGTGACCGGGCTCGTGCCGATGAACGACGCCGAGTTCGCGACATTGCAGGACCATGCGGTGGTGAACGGCGCGGTGTCGATCATTGCGGTGCTGATCATCCTGTGGCTGGCGTTGCGCTCGCCGCGTATCATCATCGCGGCGGTGATCAGCATCGCCTGTGGGCTCGCCTATTCCGCGGCGCTCGGGCTTTTCCTGGTCGGCGCCTTGAACCTAATCTCGGTCGCGTTCTTTGTGCTGTTTGTCGGGCTCGGTATCGATTTCGGCATCCAGTTCAGTGTGCGCTACCGCGCCGAACGCCACGATATCGGGGCGCTCGAACCGGCGCTGATCAGCTCCGCACAGAAGGCGGGCGGCCCCTTGGGCTTGGCGGCGGCGGCGACGGCGCTCGGCTTCAGCGCGTTTCTGCCGACCGAGTATCGCGGGCTCGGCGAATTGGGCGAGATCGCCGGGCCGGGGATGATCATCGCCTTTCTGACCAGCATCACGCTGTTGCCGGCGCTGCTGCGTGTCCTGAACCCGCCCGGCGAGCCGCGCGCGATGGGGTTTGCGGGGCTGGCGCCGATCGATGCTTTTCTACAGCGTCGCCGCGTGCCGGTGATCGCCGGGACATTGGCGGTCGTGATCCTCGCCTCGCCGCTGCTCGCCTTTCTGCCCTTCGACTTCAACCCGCTGCATCTGCAGAACCCAAAGGCGGAAGCGGTCGCGACATATCTCGAGCTGCGCCACGATCCGCAGACCGGCGCCAACGCGGTCGAAGTGATCAAGCCGGATCTTGCCGCGGCCGAAGCCTCCGCAAAGCGCCTCGCCGAACTGCCGGAAGTCGCGCAGACCCGCACCGTTGCGAATTTCGTCCCGGATGATCAGCCGCAGAAGCTCGGGTTCATCCGACAGATCGCTGCGGCGATCGGGCCGGCATTGCGCCCAAAACAGATGCAGCCGCCGCCGAGCGACACCGACAACGTCGCGGCGTTGCGCTCGACCGCGCAAACCCTGTCGCAATTCGCCGCGCTTGGCGGCGCCGGCGGCGAGGCCGCGAAGCGCCTGTCGGAGCTACTGGCGCAATTGGCGCAAGCCGATCCGGCGGCGCGGCAGCGGGTCGAAGCGGCGGTTGTCACGCCGCTCAAACTCTCGCTCGCCGGCTTGCAGGCGGCGCTCAATCCCGAGCCGGTCACCGTGGCGACGATCCCGCCCGAATTGAAGCGCGATTGGGTTGCGCCCGATGGCCGGGCGCGGGTGCAGGTCTTGGCAAAGGGCGATCCCGAAGACACCGCGGTATTGCGCAAATTTGTGCCGGCCGTGCTCGCGGTCGAGCCCGATGCGACGGGCCCCGCGGCGATGCTCTATGAGGCCGGCAACACGATCGTGCGCGCCTTTATCGAGGCCGGCATCTTCGCGCTCGCCGCGATCGCGCTGCTGTTGTGGATCACATTGCGGCGCGTCACCGATGTGCTGATGACGTTGGTGCCGCTGTTGCTCGCGGCTGTGGTGACGCTCGAACTCTGCGTCGTCCTCGACCTGCCGCTCAATTTCGCGAACATCATCGCGCTGCCGCTGCTGCTCGGCGTCGGCGTCGCATTCAAGATCTACTACATCATGGCGTGGCGGCGCGGCCGAACCGCGCTCGTGCAATCGACGCTGACGCGCGCCGTTATCTTCAGCGCGATGACGACGGCGACGGCCTTTGGCAGCCTGTGGCTGTCGCGCCATCCCGGCACGTCCAGCATGGGCGAGCTGATGGCCCTGGCATTGCTGTGCACAATGATGGCGGCGGTGCTGTTCCAGCCGGCCTTGATGGGGCAGCCACGCGAGGTGGCGCGTGACGAGCCGATGCCGGTGCCGGCCGAGCCCGAGCCGGCTGCGGCCTGGGCGGTGCAGCGCATCGGAACCCGCCCGCAGCATCGGCCGGAACGCGCGGCGCGGGTCGGCTCACGGCAAGAGCAACCCGAAACGCAGGATGCTCCGCATGAAGCCGAGCCTTGAGCGCGCCACGGGCGCGCCGGCGCGCCGCGCGAGTCTGGCAATCGACAATCTGCGCGCCATCGTCATCGTGCTGGTGCTCGCGTTTCATTCGGTGCTGGCCTATTTGAACTTTCTGCCGGCGCATCCCTTTGCGTTCGACGAGCCGCCCTATCTGTGGCGCAGCTTCCCGATCGTCGATACGGCGCGGTTTATGGGTTTTGACCTGTTCTGCGCCTGGCTCGACGTCTTTCTGATGTCGTTCTTCTTCATGTTGTCGGGGCTCTTTGTCTGGCCGAGCCTCCAACGCAAGGGGGCCTGGGCATTCCTCTCCGATCGGCTGCTGCGAATCGGCGTGCCGTTTCTCGTCGTCGCGTTCCTGCTGATGCCGGTGGCGCAGTACCCGACCTATCTGCAGACCGCGACGGACCCTAGCATTGTCGCCTTTTGGCGCCATTGGCTGGGCCTGCCGTTCTGGCCGTCCGGGCCGATGTGGTTTTTGTGGCCGCTGCTGTTGTGGGACGTGCTCGCGGCGGCGGTGTATCCGCTCCTCGCCCGGCACCGCGACCTCGTGCTGCGCCTCTCCGCCTATGCGCGCCGACGCCCTGGGCGGTTTTTGGCCGGGTTCGTCATCGCTTCGGCGATGGCTTATGTGCCGCTGGCGCTGATCTTTGGGCCGACCGGCTGGGCGCATCGCGGGCCCTTCGCATTGCAGCTCAGCCGGCCGCTGCATTACCTGCTCTATTTCTTTGCCGGCGCCGCGATCGGCGCCTGCGGTATCGAGCGCGGTCTCTTGGCCGCCGACGGCCCGCTGGCGCGGCGTTGGGTGGCGTGGCTTGCGGCGGCGATTGCATCTTTCATGCTGTGGGTTGCTGCGATGTCACAGATCATGGCGGATCCGGCGGGTTCGCCGATTGCGTGGCACGTCGCCGCCGCGCTGAGTTTTGTGCTCGCCTGCTTCGCCAGCTGCTGTTTCGCCTTCGCAGCTTCAGTGCGCTTCGCGCAGTTCCGGACGGATATCGGCGACAGCCTCAAGGACAATGCCTACGGCATGTACCTCGTGCATTACCTGTTTATCGTGTGGCTGCAATTCGCGATGCTGCCGACGAGCCTGCCGGGGCTCGTAAAAGCCTCGGTCGTGTTCGCCGGCACCATGGCGTTGAGCTGGGCGGCCAGCGCCGCGCTGCGCCGGGTCCCCGCAGTGGCGCCTATCATCGGCGACACGCGCCGGGCGCCGGCGCGCGCATCGGCTGGGTCAGCCCGCGCGCGCCAGATGCCGTCGCTCTCGGATTGAGGCGCACGCCCCTCTAAAGCGGCTCAGCTCGGAGCCGCCGCCGGAGTCGCGCTCACCCGCTGTGGCAATCACGGCGATCCCTTCCATCACTGCGATTGTCCCCGGGTTGCATATCGACCGCGGCGGCTCGTTTGTCGAACTCCTCGGCCCAGAGGCGCAGCTGCTCTCTTGCTGCCTCGGTGCGGGCACGCAGCATCAATTCGCGCATCCGCCGCGCAAAACGTCGCAAGAATTCTGCTTCCATGAAATCCCCGGTCCCCAAACTCGCGCCAGTACATCAAAGAACTTCGTGTGCTGGCCCAGGCGCGGCATGCCAAGGTTGGCGAAATTTACCGTGCCGCGCGGGTCTTGTGAACTCTCTCATTGAGGCGGCCCGGCGCACTGCTTTGGCGTAGCCGGGGTCGATTACGGCGCCGCGGCTTGCGTTGCACCGGCAGCACCCCCACACATACAATGCCGCCATGATGCCGGGCCTCGCGCCCGCAGCCGAGGATCACTTCTAATGCTGTCCCGCCCGAACACCGCGCTGTCGCAAATTCATCTGCAGATCATGTGGTCGCGCCTGATCGCGGTTGTCGAGGAGCAGGCGCAGACGCTCGTGCGCACGGCGTTTTCGACGCCGGTGCGCGAGGCGGGCGATCTCTCGGCCGGCGTCTTCGACCGCGACGGCAAGATGCTGGCGCAGGCGGTCACCGGCACGCCCGGCCACGTCAACTCGATGGCCGCGGCTGTAAAGCATTTTCTCGACGCGTTTCCGCTCGCGACGATGAAGCCCGGCGACCACTACATCACCAACGATCCGTGGCTGACCTGCGGCCATCTGCACGACCTCACGGTCGTCAGCCCGACCTTTTTGCGCGGCGAGCCGGTCGGGCTCTTCGCCAGCACGGTCCACGTCGTCGACATCGGCGGCCTCGGCATGGGGCCGGATGGGCGGCAGGTGTTTGAGGAGGGGCTGTCGATCCCGCTGATGCCGCTCGCCCGGGAGGGCCGGATGAACGAGGACCTGCTGCGCATCCTGCGCGCCAATGTGCGCGAGCCGCTCCAGGTCGAAGGCGACGTTTACGCGCTTGCCGCCTGCAATGACGAAGGCAGCCGCCGGCTTGTCGAGATGATGGAAGAATTCGGCCTCGCCAATCTAGATCGGCTGGGCGAGCACATCATCGAGACCTCGCGCGCGGCGACGATCGAGGCGATCGGCACATTGCGGCCGGGCAAATACAAGAACAGCGTGAGCATGGACGGGTACGACCGGCCCTTGACGCTCGTGGGCGAGATGACGATCGGGCCCGACGGCATCCATGTCGATTACACCGGCACCTCGCCGGCGAGCGCTTTCGGCATCAATGTCGTGATGAATTACACGCTCGCCTACACCGCTTTCGGCGTCAAATGCCTCGTCGCGCCGGAAGTGCCGAACAACGCCGGTTCGCTCGCACCGATCACCGCCAGCGCGCCCGAGGGGTGTCTCCTCAATGTGAAGCGGCCGCGCGCCGTCGCGGCGCGTCACACGGTCGGCCACATGCTGCCCGATGTCGTGTTTGGTTGCCTGCATCAGGTCATGCCGGGCGGCGTGCCCGCCGAGGGCGCCTCCTCGCTGTGGAACCCGCAGATCTATGGCGGCGCCGATGTGCTCGATGAATTCGGCGCCGGAGAGCACGGCGATGTCGCGCCGTTCAGCACGGTCATCTTTCATTGCGGCGGCACCGGCGCGCGGCCCGGGAAGGACGGACTCGATGTCACCGCCTTTCCGTCCGGCGTGCGCACGATCCCGGTCGAAGCGACCGAGTCGATCGCGCCGGTTATGTTCCGCCGCCGCGAATTCCGCGAGGGCTCGGGCGGCGCCGGGCGTTATCGCGGCGGGCTCGGCCAGGTCATCGAATTGGGCGGCGCCGACGGGATGCCGGTCGCGCTGTTGTGCAATTTCGAGCGCATCAATAACCCGGCGCGCGGCCGCGATGGCGGCGGATTGGGTGCGCCGGGTCGGGTCGGCCTCGTCTCCGGCAAGCCGATCCGCTCAAAGGGCCGGCAGACCGTGACGGGCGGCGATTTCATCCGGCTCGAACTACCGGGGGGCGGCGGGTTCGGCGACCCGGCGACGCGCGATGCCGACCAGGTCGCGAGCGATGTCGCCGACGGCATCATTTCGCGCGAGACCGCCGAGCGCGACTACCGGGTCGCGCTTGCCGTCGATGGCTCGGTCGACCGCGCGGCGACCACGCAGCTCCGTGCCATGGCCGCCGAATAGCAGCCGGCGGTCGCGCCGGACGCGGCCAATAATCAGCGACGCGAAGTCTCGCGCGACGAGGGTTGGCTGAGGGGTGCCCCGCGCCGCGAGTCATCGAACGGTCACCTACCCGACATCGGCGAGTCACGGCCGGCGGCCAAATTGCGGTTGGAGCCCAACCCACCCGCGAAGAGGCAATCGATGCACCACAACGAAAACTACCTTGGCGTCTCTCGTTTCGCGCTTGGCGCCGCGGCGCTGTGCCTGATCGGCAAAGCGTTCCTGCCGCAAGCGGCGATCGCCGCCGGCACACCGGCGAGCCCGATCGAACATCTTGTCGTTATCTTTCAGGAGAACGTATCGTTTGATCACTACTTCGGCACCTATCCGACTGCATTGAACCCACCGGGTGAGCCTTCCTTCTTGGCCGCGCCGGCGACGCCCTCGGTCGACGGACTGGGGACGCTGATCGGTGGCGAGCCCGACGGGGTGCTGCTGACCGACAATCCGAACGCGCGAAACCCCGCGAATGCGCCCACCGCAATCAACCCCTTCCGGCTGGACCGCTCGCAGGCCCCGACCTGCGACCAGGACCACAGTTACGGCGATGAGCAAAAGGCCTTCGATCAGGGTCTGATGGATCTGTTTCCGGGTAGCGTGGGCGCCGGCAGCTGCGGCGGCGGCGCCTTTGCTTATGGGAAAGGCAAAGGGCTGGTCATGGGGTATTTCGACGGGAACACCGTGACCGCCCTATGGAATTACGCGCAGAATTTCGCGATGAGCGATAATTCGTATGGCACGACCTTTGGGCCATCGACACCCGGGCTGCTCAATTTGGTGGCCGGCAACACCTATCCGGCAACCCCGAGCGCGCCCTCGACCAAGGTGGTGCCGATCAACGCGGGTCCGGGCACGCTGGTCGGCGATCTCGACCCGGCCGGGGATGTTTGCTCCGCAGGCACGACGGTGCAGCTCGGCGGACCCAATATCGGCGACCTGCTGAATGTCAAGGGCATCAGCTGGGGCGCGTTCATGGGCGGGTTTGACCTGAGCGCCACGAACGCGAATGGCACCATCGGCTGTGGACGCTCGAGCCCGGCAAGCGCGTCCAATGCGGCTCCTGGCACACCGCCGAACCTAAACACGACGAAGGACTACATCCCGCATCACGCGTTTCTTCAGTACTACGCCTCGACCGCCAATCCTCAGCATCTGCGGCCGAGTTCGGTCGCCGTAATCGGTACCGCGAACGACCGCGCGAACCACGAGTACGATCTGCACGATTTTTTTGATGCGCTTGCGGCCGGCAATCTGCCTGCGGTCAGTTTTGTGAAAGCGATTGCCGCGCAGGACGGTCACGCCGGCTACTCCGACCCGCTGCTGGAGCAGTCGTTTCTCGTCAACACGGTGAATGCGGTTATGCAATCGCCGTTCTGGAAGAGCACGGCGATCGTCATCCTCTATGACGACTCGGATGGGTGGTACGACCACCAGATGAGCCCGATCGTCAATCCCTCGGCAGTTCTTCAAGCGGCGAGTTCCGGCAATAGCGACCAGCTCAACGCGCCCGGCGTGTGCGGCCATGGAACGCCGCTCGCCAACGCGTCCGCTCAACCGATCGATGGTCGCTGCGGCTACGGTCCGCGCCAGCCGCTGCTGGTCATCTCACCTTTCGCCAAGGCGAATTTTGTCGATCACACGGTGACCGACCAAAGCTCGGTGCTGCGCTTTATCGAAGACAATTGGGGCACCGGCCGAATCGGTGGCGGCTCCTTTGACCAGATAGCCGGCTCGCTGGCGAACATGTTCGACTTCGACGGCGGTCACGCGTTCGGCGAGCGCCGGCTGATTCTCGATCCCAGCACCGGACAGCCGCTTCATTAAGGTGAAGCAACAGAACCGGTCTTTGCGGCGCGCCCTCCCGGCAAAGGAGGGCGCATCGTTTCGGTCAGCTCAGCAGCTTGCGCTGGGCGGCGCATTGCTCCTGCATCGAGCGCAAGAGGCGCGTTTCGGGGGTCGGCGCGCAATTCGTGTAGCCGGCGCCGAGTTCCTTCAATTGCGCCGCATTGCGCGGGTAGGCGGCATGATTGAGCGGCAGGGCGAGCCGCGCGCCGGCGCCCTTCCTGACCGCCTCGCGCACCCGGTCGATCGCCGCGACGAGCCGGGGATGGTCGGGCTGGCCACTCACCCCGAGCGAGCGCGACAGATCGGATGGGCCGACCGCGAGGAGATCGACGCCCTCGACCGCGGCGATCTCGTCGATCCGCTCGATCGCCTCGACATCCTCGATCATGCAGGCCAGCAAGATCTCGCGGTTTGACTGCGCCATGTGATCGAGCAGGGCTACCTTGCCGAACTCGGCGGCGCGGCTGCCGGCCGCCATGCCGCGTTCGCCCTGCGGCGGGTAGCGCACCGCCTTGACCGCCTCGCGCGCGGTGGCGGGATCGGACACGTGCGGCACCTGAATGCCCTGCACGCCCTGATCGAGCAGGCGCAGGATAAAGGCCGGATCAAAACCCGGCGTGCGCACGATCGACGTGATGCCGGCCCGCTCGGCCGCCATGACCATCCCGGTTACGTCGTGCAGGTCGAACGCGGTGTGCTCCATGTCGATAAAGGCGGCGTCAAACCCGGCAAGGCCGATGATCTCGACGATCTGCGGGTCGGCGATACCGCCGGTATGGGTGCCGAGCGCGAGCCCGCCCGCATTCATGATCCGCTTGACCCGGTTCTCCTGCATCTCTTCCTCCTCAGCGTGGTGACTCAGCCCGTATGGGCGCGGATGAACGCCTTCATCCGCTCGATCGCCGGGCGAGCATAGGGCGCGTCGGGCTTGCCGGTCATAAAGCCGTGATTGGCGCCCTTGTAGAACTGCAGTTCGATGTCACCGCCCGCCTTTTTCCAGCCGGCGACGAGCCGTTGCATCGTCTCCACCGGTACCCATTCGTCGCTGTCGCCGCCAAAGACGAGCGCCGGCGGCAGATGCACCTTGTCGCCGCGGTCGAGGATCGCCGGCGGGCTGCCCTCGCTCATCGTCGCCTCGTCACGCCAGAACGCGTGATGATTTTCCACAAGCTCGGCATTGCCGGCCTTCTTCGCGAGGTGGTAGCGCAAGAGCGGGTCGAGGACGCCCCAGCCCGACACGACAAAGGCGACCCGCGCATCGATCTGCGGCGCTTCGGGGAGCGGCAAAGCGGCGTAATCCGGATTGTCGGGCCGCATCGCCGCGAGCAACGCCTGATGCCCGCCGCTCGATGTCCCGAAAACACCGACCCAATCCGGGCGGCTGCCATAGGTGCGGGCGCGCGCCTTCAACCAGCGGATGCCGAGATTGATGTCGGCGATCGAGGTAGGATAGGGCGCCTCGGGCGGCATGCGGAAATCGAGCGACGCCACGAGGATGCCGCTCTCGGCGAAGGCCCGCGAAATGAAATCGTTGTCGGTGCGGTCCTTGCTGGTCCAGGCGCCGCCATGCACCTGCACAACGGCCGGAAACGGGCCGGTGCCGGCGGGCCGGTAGACCCGCGCCAGCAGGGCCTTGCCACCCTGGCGCTGATATTCGACATCCTCGACCCTGATCTCCGGCCGGGTCTGGGCTTCGACAATCGTGGCCATGGGGCTCCTCCTGCAATCGCTGCCCGACTGTAGCAGCCGCTGCCGGCCTCGTCTGCCCGCCACCAGTCATACCGGCTGATGGGTTTCGCTTCGCTCAACCCATCCTGCGATCGGGGTTATACTGCGGTTTCGCAGCACGTTGGCGGACACACGGCAGGAGCGACATGCGCCGGACAGCGAGTTCAACCACAGCCGCTGAGGTCACCGAGACCGCCGACGGCTCCTCGGGCCGTTCCTCGGCGCGCCTCGTCGCGGCGCTCGAGGCCTTGACCCGTGCCGAGGAGGGGATGGGGCTGGCCGAGTTGAGCATCGCGGTCGGGGCACCGAAGAGCAGCCTATTGGGCATCCTGCGCTCGCTGGTCAGGCTGGGCTATCTGGCACATGCGCACGGCCTCTACCGTCTCGGGCCGCGCTCGTTCCGGCTTGCCGCCGATATGCTGGCGGTGCGGCGATTCCCCAGCCTCGTCAGGCCGGTACTGCAGGATCTTCATGCCCGGACTGAGGAAACCGTGTTCCTGGTCCAGCTCGATGACGTGGCGCGCCGCGTCACCTATGTGGAAGGGATCGATAGCCCCAACCCGGTGCGCTACACCGTGCCGACCGGCACGACGCGGCCCCTCTATGTCTCGGCCGGCGGGCTGATGCTGCTGGCGTTTCAGGATCCGGCCTTCATCGACACCTACCTGCGCTCGGTGTCGCTCGATCCGCTGACGCCGCGCACGATCACCGATGTCGGCAAATTGCGGCAGCGCCTTCAGACGATCCGCCGCGACGGGTTCGCGGTCAGCCTCGGCGAGACCGTGCCGGGGGCCGCCGGCGTCGCGGCGCCGATCTTCAACGCCGATGGCAGCGTTACCGCCGGGCTCTTGATCGCGGCGCCGATCGAGCGCTTCGAAAAGCAATTGCCGCGCTTCAAGCGGCTGCTGCAGGACGCGACCTCGATCGTATCCGGGATCACCCCGCCACCGGCCGCGGCCGGACCGCGCCCGCCGCGTACCCGCTCGGGGCGCACTGCCCGGGGCGGCGATTGACCCCGCTCGAAAGCACATTCAAAATACCGAACAGTGTTCAGGAATTGACAAGGGCTACGCACCGCCATGATCAAACGCTTTCACGCGCTCTATGTCGGGCAGATCGAGCTCGACAATATCGGCCTCAACGGCACGCCGGCGAACGAGCGGCGCTACCCGAACGAGCGTCTGTCGGAGGTGTTTCAGGCCTCGCTCGACGTCGCGCGCGTCATGGACGAAACAGGCTATTACTGCTTCTGGGGCGCGGAGCATCACTTCCAGCGCGAAGGCTATGAGTGCATCCCCAATTTGATCCAATGGGGGTTGTGGCTCGCAACGCAGACGCGGCGGCTCAAATTCGGCAGCGCCTTCAACATTCTGCCGATGTGGCATCCGATCCGCCTCGCCGAGGATTACGCGATGGCGGATATCGTCACCGACGGGCGCATCGTCATGGGCGTCGGGCGCGGCTATCACACGCGCGAGGTCGAGACGTTCGGCGCGCCATTGCTTGACGCCAACGCCAATCGCGAGCTGTTCGAGGAGCAGCTACAGCTCCTGTTGAAGTGCTTCAACGAGGAGCAGTTCCATCACAAGGGCAAGTATTACGAATGCCCGCCAGGGGTGCCGTATCGCGGCTACGATCTCCAAGACATCACCTGCGTGCCGCGGCCGAAGCATCTGCCGGTCGAGGTATGGATGCCGATCGCCAGCGGCCGCACGATCGACATGATGGCGCAATACGGCCTCAAGGCGATGGTGACATTGAACGGCGAGAAAATTCTCGACGACGTCGTGCGCGCATTTCATGACGCGTGTCATCGCCACAATCGGCCGACACAGCTCGGTGAGGACATGATCTGGGGCGCCGGCATCTATCTCGCCGACACCCAGGAAGAGGCGATCCGCCGCCTCGAGCCGTCGCATGACGAGCGCTACAAATGGTTCGCGCCGTTCGGCTTTGTGCGCTACGCCGACGAGCAGGGCCGTACCTGGGGGACGCCCGGCGCGCCCTCGGCGGTGCCGACCTTGCGCGAGGGGGTGAAGCAGAAGGCGTGGTTCTGCGGCACGCCGGCACAGGTCATCGACGGCATCAAATCGATCGAGGCGAAATATCCCGGCCTCGAGGATTTCATGATCCACTGGGCCGAAGGGCTGCCGCCGCGCGAGTTCATCGAGCAGCTGCAGTGGTTTGCCCGCGAGGTCATGCCCGCCTTCAACCGCGGCTAAACACGCCGAGGTGCTGAAAATCCCTCTCCGGCCGCCGCGGGAGAGGGAAGGGCCCCGCTACGAGTGATTGCAGGCGCACCATTACTGTTAGGGCGGCTCGCGCTCCTGGGTCCGGCGAAGGCCGGGATCCATTCCACCGACAGCTCGACGCCTGACAAATGGATCCCGGCCTTCGCCGGGATTCCATGGGTGAAACCTCGGGAACTGGTGAGATCGCCATGTGACGCTCAACGCGAAAGGGCAGCGGGCTCATTTGCTTCTGTTGTCGTTTGCCGGCACCGGCCCCTATACTGGCGCGCCAACCGGACCGATCGCCTCCCGAGCATGAGAG
>Ga0209488_10001106_pt1 | contig 22904 bp, 24 predicted proteins | sample Rivendell_Oct201_8_FD_188349 | JGI IMG/M metagenome (GOLD analysis project Ga0209488, IMG submission 188349) | Vadose zone soil microbial communities from the Eel River Critical Zone Observatory, Northern California, USA -... | ecosystem: Environmental > Terrestrial > Soil > Vadose zone >...
AAAAAAAAAAAAGGAAGGACTGATTTACCGATATTCTTCGTCCTCGAGTTGGGTATCAAGGTGGTGGTTGTTCAACCGAGGAGCACTACTCCCGACTCGGAGTCCGGTGTGGCCGACTCGGTTCCACACGTAGCACTGAGGGACGCCTCACAACAGCTCTTACAACATTAATTGCATCACGACAAATTATCACAACGGTCCAGCCTTTACTGTGGTAAGCATACAAATGGTGACACATCGCAAGAAGTGTGGATTTCGAGCCCGCCGGCTCTATGCTCACAACAAGATAGATAGACTCCAAACAGTACAAATCGATTGATGAAATAGATGTCTCACGAGGCAGGCAACTTGACGATGAGGACGCCAGGGTTATCTGGATCTACCTCTGCCTCTATCCTGTGCCTTTTAAAGGTATCATTGAAGGTCAGCAAGGAGTTAGACAAAGACAGCACAGGCAACGCACTGTTCCATCGCAACCGTAAGTGCAAGTCTCAAAACGGGTAGCCCTCTTTCTGAATGCCTTCCTCGCCCACAGATAACGCGCAGGCGCGTATCACCCGCCAGAAGCGCATCACGTATCGCCACCTCCATCCTCCTCGTCGCCTCCTTGGTATGCAAACGATGCACGTCGATCGTGCGTTCCTCTTGCTGAAGATTATGCGCTGAAAAAAAAAACACCGCGAGAGAAAACAAAAATAACCGCATGGGAAAAATCGCAACACACAACCGGACATGAACAACACGCGCCATGAAGAATAATGACACGTACCCTTGAAATACCGTCCCGCCGCACGTCTGTGTAGGTTCATCGCGCGCTCGTTGGCCTCCTCCTGCTCGACCTTGTACCGCACCGCGTCCGGATACCGCTTCTCGCTGAACGCCCTCTTGTGCTCCGCATGCAGCCGATCGCGCTCCTTCTCCTCCGCCATCGCCTGCATCCTCAGCAAGTCCGCGCGATCGATGATCGAGCTGCGGTTGCCGCCCGAGATGATGCTCGAGCGCGCGCTGGCGGCATCCGACAAGTCCGGATTGCGCACGGAAAGCTTCTCGGGGGACCACACCCGCGGCTGGGCTCCGGGTTCGGTGGCGCCGCCGGTGGCAGCGACGGAGGGCACTGCTGCGGGCTCTTCGAAGGGCGGCGGTGGATCGTTTTCGTCGCGGGGTTCGATGATCTCGGGGAGTAGATCGATGTTGCCTGGAGTTAGCGTGGACGAAGTCGGATCGCCGCTTAGGGTCCGGCTGAGGTCCGGCACGGGCGTAGGCATGATGATGAGCGGGGTCACGGACGTGGGTGCAGGCTCGGGCGGCGGCGCATCCTGCGCTGCGAGCTGCACGAAAGAGTCGCCGTCGCCGCCGTCGTCGTCATCGCCGATCTGAGAAGTCGCGGGGTTGACGTCGAAACTGACCGAGGAGGACGAGGAGGCCTTGGGTTGTGACGCGGAGCGGAGCACGCTCGGCGGGAGGGAGGGCGCTGCGACCGGTAGACGCAAAGGTATGGAGGAGGGCTGCGGAGAGGAAGTGCCGGTGGAAGCCGTGGGGGAGTATACATATCCGGGGAAGTTGCCCGGGACACTGTGCCGGCGCTGCGTGGCCGGGATGGATTGCGCTGGCGGAGATGTGGAATTCGGAGCAGTGGCGGGCGGGAACTCGTAGAAGCGCACGCGGGAGATGGCACTGGCGGGTAGGGGAAATTTGAGTGAGTTCCAGTCGAAATCGCGGACGTAGCGACGGCTATGGCGGTAGAATCGACGAAGGTTTTTGTCGTACCAAAACGCGGGGGTGACGTCGGCGAGGACAAAGCCAAGACCGGTCCAGAGGAGGACGACGGCGAGGCGGTAGACGCTCTCTGTGAAGAGAAAGTCGACCAAGAGACGGAAGCCCAAGCCGACATAGGGATCGAAAGACCTTGGCCACTTTTCTAGGAAATGATAGAGAACAGCGCCCTCCCAGAGTCCGACGAGCGAACTACCGATGCTGTCACGAGAGGTTGCGTCCACGACGAGGCGGAGAGCAAAGCCTAGGGATATTGCGAAGATGCTATCCATCGCAAATGAGCATTGCGCGGTGCAGTAGTGCTCAGACCCGAGGGTTCAGGGCGACAACCGACACGAGGTGAGTACAAATAACTACAAATCGTTGTTGGGTACAAGGTACAAATGAATTGAATTGACGATTGACCCGTCAGGCATAATCCAAAATCTGAATTCTCCCATCACGACCACCAATGGCGATTCGACCAACCGTATCCTCGATCGAAGATGTCAGTATTCGATATTTCCGTCCGTGAACCTCCCCCGTCCCAACCCGAGATCTGTACATCCCGTTCTTCCGAACCGTCAAGTCGTTCTGCCACCGAGCCGGCTGGGAGTCCTGAGCCGGAGCGAGATGACTCGTCGCGTCAAAGCCGACAAAACACCTCACGGGGAACGTTCTGTGGCCACACGTCAGGTTCTGCGTCTCCATCCAGAATCCTTTCCCATTGCGTCCAACTACGAGATTACTGCATGACGGTGGGACTGGTATCGCCTGTGTAGGTCGCGCCGGAAGAGTACATGGACTATCCGTCTGCCTGGGGCGTCGTTCCGTCGTGTCTGGCTCCTGCTCGTCGCGGAGTTCATTCTCCGCCGCTTGCCATGCCGAGGTGACAGGGCGCGGAAGAAGATCATATTTCTGAATGAAGTGGCCGCTGATGTTTGTGACTCGCATGAGAATAGTGACTGGATTAAATTGCCAAGCCTCCCGTTCCTCCTCGGTCATCTCATGAACGATAACGACAGCCTCCGTCCCGGGATCCTGGACATGTAGGAATGCTCCAAATGTGCTTGCGCCCTTAATCGCGCGCCCACGTTGATCGAACCGTGGGAGCGGTAATAACTGTATGTGCGATTGGCGAACCACCAGCAGGTGGTCCCGAACCAGTTGAACGGCCAAAACACTGTCAGGCTGACATTTTTAAAATAAAATAAGCTAAAGTTCCCACGTGCGAAAAGGTGAATGATTCACCGTGGGAGAGTGATGGACATTCCCGGAACTCATGGTGAAAAACGGACCCTTCCGTTTCCAGTTCCATAACACTACAGGTTCCCCCAGAAGAGCCAAGTCCCCGCATAACCGTGCGGTGGGAGACATGCGGCGCTGCATGTTTCGCGCCAAAACTGCGAATCTCAGTGTCTTGAAAGAACCATGGAATCTGTCCAACGCCCAGACTTCTGCCTCAATCTCGAACAAAGGGGGCCTTGTAAAGGAAAGGACGGGTTACTAAGACAATTAGGGGGGCCAGAGAGGGGGAAAAAGCTCACATTCCAACGGTTTGAGAGGACATGACGATGAGCATACCCTCACTGTCAGGGTCATCGTTGATGACTAGCCCATCGATTACGCGTTCGGGAAGGTAGCGCTCCGCAACGAGGAAAGCTTCCGAGCCTTCAAAAGGGATCTCCCAACAGGCGATGCGATCTTGTTCAACCGTGATAAGAAGTTCACCATTGTAGCCTGGGGGGAAAAGGACCTGGGAAACGGGGTGAGGGTGGTCGTCGGAAAGTTGGAGTGTAGACGCGTCGTTGGCGATCGGCTCCCTGGTGGGGAAATCTACATTTCGCATAGGGTGGGGATGAAGGGAACACCAATTTCTGTGGAACCTGGAAGCATGGATCGCCCGCACTTCCAGTTCCTTGGCGGACAAAGTTTTGAGATCAGCGATGAATGCTGGCACGGGTAATCTCCTGTCGATGACATGATGTTTGAGGGCATCTGACCACACCCAGCGCTGCTTGGTGATAGATATAAAGCGCTTTGATGTCTGTGAAGGGGGTTTAGAGATTCTAGCGCCGATTGAGTCGAGTCAATATCGGGTGCCTACCATTCTAAGGGCGAGGATATCTTCGACTCCAATGAGACTAATCACGAGAAGTAACACATCATCCGGAAGCGATGTCAAACCGGGACTCGGATGACAAGATGTGATCGAGGAAGCATATGCGTCCTTTAAGACGATGGCATCCGTGGGGGTAAGGTTTGGAATGTAATGTGCGAGGTCAAAGTGAAAAATATCCGACGTAAGTCTAGTCATGACTATGGAGCGGATGAAGGAGGGAGGGAGAAGCGAAAGAAGAGGGGGGGGAGGGGAGAGATAAAGGAAAAGTGAAAAGGGAGGTGGGCGCACTTGACTTCGGTACTGGGAATGGGAGAGCCCAGCGGAAGGAGCACAAGAACGGCTGACGGCAGACAAGCATTTCTCCATAAACGGTAATATCAAGCCTGGAAAGTGAACACGTGCCCTTCCATAAACGACTTGCGGAAACAATAACGCTTCTTCCTCCGTTTGTTTTTACCAACATCGACCACACTTATCGTTCAACAACCACATTCATTATGCTTCCCTCGCTCCTTCTATTCGCTCTCTTTGTTTTTTCCGCCATGGCTCGTCCTCTAAGCCCGTCTATAATCGATCGTATCCCTCGTGAACCTCGCCTTACTCCCTCGTCTGCCTACATCCAGTCTCGTCGCCAACATCTCGCCCTCGCTGAACGTAGATTACCCTCCCCGCCGGTCGGCTCCGGGTCAGCCGAACGCGTAACACATCAAGTCTCTCAGCGGTTCATCATGGATGCTGACTATGCCTCTGGTTCTGGTCCCCCCGGATTCTGGGGCAAGTCGTCGCACAAACGAGCACCCCCTCCTAAACTGTCAGGTATGCTCGGCACCACCGAGCTCAGCTACCAGGATCTCCATGAAGAGTTGCCCCCCAAAGCTACCTACTAGATCTACACCCGCTTGATGATCATGTCAGCCACCCGCCGTATTTCAATGTCCGATGTACCCTGGTCTGTTTGTGTATCTTTGTCTGCCCTGTATCCAGTATGAATACTCGATATATATATTTCATGTCAATGTCTTCCACCGTGTCACCGCTGGTCATCATCACGTAAGGTGTGCTCAGTCAGACGAGCAGTCGAGTCGAGGAAGGCCGTGTGCCTTGTCAAGACAAAAGTGACCAGCCACAGGCGAAAAGCACTCACAGACCCAAGACAGGAACACTCAATTGTTAAACATCTCGCGTACCTTTTCATGCGGAATGTTATCCTCATGATGTCATTCCGGAAATGGTTGCGTGCCTGGTCAGCGACAGTCGGCCATCCGCAATTGAACATGCACAAGCAAATCCTAGTTCTTGACCTGCCACCACGAGACTAGAGCCAGCATGAACCCATGGTCGCTCGCGGCCTCAGACTAGTGCAGGACTCAGCTCAATAACTATCCTTAGTAAACATTTCTAGCACCACTTTTGGCTTGGGGGCGCGCAACGTTTGAGAGTACGAGCAATCAATGTTCGCCAGTGATGTCCGTACTGACAATGTTGCAGTGGAATTTTGCTTTCATTATAAACCGCGTGCTGAGAACAATTTTCAGAACACTTTAAGACAATTCCGATACACCACCTCCTGGTGAATTTTGCATCATGCCATGCATTTGAGCATGCGTCCGCACATGCGCAGTACACACATGCTTCAGAATGTCGACCCCCCAGTGCCCGGAGATAGTTCATTCAATCGGTGAATCCCATATTCAAAGCTATGTTGGAATTTCTGAGACCAAGGGTTTCGCTTCTTCTCCGCTCCGCAGGGAAACGGATCGAATGACGCAACTGCGGACTGCGGACGAGACGATAAACCGCTGACTCGGGTCGGAACGGCGTTTGCCCAGCCACGTCTTCTTCTGCAACGCGACATATTCCTCGTTTTGTATATATACCACTTCTCTCGGGACCACTGGGTCAATGCCCAACAACAGTGACGTACCATTGAGTGCCACTATGAGGGTTCGAATCTGAGCCCGAATGACAAAAAGAAGAGCCGTTGTAAAGGAGACCGTTCACAAACGATGTGATCGGATGCGGCGCCGCAGACGAAGTTGACATGAGACTCGCCTAGACATCAGACACATCAGACATCTCCTCGAGATCCGAGGCCTGGCGGCTGATGCATCACATCACAGGATCGGGTGTTGCCTTGCTGTTTGGATCCTCGGTTGTGAGTGATAGTTCCGAGTCTTGCCGCAGTGATCGAGTGTGTGCTGCTGATTGCGCCTGCTGCGGGAGCCTGAGACGGACCACTACCAGCAACTAGCAGTCAGGGTTGGGAGACAGCTAAAAATGACATGTATGCGATATTTTTAACTTTGGAGCAATTGCAGGTGAGGGCGGACTCGGAACTTGTGCCACTTGCTCGGGACACTCGCCAGTAGCCGGACGACTGGGAGCACAGCAACACTTATCAGGGGACAACTTATGGCTTACCGTCTTCCCTCATTTCCTCCCTTGGACATATTCTGTAAATTTGGTGTCATTCTTTGAACGGTTCCTTACTCGGTTCGCATGATAATGTGCGTGCATGTGCTCTCGTGTCATCTGTTTTCCGGGCCATCAGAAGATTTTGTAAAAAACACGTCTTAATATTTTACAAAACTCCTCATTTTTAGAAACACGTAGGAGAAACAATAAACAAGGACACAACACGACTCACATTCCTACCTAAACTCGGGCACAGCGTGACGCCGGCTTGGGCCGGGAGAACTGCTATTTATGAGGTGGAATTGATCAAATGAATAACGTTTGACCAAATGTACTGTAGCCTAGGCGCACGTTAATGGAACAGGAAAGAGATTAACACAAAATGAGTCCATTCAACTCTCTTCAACGCTCTTGCATGTTGCTCAAGATACGGAGGATATTGAGAAAGAGGTTGATGAAATCGAGATAGAGGCTGATTGCTCCCATGATGTACTCATCGGGGGAGAGGCGCTTGTTGATGAGATAAGTGTCATAGACGACATATCCGCTGAAAAGTAGAGTGGCTCCAATAGCGTAAATGAGATCGAGAGTTGAGCTGAACGGGATGAACACGCCGACCAAGCCGGTCATTACTACAACATCTTGAGATCCGGTATTCAGGATGGGAGAAGAAAGAACCTTACGCAAAGCAATAAGACCACCAAATAGCCATGGCCCCATTCCAGAAAAGTCATACTAAAAATAGTATTTCAATAAAAAGCCGCTAGAGCGGGACCAACAACCCACCTTGCTTTGCAGTGTGAAAAGTGTCAGTCCAAGGAAGACACCGGTCGTGATGAGTAGCGCCTGAAGGACAATCACACTGGGATAGAAAGCTGTGACTATGCCCAGAGTAAAGGATTCCAAAAGGGTGAAGAGTGCCAGGAGACCAAAGTTCAGAGGGTGGCTGTGGCGCTTGTAGTACAGGAAGCCCAAGGCAACGAGAGTTCCGAATAGGGGAACATAGAAAGACCATACGCTGCGATGACGTCGGTGCGTGTAGAAAGAAGGACCAGGAAGGGCACTCACTTGTCCCGAACCCAAAGGACGGCTGAGGTGGATTGAGACAACACACCAGCTACGATAGTAGTAGCCAACTAAATCGGTGACGTTAATCGAAGGCAAACGCTAGTGCCATAAGAATCGGAGAATACCCACAATTTGAGCGACTGTAACGAGGGACCGGAATATTCGTCATGTAAGACGGTGCAAAAGAAGATCCAGGCACGTACACAGGATGGTGTATACTTTCCGAACAAACTCGAGTCGGATCTCCACGGAGCTCTCCGTAACCGAGACGCCGTACTATTCAGGAGGTCAAGAAATGGGTGAAGCTAGTGTAAACGGTAACCAACCTTGAAATCATCGGGAAGATCTCCTGGTGCGGGCTGGTTGTAGATACCTGCACTGGAACCAGGTTCGTCATGATACTGATACCTAGTGCCAGAATTAATCTGGGCATTAGGAGACTTTGGAGATGGGGAAGTGGAACCGTAAGAAGGTGGTGGGACCGGGTACTGGCTCATGATGATGGGGTGTTGGTAAGAGGGCCAAAGGGACAGTGGATTGACAACTCGGCATGGCAGTGTAATCTTCCCACGCCTTGGCGCCTCGGCACGGCATCCCCTCTCCCTTGGCCCGCTCTGCTCTGTCCTGTACTGCCAGGCAGATGTCTCGCAGCGCTCTCGTCCTAAAACACACCAGTCGCGCTGCTCGGATCGCCCATTCAGACAGATATTCTCTCATCCGCACCTTCTTTACTCGGCCAACTTCTCACTCTTCGTCTTCCCTACTTGCAAGTTGGCCATCTAGCCGTTCTGCACCCGTTTCTCTACCTGCATTTCCCCTCCATCGTAATTTCCATTCTTTATGGAGTTTGCGCGGCAATCGTTTTTCCACCCATATCACGCCTCAAAACTCTGAAAGACAAGAGCATCGACACAAGGCCACGCTCAACGCGCCCCCAACCAATGACAGTTTACGTTCTGATCAGTCGCCCAACAATCTACAGGACAACAACTATCCACGCTTCTTTCGTAGACTCGCGCAGTCGCTTCCACACGTTTCTAGACCGTCCCGCGATGACTTCCTTCATGCCGCAAATGGCATTGGTCAACGCATGCGCGTGCGCGTGCGCTGGTTTTTCATTCGTAATTTTCACAAGTTCAACGCCGACGATATCTCCGCCTTCGTCACTTGGTTCTTGGTCGGACAAGGGCTTTGGATTTTGATTGGAACGTCAGTACTGACGGAGCATGCGTTTCCACTCAACTGCTGATTCTTTCTCTCCAGAACAACTTTCTTCTCTGTCGTGTTTGCTGTTGCAAATAGCCTTCGCCTCCAAGGTATTTCTATTCGCTCTTCACGTGGCGGTGCAGGCCTGAGAATGAACTCTATAGCCTCTGTTGCTCGCGCGATCAGCGATTATCTTACTTCTGAGACTGGCGTCACTATCATTTTCGAGTCTGCTATCGTACCCAAATGGAAGGACTCCCGCATATCGTTCAAGAACGTGTATATCACAAGACGGCCTAAGATCGACGCCAACAAGCTTGACAAAAGTGAAAGGGCCGTCCATGCCGCTGTGTTAGGTTATGACGTTAGCAATCATCCCGCCAACCATACGATATATGATGAAGAGGACGACGCCAATAAGCATCAGCATGCGGACCAAGATGTCAAGTGGTCAATGTTCGACCTCAATGTCGACAGCATCGATGTTACGCTCAGTCTATGGCGGTGGCTCGATGGGAAAGGGCTCGTGAAGGATGCTGTTGTCAAGGGTGTGCGCGGTGTACTTGGTGCGCGTCTCTTGTTAGTTTTCGTGTCTTCATATCAATCTTGTCTGCAAGATCGTCGCTCGGTTCAATGGTCTCCTGACCTTGATCCCGCCTCATTTCGCCACGTTGCCCAGCAAGGCGACTTTGAGCTCGAATCGCTGGCACTAGAGGACGTTCTCATTACCGTATACCAGCCAGCTGGTTTCCGCCCTTATACGTTCTCCATTTTTCGTGCAGATGTTGGCATGCTGCGCAAGCAGTGGCTATTCTATGACTTCATGAAGGCGGAGGGTATTGTCGGACAGTTTGACAACTGTCTCTTCAGTTTGCATCGTCCGCAGAGTATCGGGAGAACGAATGAACAGGACACGAAGGATAGTGGATGGTCCACGATGGTGAGAATCCCACTCTCCCTACATTTCCTTGATAAATACGACGAGTTCAGTCCCGGTTCCGGATCGATGGCGTCAACACCGACCATCTACAAGCAATGACTACCGAGGAAGGCCCAATCTCCTGGATTACCTCCGGAAAACTGGACGCAGTTCTCGATATTAAGTTCCCGCGTGACGCCGACCCCGACGCACTCGACGCACTCATAGACGCACTTGCTACCACGGCTGTAGCAGTTGTCACAGAGCGTATCCCTGGGCAACGCGAGCTTGCCAAGCCGCCCCTATCCGTGCCCCAAAAGCACCGTGAGGATGAAGAGCAAGGTCAAGACAAGGTTGTGATCGACATTGATCTGCGATTCCGGGACTTGAAGGCGGCGGTGCCCATTTGGACGAACGAGCTCAGTTATAGCTCGAATGCACTCATTCGGCCGATCGTTGCTTTTATGAAGTGAGTCGTCGCTCAGTGGCGATGTCCGTGTGTGGTTGCTGAACCGATGGAACAGCGCCAACCGTACGTTGATCCCTGTACGCTGTCGGGTGGTTAAGGGCTTGGAGCATTTTGACGGTTCTTGGACGGTACGTTTTCCACTTAGATACAGTTCGGAAGGGTCTCATGGCTACGTTGGTTTAGATGTGGGAAAGTGAGTAGTTAAACGGATTATCATGTTGCTCAGGGGTTTATGTTTGCTATAGCCGGTCTGATGGACGATATCGCCCTCAAAGTTTACGACGCGTTCGCGTATCACGTTACACAAGTTAACTTCAATCACCGTGTCAAGACAGTCAGCCTATGGAGTTTACAGATGACTGCTAGTGCTGTGCTCGCGGCCCTGCGGAACGTCGTGGACCCAGTGTCTGTTCAGGTCCGTGATTTATACCAGGATTCGGCGGCCGTCCTGGACGTGGGGGCCGCAGGCGATCTTGGTGCACCTGTTCCCACTTAGAGACGAATGCGCTGCAGTTCGGAGTGGATGCTATATCCAACTCGCATTTCAAAAGTACCTTAGAAACTACCACATGTATACTCTCACACCACTCTCACACACCACCACTAAATCCCTTCCCACATGCTCCTTGCTTGAGAAACGGTTTGGGGCCGTCATTATTATTTATTAGGAGCAGCCACTTATTGGCAAATCGGAAATAATATGATGTCTGGTATCTGTGGTCGAATTGCTTTACATAAACACCGCTCCGTATTCTTGAACGCGTCGGACGATGTCCTCGAATCCACAGTCGGGCCCACACCATTTTCTGCCTGCTGTTGTGAACGGCAACCAGCTTTACTTGGGCATACCAACTTCTATGCTCTCTTCCAATAATCCCCACCGGACGGTCTCACCGTCGGGTGATTTCATGCCTCCAGCTGTGGGCTATACCACCGGTGGGCATCCAGCAGGTGCGCAATAAAAGTTTAGCCATAGTCTATTTTCTTTTCATTCCCTAGGTTCAGCATATCCCACAAGGCAAGCTACTGATCACCACCCATACCAACGCCACCAGTATTCGGCCTCGCCCTCGCCGACAAATCATCGAATTCGTTCCAGATCCCCCCCACTTCTTCCACAATATGCCATGGACCACTCTAACATATTTAGAAGTAAAACCCCTCCACCTCCAAGTCAGCTAGCCCCACAATTCGTGGACGCCGTTGCCGATGGACTCGGTTTTGGTGAAGATGACACCGACCTTCGACAAGCTCTTCACACCTGTTTTAAGGCAAGCAGTTTTTGCTTCTATTGAGGATAACAGCTCACCAACTTGAACTTAGTTGGGGCAGGGCCTTTCGAAGCCGGACTTAGCCACCCGAACGTACATGCTTGGTACATCGTTAAACCTCGTCAAGATGGTGGATTCAATCGCCAAGCACTCAACGCAGATGAATCAGAAGCTCACTGAACTCTACCTGCATATGGATGACCACTTCGACTTGAATCGGGATCAGATCGTACGTGAGCTTGACCGCCATACTGTGTCCGGGCTCCCCTCATCCATGTCTCATCAGCTTCTCATACGCATCGTCTCCCAAGACCTGATTTACCAGCCAACCCGTATTGCATATAAGATGCTTCATGTTTTCGTCGAGGTAAGAACGGTCATAATGTCTTGATTACAGGTTTTGACGTATGATAGGATAAATTGCGAGAAAATAAAGAAAAGTACCGAATCCAACACATTATTGGACATCCCACCCGAGAACGAAAATTGGTATCCTATGTTAAAGAACAGTGCAGGAACACCCGCAATCGTCTACGCGAAATGGTACGATCCTCTGCTTTACGTTCCTTACTATTGACCATGTCTGGCCTAGCTACGTGACAGCGTACTGGGTGAGGACACATGTCCACTCGATGACTTCCTCTTCAGCGTTGCAAGCCGTTTCAAGCATGAAGGTGGCAACCAACCATCCGTTGACGGCGATTCGTATGAAAACGAGCGCAATCATATGTCTATTCTGGTAAGACATCCCTTACTGTGTTGTGCACGTCACTCAACCACCCCCAGCGTCGGTTTGCACTTGAAAATGCAAAGTCACTCGATGTGGGAGACGAACAGGATGAACCACGCTTGTCATCTGCGGGCGGTCCTTCAGTTCCACCGTCACGTTCTGGAACATCAAATATAATTGCTTCCCCGAGTGGCACGTTGTCCCATAAACGCAAAGCATCAGATAAAGTCGGACCCAACAAGCGCATGCGCCGAGAGAAGGACTTTTGGGAGCTTGTTGATGCATGGTTTTCAGAGCGCGTCCGAGAATGGGGACAATCGCTAGATTCACCTGGCTGGCAAGGGTGAGCGGTGTACCCATGTGTAGAAGCACTAACTAATTGCCGGAACTTAAGATACATTGCAGACACACTTCAAAAGGATTTGGAACTTTATACACCCCAGAAGACAGCCGTACTCTCAGTACTTGCCCCCATCGCACCCACCTCGTCTACGTCCCCGATCACGATCAACCGGTGACGCTGAACAACGCGAACCATATGGGTAACTTCAATGGTTTACTATCATTCATGTAGCCATTTGTCCCGTCACGTTGTTGGAATCTATGCCTGCCTTGTCTACGTCCACGGTCATGATCGCCCCAGTGACGCTGTCGTGCCGAACAACGTGAACCGGATGGGTAGCTCAAATAGTCTATTATCATTCATGTAGTCATTTGTTCCGTCACATTGAAATTCAATGCTTTTTTGTCCCACGAAATACCGGTGAATTTAGAATGTCATGGTTGGACATAGCCTGTACTACACCCTCTAACTTTTCTGATTATTTGCACCTCATCCGACAATGATTAAACCATGCGACAGACGGCACCATGTTGCATATTTTCTGGTATCAAATGTCACGCTCAGTGCAGCCCCAGTGCATCCTGGGCATGAACCCTCTGTGGGCTTAATCTGTGGGCTTAGTTCGCACGTTGCACGGTGGGAAACCGTGCTATGCACGACTCCAGGTACATAATTATGGCATGGCACTGCCGTGCCAGGGCCGAAATATTGGGCGACCCCTTTCAGATGGTCACAGCGGCATTTTCGCATCACGGAATAAGATATTTGTGGCATGCACAATGATGTGAATATTATGGGCTGTCAATTCTTAGTTTCGACAAAAAAAAGGTCAGGCATAGCCTGAATTGAGGTCTACTTTTCTAGTCCGGTACGTAAACGACCTGCGCACATGAAAATAACGCACAAAGCGCATCACTCGCTTACGGTGCAAAGCACAGCCGGCCCGTATGGCCGTGTAGTGATGGGTCGACTTGCTGGTTCTCTCACGGGAAGAGAACCTATTAGTATTAGTTTCATCAACTTAGCAGGAAAGCTGAACGTTGAACCGCTCCAGTTGCAAACCAAATGCAACCAGGGGCAGAAGAAACTCAGTCGTTCGATTCGATCAGGTGCTACTACTACCACGAACAGATAGGAATGCATGAAACGTATCAGCAGGAGTGTCCGATGTCCCGAACGTAAAGTAGTAGTACAGTAGTAAGACGAGAAACACAAAAGGTCCATGCGGATACAACCGCCGCCCGACAAGATGAAAGGAAAGAAAATATATAGAGGTTACCTTGGAACACCAACAACAAAAGGCGTTAGTGCAAGTCGCGACCGCCGCAAAACATCTTCTGCATCGCCTTCAACTTCTCGACATGGCGTCGGCGCATTGAGTCTGGTTGTGGCGAGGAGAAACCCCCAATGGATAAATAAGCCAATGCGAACCCGTCGTCAATTTTCAATGGGTCCAAGTTGAACTTGATCGTCCTGTCTTCCTGTTTCTGGCGTTTGCGGTGGCGTCCCGAGCTTGGATCGCGGCTGCTGCCCTCCCCAAGAGGGTTATCGCCTTCGATGTGGCGTCTCCAGCTGGGACCTCGGCTGCTGCCTTCCTCCTCTAGAGGGTTATCCCCATCGTCCTCGTCGCGCATCCGCTTTTTCCCACGGACCTTCTCGCTCAGTCGCGTGGGAGGCGGCTCAGCATCCTCAGCGGCCTGGCCATCGCCACTGCCATGACGAGAAGCATCTTCATCGTCACTCGCGACAGTGCCGTTGGATGAAGGCGAAGATGGACGATTGTGGTCGGCAATGCTCCTGCGTTCTCCTGCGGCACGCGAGGATAGGGACGCGTCTACCTCCTCTTCCTCTTCTTCCTCAGAGGCAGATGGGGGGCAGACAAGGGGGAGGGGCGCAGGAGACAGGCGCTGAACGGCCTGAGACGAGGTTTGAGGCCCAACGTGCGGGACGCGGTCCTCGTCAGCGTAGGCAGGTGGTGGTAGGTAAGGAGGTGGGGGAGCCGGGGCTGCGAGACGCATGTAGGGGTTGATCTCCCGAATCGAGTTCCACATCGGGTCAGGTTCCACAGAGAAGGGGCGTTCGCGCTGCAAACGGCGTGAGGGACCTGGAACGACGCTAAATCCGTCTCCCTGCTGCTGCCTGGGGGTATTGGGGCGACTATCGGCAGGCTCCGTCACTGGTGGGGAGGGGCGGCGCTCAGGTGCTTCGGGAGTTTCGGCATTGTTCTCGGTAGTAGATGGATTGGTAGTATCAGCTGTGTCGCCGGCAGTAGGGTCAGGATGAGCCTGATACTCAGGATAGTATCTGTCCTCTGGATAAACGAAATGTTGTAGCTTGTAACTACAACAATGTTGGGTGAGCGCGGTAGTAAACGAGGGGCTAACGATGTCACATACTTTATGTTGTTTTGAAAGTCGCGTATATCCTCGATCTTCCCGACGTTGTAGCGATTCATCACAGTGCTATGATTCAGGAGAGCGGTGTGCACGTCCATCAACTTGGCATGTTCTTGCAAGGTTTGAACAATGGGTGCGAGGTGTTCCTGGAGGATAGAGGCCGTCAGATTGGCCAATGAATCCATAAAGTCGTCTGGGTAGGCAGACTGGAAGCGTGGTTCGAAAAGAGGCATGGAAGTTGAGCAGGTAAAATCGCAGGTTGTGAGGGTTGTAGACGGGAGGAGCAAAAAGTAGGGACTCAAGATGCCTGCTGCTCAGACCTTTAATGAGCATGGTTAGCTCCGTTTGTGGATTTTTTAGGTGTGGCCTCGCTTGTGGACTGAGCACCGGTGACTTGCCACAAAGCAAAGCTCAATTGTTCAGTTTTACATGTCGCCGAAATCCCAAACAGCCACATTGTGTTTGTCCTGCGCAATGCAGGAATAGAAAAAAATAAGAATGGCAATAGTTCTCCGGAGTATCTTAACAGTTTAACGAGTTTCGCGATGTGAGCGCCACGAGAGACCTTAAGCTGGTTGCGTTGAAAAGCGATGCCCGAAGTCAAATTTGATAATTGCCGGATGGCTGTGACGACGGGTAAGTGTTTGTGGATGTGGATGGCATTGCCGCCCAGAGAAAACGGTGTCACTGGCAGCTTTTGCACCTGCCACTGGCGGCTGTACAGACCGCTGGGGGCCCAAGCACGAGACACCGATTCATCATGTACGAGCGTTCTGACTTTTGATTGTCCATGATCAGTTCCATTTCCGCGGGTCAAGGGGTTAAGGGGAATTGTGGATGGTGTGGTGGGCGTTGACGTCGAGCGATGCTAAGCTCAGCGCTGTTTCGGTTGTGGCTGGCGCTTACTATCGCTTAACCCTCGGCGGGTAAAATCTCTTCGACATTGCCTACTGTACCACTCGAGACTTGCATCAACGCGTGACCTCCGAAATACAAAAGAAGATAATGTGCCACCCGTTCGAGATTGGGGTAAAGATGTCCTTGGTACAGTTGTGAGTCAGGTACCTCTCCGAGTCAGGAACGCCGCCTTCGAGGTCTGGCCCCTTTTTCATATGAACTCTCCATAAAGCTGGGAATCCTCTCAAACTCTCGGAAATGCGATATCTCTCACTGATCTGACACCCGAAGTTGAAGGGAATTGTGTTTTGACGGTTGGACACCGTCGATAATAAATCGATCTTTCGGTCTGGTCTGAGTTTGGTGTTTGTGGCCACTTCGTCGATAATCGTTTACAAACCAGATCTCGGGTATTAATACGAGCTCAGCTCATATGCAATCCCATGCGATGCGATGTGGATTCACCATTTAGCCCCCTGAAGCCAGAAGCCTGAGGCACCTCGCAACGCGGCACCAGCATCCTTTCGATTCGATATGGCCGGATCTCTCGTTTCCGCCGCGGCAGCTGAGCTGAGCTGTGGACGGGCATCGCATCGTCGCCTGCGCTCGTGCATGAAACTTGAAGCAGGATTGACGGGATGGGTCCAGATGCACGTTCTGCCTCCGCTGCGGACCCCCTATTCGTGGGCAGCACGAACGACGCATTGAGAACACTGAATTGAGGCCGCCAACGTGCAACTAGCACGTTTGTTGTTAGCGTTTCCAAGTGAGCCTTAAAAGGATTAGTCTAAATGAGAGTTGAACATGGGCGCCTGCGATGGGACGCTCACTCCAACTACGATGACGATGACGGAGTACACTCTCCCAGGTCGCCATAAGAGACGCGGTTTGCAGAAGGCGCGCTAACTATTCTGTCAATGGGGATATTATATAGATTCAACTCGGTCAATTGTACTACTGTAACTATTGTAAGCTAACTAACTAAATGAATGTCTCTGTTCGTGCTCGTCCATCATCGTGCTGCTCGACTTGACCCATAAAAAAAAAACTCAATTACGTCTCGAGACCCGCCATCCAACACGAGGACGACAAACGGATGACGACACCAAAAAAAAAATGTCGTTGTGGAGCGAAGAGGGGGGTGCGGTTGGGGTAGGTGTCGCTTAATGGAAGAAGGCCGGCTCGCTGGCACAGCCGTGTGGGGCACTAAGATACCGACCCATCGACTCCTCCACCCTTCTCAACTCGCAACACAAGCTGTCAAACGGGGACAACGACGGCGACGGCAAAGCCGGTAATGACGAGAACGAGTACGTCGACGATGGAGATCGTATTGGCAGGGACGACGACGCCTGGTGCCGTTCTTCTTCTTCTTCTTCTTCTTGGTGTTGTAAGCTCCGCAGGTGCGCCTGCATGTACGCAATGTGTGCGTCCGAGATCAGCTCGTGTCGGCTCTTGCTCTTGCTGCGTGACGCTGAAGCCGAGCGACGGAAGAGGCGGGTGACGGACGTGAACATGGTACGCATTTCTGCTTCCTTCTTTGAATGGATTGTTTTGGTAGGATGATGATTAGTTGGCTGGGGTGAGGGTAGCTAAAGTCTGAGGTCGAAAGGGGAGAAAATGGAGAATCGGTCCAAAAGTTCGTTGAGTTCGTTTGTCGGTTGGTGTAGGTCGGAGAGTGAGTAAGGTAAGGGTAAGGGAGGGGCTGATCCACAGCTATGCGAAGGGGTGGAGGAGTGTGTCTGCCCTTTTGTAGGACGGGAGCAGAATAAATACAAGAACGGGATTTGTTGGCCCATCGCTCAACAAAGTAATACGTCACACGCGTCCCCGGGCTGTGGCGCGGTTACCCGAGTCCCATTGTTTTTTTCGAGCAGAGGCACTTGTACATGGATCAAAGGCACCACGTACTGTACGTACAGCAATAGCACATCCTGTGAATTCAATCCAGAACTCTAGGTAGATAGATTCGAATTGAACTATCCTGTAAATTAAATTATCATCCAAAGCCGCGGCGCGACTCAAATCCATTGCTGTCATGACGTCTCAATGTCCATCCGCCCCGTCTCCGCAGAATACGCATTTCGGATCCCCTCAAGCTCCCTCGTCCACGCTTCATACAGACTCGCCAGCTCCCGTAATCCCTCCTCGTCCATCATCTCCACGTCCCGATCGCTACACACGCTCCCCTCTCGACCGAGATCGTCAAGCGCGTCTTCAATCTTCGCGCGCTCCTCTGACATCCTATAGTAAACCGCGATATAATTCCGGTACCCATTGCGGTAGCGTGTCTCGAGCGCCTCGCGGTCCTTTGGATAGGACGCTGTCGGCGGCACCGGGAGCGACGCGTAGCCTTGAGGGCGTCCAGGTTCGCGTGACGAAGAGCTGCTCGTAACTGAGGAAGGCGCATTGTTGCGACGTGCGGGTGCGTTGGGCTGTTCGTCCTCTGATGATGTGTATATTGGACTACGCCGCCGTCGCGTCGTCGATACCCCGTTGGCAGATGACTCTCGATCTCGATCACGGTCTCGTGTGCGCGCTTGGGAACGGGGGGGTGAAGGTGCTCGCTTAGATGCCCGCGGCGCAGGTGGGGAATCCCCGCGCCTGGAATGGCCTCGCGGTCGAGGCGAACCTTCTTCCCTCTTGACCACTTCCCGTGGCGGCGTGTCTGTACGCTTAATCGATGCGCGGACTGGTGGTGAACTTTCGCGGTGGTGAGAGTTGTGAAGAGCCGGGGAAAGAGAGGGTTCGCGTTTAACATAATCGAGAGGCGACACACTCCGATCTGGCCTGCGATCGCGTCGTCGGTCACGGTCCCGTCCGGTTGACTTTCGAGGTAAAGGTAAAGCGTCTGGACTGGCCCTGTCGCTATCACGCGGCCGCTTCGCCATAGGCATGGAGTCGCGGTCCCGAGTCTTGACCTGAGCCCGCTCAGTCTCCTTGTCCCGATCTCGTTCGCGGACCTTTGTCCCCCCACCGCCAGGTTTATATGGCCCGTCGTCGTCAACGGTCTTTCTTCGCTTGCCAGTGTTTCCGCTGCCATTGGCCCTTTCTTTGTCGTCGTGGTCTTCCCTCATTTTCTTCTTTTTCGGGTTCGCCTTGCCAACAGCATCGGCACCGTCCCAGTCCCGTAAGCTGTCCAAATCGCTAGTGTCATCCCTGCGCCTCTTCGCCTTGGGCGCAGGGGCCGGTTTCGCTTTGTCGCGGTCCATGTCGCTCCCGTCTTCTCTCGGCTTTCTCGTGGCATGCGTAGGCCTCTCTTTATCCAGTTCCCGTTCATGGGGAGATGACGGTTGTATAGGTGCGACGAGGCCAGAGCGCCCGTTCAGCTTTGAAGGCTTTGCACGTGCATCTGCCAGACCAATCTTCTTACTCGGACCCTGTGCCTGGGATTGTGATGATTGTGATGGTGCCATTTCCCGCGCATTTCTCGGGCCGGACACAAGGCGGCTTGAGGCAGAATCATCGTCCTCACGCTTCGGCGCGGCCTTGGTAGGTCGAGGGGCCTGTGTCCCCTCTTCGCGCACTTTAACTGTTTGCGATGGGTGAACCCTCTCATCCTTTGCCTCTACAGGGGCCTTGGACGTGCCCCCAGCATTCTTCTTTCGCTCTCCATTGACAGCTCCGGTGGGGCGTTTAGACTCGGTCCCAGTCTTCGATGGACCGGTTAGAGTCGAACCAGGTAGGTTACGGACGTGGTCCCAGGCTGGGTCGCTTTCGGGAATTCCAAGGGAATGAAGAAATTGCCGTGCATGGCGCCACATCTTGCGGCGCTCGTCGTCAGTCAGACCGGCAAACTCGTACGGCCGCACTTCTTTCCAGTATTTGGCAATGAGGGTATACCGAGAAGGTTGGTCGGGAACCGCATTTTTACGTTCTCTCTCGGCAATCTAAGGGATTGACTTTCAAGTCAAGGGAATCGATAATTGAAGCTGGAGAGCAGACGAACCGTTACAAGGAGTTCATTCAGTTGCACGCGCAATGTTTCGGAGACGTCAGGACCGCCTATTTGTGTTATTACATCTTCTTTAGTACGGGGACCTTTAGCGAGAAGATGGATCATTCGGGCACGGATCGCAGGAGAGACAGGGCTAGATGAGGGGAGCGAATGAGGGGGGGATTGCCCGGTTGCAGCAGACGAGCCTTCGTTCTTGGCCCGAACGACATGGGGCACGCGTCTGATCGTGGTAGCTATCGGGGCGGACACCGCGGTCTTGCGTTTCTTGGCAGGAGCAGATGATTTGCTCTTTGTGGCGGAAGAGGCGAGGGCGGGGGGGGTTTCAAGAACGACGATGCGACGTTCGGACTTTGTTTTTTGAGCGTCGGCAGTCGATTGCTGAACCTTTGATTCAGTCTTTCCATTAAGTTCACGCTCGACGGTGAATTTGCCAGCTATATCGGCGTAGAGTTTAAGGGGGGCATTAATCTTCGAAGCCGGGGCGGAGCGAAGGTATAATTCGTGCGGAGTAGATTCCCGGACGCCTCGCATGGGGAAGAAGGTCGATGCAATGTGGATACCCTGAGGATGAATCGTATGAGGGAAGAACGAGATATATGTGAAGAATGCACATACAGGATTATCGCCAAACTCGAACTTGAGGGGAGGATGAGTGGGATAGGCGGCGAGGGCCTCGAGGGTTTGCTCGGACATGCGAATGATCATGGCGCGCTTTGTCAATGGCTGGGGAGAGACACCCTGGCGAGTAAGACCTTGGAGAGAGATTGTGCCATTGACGGCAACGGGGAGAGGCATAAAGGGGATATCGTGAGACGGGAATAAAAGTACAAGAAGGGGAGGGAGGGAAGGGGGAGGAGGGAGACAAGAAGAGAGTGACGGTTGTGTGGCTTGGGCCAGGTGCGCTACTACGGGCGTCTGCTTCAGATTTGGTTCCGATGATGATGATCGATCGTATTCCCGGTCTACGCTACTACAACTTCATTCCCTCAAGTTCTCCTCAAGGTAATCAACAAATTTCTCTGCTATACTCCCCTCACCCCAATCAACCATCCCTTTCTCGACTGTCCCAAGTGTGATCGCCTTCTTTTGCACCGTCACAAATTGCCGCTTCATTCGTTGCAACTCGGAAAGTGTCAAACTCCGTGCCGGCAACGTCACTTGCGGCTTAAGCGTCTCGGTCAAGCCAAGGGTAACACGTCCACCCGGTGCGCCAAACGCCCCTTGCTCAGCCAGAATGGCACGAACGACTTGGGTCGAAATTTGTTCCAACGTGTGAAGGGCATCGGTAGGTGCCTTTGCCACCTAGGTAGAGCGAATAAGGTCCGAAACAAGTAAAAGTGGCGTGGTCGATCACCTACAGCCTGGGTGCCAACGTTTGGAGGCTTTACGTTACCCTCCGTGATGGCTTTCCATATGGATTCGATGGGAACATCAGATTCGGACCAAGGCACCGTAAATAGTGGCGAATCCCAGCGGACCATCGAAGACGGTTCCTCATACCGCGAGATCAGATTGTCGAGCCTAAGCCGAGGCATGGCAACCTGAACCAGGATACCCCGAGTCATAAAAATGAAGAGTACGTACGTCTCAGCACTATATCCGCGGCCATCTGATCGCTCAGTGTTCCATCGTTTGCATGATTCTGCAGTGGAAACGACGTAAACCTACTTCTGCAGCATCAGTCACCTGAACATCTGTACGGGGTTAATTGTGAAACAGACGGTGCAGATGCGGAGCTTGAACTCCCGAGCTGCACAGTAGAGTTGGTATCGAAATCCTTTAATATAGTTTAGCGCGTCTACTATGAGGATAGTGTCCGGTCCCATTTGTCGCTGAATTGCGGCGAAGAGTGTGGCACGTGCTGGCTTTTCAGAGCGACTGTCTGAAGCAACCCTTCACATCAGATAAAGGGGCAAAAGGAGATAGATGCGATACCATTGTAGGAAGAGCGATCAATGTTAAGTGTGTCATCTGACAGAATGACCACCTTCTGCCCTGGACACTTGTACGACGGATCTGCTACTCGGCGATCTAGATGTTCCTTGAGCTGCATAGCCCGACGTGTCTTTCCTGAGGACGGGAAGCCAGAAAAGGTGACCAAGGCCATGAGCGTTCGGGTAGAGTAGCGTTTAGATCATAGATGGCAAGCCGCGGCAGCGGCCGCTCAGTCTAGAACTAGCACGCAAGCAAAACATCAGGTAGCTTGTACAGCCTGATTAATTGCCCGATACAATAATGGTGGTCATGTGTACCTCGATTTGGGGGTGTGCCCCAAAACGTTAGGTGCTCGAGGGGAGATGAAGGGAGGTAAAGTGGAGAAAGAAATGAGGGCGCGGCGACAACAAGATACGTACCACTTCCATACAACAACAATTAGAATAGAACTGTGCGATCGCGCGCAAGACCGCAGCGAGCGCATGGACGACCGACGTACGTATCGCCCATATCTGAAATCAGACAAATAGCGACGAGCTGCCAACGCACTGTCACGGGACCCGGCCCCTCCGTTAGAACCGAGGTTTGCGCAATAAACCCCCGTCTACCATCTCCTCCTGCTGGTCAGCCCCGGCGGTTCACGGGCCATCTTTCCTTCGTCGCCCATCATTTGATCGGTTTTAAAAGCCTTTCCCCCTCTCCAACGTTCGATTTTTGCTCCGCGCTCATCCCACCATCCCTTCTCTTCCATGTTGGCGACTATCTCACACCCGGCCCACAACCTCTCGCAATCTATGCGATACTCTCACTCGCCCACTTCCTCGGGCCCTACTCTCCCAGAACCGGCTACACCTGTTGAAAACAAGATCTGCCCGGGATGTCAACTGACAGTCATGGATGAAAATGGTGGTGTCGTTATCGCGTTTGGGTGAGCTTCTTCTCTCCCTTTTCAACATCGTGTCCCAATTATATCATCTCAACCGCGTCGCTACTGCGCTAGACAATCGTTCTTTCACGTGGACTGCTTCCAATGTGCAAAGTGCAAAGACAGGGTCACCGCCGACACCAATCTCCTTCTCCTCTCCGACGGCCAACCTGTCTGTTCAAATTGTTCATACAGTTGCAGCGTCTGTCATCAGCCTATCCTCGACGAGGCCATCATGACCGGTGACGACTCATACCACGCACACTGCTTCAAATGTCGCTCTTGTCACAATCGCATCGATGAACTCATGTTCGCCAAGACGAGCCATGGTATTTACTGTATGAAGTGCCACCACCAACGCGTCGCTCGCAGCAGGCGCCACGCGCAGAAGCAGAAAGAACGCGAAAACGCTGGACGTGAGGCAAAGTCGCATGTTCACCCGATCAAGGAGGAGTTGGTACCACCTGCGGTATGTACCCCTTTTTTTAAGCCGGCACG
>Ga0209488_10001107_pt1 | contig 22900 bp, 18 predicted proteins | sample Rivendell_Oct201_8_FD_188349 | JGI IMG/M metagenome (GOLD analysis project Ga0209488, IMG submission 188349) | Vadose zone soil microbial communities from the Eel River Critical Zone Observatory, Northern California, USA -... | ecosystem: Environmental > Terrestrial > Soil > Vadose zone >...
CCCGGGCACTCCCCCTGCTCTTCTCTTTCCTCCGCCAAAGTCGGACCCTTCTCCCCTCATGCAACGACGGACAGCTAAAAGTTCTGCGTACATCGCTCCCCCCACGCCTGGCCTGCCCCCGTCAGCGATCCTCACCTCGGCCGATAAACCACAGTCCCGTCTGAATCAACGTACCCTTGGTTTGCCAAATCGCATATGGCTCATACTCACCCTCTTCCTTTCCGTTCTCTTGTTCACTCGCCTTATTTTACCCTCTCACAATTCCGACGCGACATATTACCTTCGTCAACAGCCCCCTTCCTACTCGGCCTCGTTGCATCCAATAAATTATCTCAACCTCTCCGACGCAAACAACGAGGCCGCGCAGAACCCGTTCCCCTTCTGCCCCACCTTTGGCAGAGGCGATGTCCTCACCGAAAAATATGGACCCCTCGCCATTTCAAAGAGCTGGCTCCACCTAGGCAGTGGAGCTCGAGTACAGCAAGTCATACACAAGGCCCTCCTCGGCCAGCCCGTCACCATCAGCGTCATTGGCGGTTCCAGTGAGTGCATCTAGTGGCCCCCCCTTTTTTTTAACCGCGTGCTTTCACTGACAACCTCCCAGTCTCTTCGTGTCACGGTGCAGGCGACGACCCAATCGCGCCGGACTGTTATCCCTCCCGTTTCTTCGAGTGGTGGAATTCCCTGTTCCCTCACCCCGCCTCAGAGCTCACAAACGGTGCCATTCGAACAACCAACTCTGAGTATTTTGCCTTCTGCAGCGCGCACCACCTCCCAGACTACACTGACCTCGTCATTATCGAGCTTGATTCTGATGATACAACGCACGTTCCCGTCTTTATCTGATTCATATATCACACACTAATTGTCCACGTTCTAGTGACCATGAAACCCTCGAAAATTTCGAGTTGCTCGTGCGATCTATTCTTTTGCGGCCTGATTCTCCCGCTATTATCGTGCTTGGTCACTTCTCACCGCAAGTGCACGAACAGCACGGCTTTGCTGGACCAGACCACTGGCACAGTGTCGTCGCCCAGTTTTACGATGTACCCCACATAAGGTGACCACTTTGTCTCCTTAGTTCCACCCCGTATGCTCACACGTTAGCCTTCTAATAGCTCCAAGGCCGCGTTATATCCTTCTTACATCACCTCACCTTCCACCATCAACCGATATTACACCGACCCTATTCTGGCGAACACCGCGGGCCATGGTATTCTCGCGGACGTGCTCATCGCATATATCCAATCGCAGGTTTGCACCGCGTGGAACGCAGCGCGGGGCTCTGGTGCCTCTCTGCCCCTGTACTTTACGCACGGCGCGCAAGCCGGCAAGTTACCAAAAGACGCGACAGGCCTGTTCGGCGGCAAAGGCCTGCGCAAAGGAGCCCTCATAGCCCCCGACGACCCCGACGCACCGCGGCATCGATCACCACCCGGCCACCCTCCGGGGCTGCAAGTACCCGTGTCCCGCATCGGCTCTCGGCCGTCCGACCTGATGACGCACGACTACGAGGAGATCGCGCCGATGTGCGTGTCCGCGAACGACCTGGTGAACCCGCTCCCGCCCTCGCTCTTCCACGGCTCGGGCTGGATCGCGTACCACCCGCCGCCGACGGGCGTGCCCGTGACGGACAGCTTGTCGCACTACTGGTACAGCACGCTCCCGACGAGCCGCCTCCGCGTACCGCTCATCGTCGGCGCGGGCGACGTCGGCATCTATTATGTCCGCGAGCCCCGCGCCGTGCTCGCGTCCGAAGGGGGCAGCGCGATCGACTGCTGGGTGGACGATAACTACGACGGCAGGGTCACTATTGACAATGAAGGCGATTCTGACTCGGAGGAAGCCACGTAGGTTTTTTTTTTGCTTCATTGCGTTTGGGCGCTGATTGACCGCAATAGGTTGCGGATGATTGACCGTGGCGTGGCAAGAGGCTCCCACTATGTGGAGTGTGTATTGCTGGGTGCGGAGGGCGTCAGTGTTCCTCCTTTCAAACTTATTGGTGTGTTTACGACTTGAGGTGCTCATACTCATACATTACGCATCGGGTTGTTCGGGACTTCTTTGTACTGTTTCAAGTTTTTGGGATTATCTACAAATCTGCATAAGAGTTGTGCAGCCGAGTCTGTCTACATTAGAATTTCCTTTGGGAACAGATCATGATCACTGGTGGCCTGTTTGGTGTTATACCTTCAGCTTAGTACAACAACACTGATTTCCCCCTTACATGTAAAACGAGGCACCAACAAATCATCAAACCATTAGGTCAGGGTTGAGCATGCGTGGTCATCTCATCTCATCTAGGAACCCGTCCTCGGGAGACGCAGGATCTTTCCAAATAGCGCTTACAGTGAATATGTGTTGCAAGGACTTTTTTTTGGGCGACATAAGTGAATGCAATGGGTACAGAGACGGCTCGGACAGACATGAACAATAGCTAGTGCATAAAGCAGCTACTCCGCATCTACAGTCACGGTCCCGAGGCCCTGTCAAACCAGTTAGTGGACAATCACATGGTAAGAAAGAAAGGATGCAAGACTCACTTTGAATGATGTTGTGGGGACGTGTGATGCATATGTGTAAAGCTTCTCTTTAGCGTTTTCCTCGTCATTGCGTTTCCCTGTGGGTTGTGGCGGTCAGTGAATTTGACAGAAGGAAAAAGGCAACGACCAGTACGATCCAATCCCACGGACGTCACCGCATCGGCCAGCGCGAGGAATGAAAGGGATGAGAGACTCACGCTCCAGTTTTACACGGATCCTGTGGGGAACGCTCTTGATTCCCCTTTCCCACAGGGCTTGGTTTAGTTTGGGATCGATCCGGACATCAATAGTTCCCATCTCCTTTGTTGCAAAGGCAACGACGGACTTGACGGCGGTGGGAGCACGCTTCTTGAATGAACGGCCGTGGACATGCTTGTGGAGGTGGATGGTGTATTCACGCGTGACGACGTCCTTGAGGGCCGAACGTGTCTTTCCCTGTGAGAATATCGGTGAGCAAATGGGAACGAACATAGGTGATCTTGTCACCGAAACAATACCTTTGTTGTTTTCTTAGTTCCCTAGAGAGAATGGGGGGTTAAGTTGCAACATTGTAAGGAAATGTTATCAATACGCACGACCATATCTGCTAGGGAGCGAAGAGGTGCTTAGGTTAGGCGGGAGCGATGTGTCCCAAGAAGGTTTGGGTGGCTGAGCGGAGGTCAGAACTTTACAGTTCATTCGCGGCCAGTCCCGAGGATACCACCAGAAATTCAAATTCAATGATTGTGTTATGTTCTATGGTGTTCTGACAGAGAGATGGGTGGCAGAACTGTCATGTAATCAACAGGGCGTCACTTATGGATAGAAAATTAAAGTGATGTCAGCACTGGGACGGGTTATGACTGGAGCTCTGCCTGGTTCACTGTTCATGTTTTGGTACCGTTAGGTATACTATAGCCATGATATTGTGTTGTGACAAGCGCATGAAATCAATACACGGGTTGGTCTACGACTCATGGGCATGCCAAAGTAAGTGACACGAACTGCAAAAACAGATGGGGTGCAGTGGTTGAGAATGCCAAATGCTGAGGGAAGACACCTCATTGGAAGCCACGGTACAGTCGCAAAATAGCATGTTGCGCCTTAAAATCCTCCCCGGCTCCCAGGACTCCACGCATTCCCATTTAAGCTGGGATGGTTTGGTTTCTGATGGCGATGAAACTTGGTGGCGGGGTGGCGAAATGGTAGAATGCGATTGGGGAAACTCAGCGCTCAGCCCCAAGCAAGTGGAACGTCAGCCTCTAACCAGGCCCACTCGGCTAGTTAGATGAACTCTTCCGGCAAACTTTTGCCGGAGAGCAATTTTTTCACAAGCGGTGAAAGAACAAGGTCACAGGTGACCGGCCCCTTATTGTTGTCTCTTATAAAGGTCGTCCCTTTGTCTCTTAGATGGTGCTGCCTTTTTTCACCAAGTCTAATACATTATCTCCTGCGTAACCGTCCGCTTCGTAGAGCATTCTGACGGTTGAGGTGGAACTGCGAACTGTGCGCTAGTCCAAACGGACATGCTCACACGCCATTTTGAATTTCAGTCAGGGTCAAATGTCAGGATAAGATTCAGGCTTGTCAGAACGTTGAGTAGCTGATGTCACGGTACGGCCGATGGCCGGCCCCACGGCCCCAAAAGAGATAGACTTTACCATTTTTAGACACGGATGATGTGGTGGAGGAGCCGAGCCAATACCGAAGACTGGTAACGGTACGTAACAGCAGATCTGAACGCACACTCTAGTATTGAGTGCCCTGACGTGCCCACAGTCAACAATTCAGGAATTTCGATTTTCGACTTCCATTTACACACACCCTAGTCGTACGCATATAAAATCCACGCCGGCATCAGTCGATGCCCCCATATCTTCAGGCCGCCTCCCGCTTTCAGCGCTCGACCCTCCTTTAGAAATTTCCTCCAATATGCGCGTCTTCCTCGGCCTCTTCATCGCTGCGTTCCTTTCCACTGCCTCTGCCTCCTACGAGCTTTTCCCCCGTGCGGCTGGGTACCCAAGTTTGTGCCTTTCGTATGCCAATACTCCCTCATTTTAATTGGCGTCTCTTCGCAGGTTGTGCGGTATCCTGTCTCTCTCAGGGTGCAAGCATGAGTAAGTGTGGAGCGGGAGAAACCTCCTGCTATTGCAAGGATCCCGTTTTTGTCAACTTTACTACCTCGTGCATCAACCAAAACTGCACCAATCCTGATGACGTCAAACAAGCAGACCAGACAGCCGAGGAAGCATGTGCCAAGGCTGTATGCCCCTCCTTCTACTTCCCTTTTTAGAGTGGAGTTGCTGATTGACGGGACACAGGGTGCTCCTCTTCCTTCTGCTGCGTCGACCGGCAGTTCGCCGTCTGCAACGGCCAGCAAATCCAACAACGCTGAATCAATCGTGGTCAACATGATTGGTGTCGCAGCTGCTCTGGGCGCAGCCGCTCTCGCACTCTAGGCAGCCCTGTCTTTGATCTATCACTATCACTTCGTTTTTCATGCGGCCCGCGCTTCTTTTGGATGAGTCTTTTTTATTTGTATACAGTATTCGTATCCCGCTTCGCACCATCTTCGTGGCCGAACCTTATTTTTCCAGAGGAGGATGGACAAGTGTTCTGGTATCGCTCTACACATGCCTTTACAACGTTTGACAGACCGGTTTGCATCCACCTCCAGTAACTATATACCAAGCGCATATTCATTCCTTTCGTAGAGCTGTATCGCAACATTGAGTATAGCATAATCGTCCCTACCACCGGAATCCTGACTGTTAGTGCCGTCTGTAAAAACCCGTCGCTTCATTGGGAATCATGAGGATCGACGATCGAACCGCGCTGTCAGCCCATCTGCCCTCATGGCACATTCAAGGGGTCTCCATACTTCTCGGTTCTGGCTCGGTTAATGGCCGGGTATCGCCAAAGGAGGAAATTGTCAGACAAAATCTCCCCTTTTGGGGTGGTACAAGGCCCGCGCCAAACTGGCAACGCGCCCGTGTCGCGAGTTCCTTGACGTGCCAAAATTCCAACACACACTGGTCGCACCTATATAAATCCCCCCGACATCAAACCATGCTCTCTTCATACTTCCAGACCGCCTCCCGCTTTCAGCGCTTGACCCTCTAGAAGTTTTTCCAAACCGGCACAAAATGCGCGCCTTCCTCGGCCTCCTCATCGTTGCGTCCATTTCCGCCGTCTCTGCGGTGGACATCCCAAGTTTGTGCCCTTCCCTATTCCAACACTTCCTCATTTAACCTGCGTTCTTGGCAGCATGTGCGCAACCGTGCATCGAGCAGGGCACGAACCTGAGTCCGTGTGCAAACCAGGCACAAGGAAATATTACTGCCTGCCTTTGCAACGACAAGAGCTTCGCGGACTACGTCTCCAATTGCGTTCAACTAGCCTGCAATACCACCGAGCTCGCACAGGCTGCGCAAGCCGCCCAGGAATCTTGTGCCGGGGCCGTATGTCCCTTCCTTTGCTCCCTTTTCCGGAATGGAGTTGCTGAGCGATGTAATCCAGGGCACTGGCAATAGTACTGCCACTCCAGCTGCAACTAATGCATCGACCAGCAGTGCGGCGTCTAAAACTCCCCAAGGGTCGAGTACTGCCAGTAAGCCCAACAGTGCAGGATCTACGACTTCCCAAAGTTCGAGTACCTCCACGAGTAAACCCAATGGTGCTGATTCGATCATGGCCAACATAATTGGTGCCGCCACTGTGGCTCTGGGCGCAGCGGCTATCGCGGTGCTCTAGTTGGCCCTGTTGTTGGTTCATCAGGTTGGTTGGAATTGGGCATTTCTTTATTTGTATATTCCGATGTTTGATGGACAAGTACTCTGTCGCTCTGCATATACCCGTTCAACAGATCGGTTTCATCCACTTCCAGTCACTGACTATATACCAATGCGCATTCCTTTCGTAGGGCTGTATTGCAACGTTGATATGGCATACTCGTCGTAACATCCTTTCCCATTAAATTCTAGTTGTCAGTGCCGTCCCTGGGCCAGAGTCGGGATGCACCAGCAGTTCTCTGACCCCGTCAAAACGTTTGGCATGATCGGGCGAAGGCCCTCACTAAAAAGGCACGATCGTGATTCTGATGAACCAAAACGTATAGGAGGTAGGATTATAGGAACCTGCGCAACTCAACTCCACCCCTATGAGTGATGATCAAAGTACCCCGTCTCTTTCTCCCTAGCTTGTACCAGGGCACAAGGAGTGACATCGGCAAAGTGTTGGCATATAAATAGAACCGGAGCCCGTCGGGAACAAGTGTCTACATGGGAACAATGATTATCAGGATACGCTAACGCGACCGCGATGGCCGACATCCGATCTCACCGACAGGGGCTGTGAGCCAGATGAGAGCCCGGGCCTTCGCCGCTTTGGGATGTGGTGCCGATGCGATGCGATGAGGTGGCCCGTGGCGATGCGAACTCAAAACCCTCGCTCTCTCCCTTATTGTCGTCATTCCCAACCGCCCATTTCCTTCAATAACGTTTCTGTAGACCTTTATTGCGACTGTCGTGCTAGTGGCCCACGACTTCTGTTTAAATAGCCTCACGTCCGTCGATCAACCATCAAATTCCCACTTTCTCACTTCGCACCATGAGCAACACGGCAGGTGAGCACGCCCTCTGCCGTCCCCTGGAGCTTCCCTCAAATAGTGACCGTGGATTATCCAGCTCAAAACCCCTACATGAGAAGAATGATAAACCAGAGTCTACGAACAATTATTCTTCCATGTATTATGTTCATTGCCTCTACTTCTGCTTTGGCTTAACTTTGGGAACATATAGTCGCAATGATTGGGGCTATCTGGTCTCTCACTTGGTAAGAACTCTCGTCATGAGAACGGACGCCTTGTGGGGCTACACCGTGCTGACCTACCCTGCGTACCTTTTACGTCTACAGTACGGTGAGTGGTCCCGTACCTTTGGTAACGGACCCATAGGTGACCTAGTCCTTGTTTAGATCTCTGCCTTCCAAGGGCTCAACACAGATAGGGCGCGTACGTCCTTCTTTCGTTCCTTTTTTGTACACGACTTAGCAACTCACTTTCTTTCCTCGCATCAAGAACGCCAGAAGAGGCTGGCCACCTTCTCGATCGTCCTTGGTTCATTGTATGCGGTCGTTACAGCAATGCTTCTCTTTGGCGTTGGAGCTGCTGGATCCGTAAGTCATCTACTAACAGCCGTTCATCTTCTCCTATTAACTTTGTTTCTGTAACTGTTCAGAGACGCTTACCTCTCATCCGCATCTTCTCCTTCCTTACTGCCGTGGTGACCCTCATATTAGTTTCCACCGGTCTTTTGCGGACGATCGTTCACTTTATGCTCAAGGTAATGAATGATACGTGATGCTGTTGATGTTAGTTCTGCTGACTGTCATCATTCATCATAAAGAACGATCTAATCTCCGAATGCACTTCACTTGCCACTGGCAATGCAGTGGTCGTTGTCTGGGGCTTCTGGAACACGAGGACACATAAGATACTCACGGCGGACGAGGCAGCTCGATGTGCGTCCCTTAAATGATGCCATGATACTGGCGTTCAACCTTCAACCCTTTGTCCCTTTTAGTTTGCCGGGATGCCTGGAAACACGATTCTTTCACTGAGATATTCTGGCTCCTTACTCAGATCGGTGCGCCACTTATCTAGGCGCTCACCTCCTGGATTTCTGATCACCCATCGTAGTCCTTTTGCCCCTGCTGACATTTACCGCCTTTGCTTACGCGCGACGAGAGTCAGCCCTCTTATCTAACAGCACACGCACACCTCCTCCCAGGGCTTATAACTCTGCGTATGCCGCTGGAAACGAGAGTACTTTTGAGCTAAGTCTACCCGAAGTGGCCTACGACCAGACCTATGCGCCACCACCCGGCTCCCCTCCACCTTTCGACAAGACTCTGCCCGCATACGGCGCAGGAGAGGTGGATAAAAAGGAGACTGATTCGTTGAAGACTCTCGTCGCAGAAGACCCATTTGCTGACTTTGAAGAACAACCACGTCGCTAAGGTTTTGAAGTTTTATGAGCCAGAGAGACTCTTACCCCCGATTCCCTACGACACGTGTACCTGATCTACATGTTACCATATCGAAATATGTTTTTTTTATGCTTCTTATTGGCCGTTTGGTAGCAGGCCCCCAAAACCCACCTACAGTGGAGCATCAACCTGCGGCCTGTGTTCGCCCCAGTCTTTTATTCATAGCCATTGGCTGGCCACTCGCAGGATGCGCAAGATCCGCGAGCCGTGCTTCGCGCATGCGCATCAATACCTGTGTCAAGAAAGCCGGGGTGACGACGCCGTCCCCCGCACTGTCACCCGCGGCGCTCGCGCCGAGGCCAGACTCGGGCGCTGCGTCCGAGTAGCGCTCCCATAGCGTGTAGAGCGAGAGGATCTCCTGCGCGATCATGGCAACCGTGGGAAGGGACACGCGCAGGCCCGCCATGAAGCCAACAAAGTCCTGCGGCGGGGGCGGGGGCGCTGAGGTGGGCTTGCCGCGGTGGGCGCTGCCAGAGTTGGTTGTGCGTGAGGAGCGGCGGGGTGCGGGAGCGGGGGTAGAGGATTGTGCTTGGATCGCTTCGCGGGTTTTGTCGTTTAGGACGAGGGTTAGGTAGATTGCTGCGATGGCGATCATGTGCGGTGGGTAGAGAAGGCAGAGCTCGGAGCGGTATGTGTCGTTGATGATGAACCTGGGTGTACGATGGCACGCGGTCAGTTTTGAGAGGATTGTTATAGATGGGGCGAGGACGTGCCATGCTGTCTGCAACGGGCCTTCTTCTAGCTCGAGTCTTCCCTCGCCAGTTCCCCAGTATCGCGGACCGTTGTCGATGCCGACTCCTACTTCTCCGGCTTCGGAGACCACGGCCTGCACTGCCTCCCTCCCGCAGAGAGTGAGGAGGGTGCGGTATGGATGGAACACGATGAGGTCACACTCCAGGTCGCTCACGAGATAAAATTCCATCTCTGCGAGCTTTGAGTTGTCTGAAGGAAAGTTTTTGATGCCATATCCCTCCTCTGGGCCGTGAAAATTGAGTTAGACGTGAAAGTAGGCTAACCCGGCGCACGTACGACTGAACATGAGGCGCGATTCGGAGACGACATTCTTGATGTGGACGGGGGACTCTTCTGCCTTTGCAGCTACGTAGCAGCATGCGGCTATCACGATGAAAGGGTCCGTCTCGCAGTACAAGTTTTTGACGTAGAATCGCCTGAAAAAGACCGTGGCAGTGGCGATGACGCGCTGACGCAGGGGCAAGCGTTTGCCTAACATCGCGATGACTTGGACCACACGTGAGCCAAAAGAATAGAGAGTGTTCTGGAAGGTGAAGAGACCCTACGATTCGCAAAGTAGATGTTTAAAAAGTCAATGTGCTCTGGGGACTCGACATATTGGAGATCCTCGCTCCTCGCGCGCTTGAGCGTCGCACGATCTACTATCCAGCGTTTGCTGCGAGAAATGTTTGAATGGGATCAAAAGTATGGGAATTGTGCTTACTTGTGTGAACTTGCCCAGAAGTCGGTCGCCATCGAGCATGGTGTAGGTTAGTGGACCAGTGTGGGCTACAGTATTTGGTAAAGCATCGCAACCTCGGACCGATGGCGAGCAACTTTTACACCACGACATTCACTGCACCACAAGATGCCTACGGCCAAGCCAACGGCACCACGAAAGCGCAACAGAAAGCGCAAGCGACGCCTGGCATCATCCTCGTCCTCGTCTGACTCTTCGGATTCCTCGTCGGATGAGATATCAACAAAAACACCTGTGCAGAAAGCACCTCTTAAAAAGCAAGCTACACCATCCTCAGTCGAGGAATCGTCGTCGTCTCCCTCTCCATCGTCGTCAGATTCAGAAAATGACGATGTGCCGTTTGCTGATGCACCCCCAACCTCCTCAGCAAAACCACAACAACCCCCCGATTCGGTGCTCGCCACAACGCGGCATCGCTCGCCCTCGCCCTCGCCAGCACCGGCCAACGCACCGCCGTTCCTACCTCCAGAGGGGTCCAACAATCGAGAGCAGGATGAGCAGGCTCTGCGGGACCGGTTCAGACAATTCTGGATGGCGTCCGTGGCGGACGCGTTTGGCGACGACCTGGAACAGATTCGAAAGGTGCGTACAAGTACAAGTACAGTTTATCCGCAGAACAGAGTTTACCCTCGTCCCCCTCACGCTGGTGCCAAAGGAGCCGGATATGACCCAATCGCGCCTAGCTCTGCTGATCGACTCGCTTGCTTCTGGCAGCGAAGTCTTCTCGTCCCACGTGGGTGAGGACGGGGGACTGAATGAAATGGATGTTGTATTGAATAGCGACGGTGACATCTAGGCTGTGAGCATCATTGGTTTTAGTCGGACATCACTTCACTAAAAGGCCCGCGCCGTAGCCGTAGATTATACTCACGTCAAGACCATCCAAAGCACCAATGGCAGAAATCTCTACAGTAGTCCATCTGGTCGTTCCCTGTGCGATAGCTTTACTGTGAGGACCAGTAACTTAGGGTATCTGCGAAGTGCTGTGGAATTGTGACCTTGTTATATGCGTTATCCCAACCAGACACCGCAGGCTGTCAAAAGTAGCATTTAGTCTGATTTATGTATAACTAAACGTACGCTCGGCGGCGCTATAGTGTAGTGGCTATCACAACGGATTCTGACTTTGCTTTCCGTTAACCCAGGTTCGAACCCTGGTAGCGCCTTTCGTTTTTTCATGTCCCATTCGACCATGGAAGTCAAACGACCAAAAAACACGTCTATTTATAGTGCGAACTGATGAGAATATAAACGCAGCTACAGTGAGATACCCCTTTGGAGAGGTCCAGGGAATATGGTGCGGAAGCAAGGCCAGGCTTGTGCATCTTTCCGTTCTAATTTATCAAGCACTTTATGGGGTACTGGTTATGACAAACTGTACGGTAAATCCAAAGTCCCAGACGTGGCACGAACTAACCTTGGTCGTCTAATAGCTGGTGACACGGCGATGACAGCAGCCGCGCGGAAGGGTTGGGAGAGGTCCCGGCACCCGGCATCACAGGCCCGGCACAGATATCGCCTTCCTTGAAAGCTTCCATCACCATCTCATTATCGGCGAATACATCAAGCTCTGCTTAAAGGCGCCACTTCCACACATTTGTATCATCTACGAAGTTGGCTACGATCTCCTTCCGTGGATCTTCGCTACTACCAGTACTGCATCCGCGCGGCTGGCAGCGTCAAATTTCTGGTTTACTGAGTGGAATCACCATCGCACCTCGTCCACTTCCAGCGATGTCCGATATCGCTAAGCCGATCGAGTCCAACTCAACACCAATAAACTTCACCGATTTTCTTTTGGCCCAGAAAACAGAGTACCTCCATGCGGTGGGCGAGGGTGAGGCACAAAAGAATGCCTGGACACTTTCCATGGGTAATGAGGCTGGTGGTTGGTTTAAATGTTTCTCCGTCGCTACTCCCAATCTCTGATGAGTTAATGTTTGTTTAGATCTCGACTCGCTAGCCAGTGCCGTTTCATATGCGTGGTATGCCTCCCGCCACCTTGGGCAACCAACTGTACCACTTCTACAGACGCGGCGTGAGGACCTCTCGCTTCGCGCGGAAAACCTGTACGCGCTCGAGTTCAGCGGCGTCAATCCTGCACATCTACTCACTGGCGATGAACTCCCGGCCGACTCTCCACCTGGTGTCAAGTATGCACTACAGGATCACAACACACTCGCGGGGCGCTTTGCAGCGGACAAAGATGCGCGTGTAGTCGCGATCGTGGATCACCATACGGACGAGCATCATCACCTTGACGCGTCGCCGCGTATCATCAAAGTACCCACAGGCTCATGCTCATCGCTGGTCGCACGCTTGATCGAGAAGGAATGGCCCGAGGGAATGACCCGTACCGTTGCGCGGTTGTTGCTCTGTGCTGTGTTGATCGATACCGGGGGATTCAAGGCTGGCGGGAAGGCGGAAGCTACCGACCTCCAAGTTGCGCCGTTCTTGTTCGAAAGAGCGGAGGTCGTGAACACAAGTGTAGGGGCAGTGGTGGACGTTCAGCATGTGAAGGAGGCCAAGGATCTGACGCGAATTCTGGAAACCAAAAAGTCGAGCGTCGATTTGCTCAGTCAGCGGGATCTCATTCGACGGGACTACAAAGAATATCAGTTCGTTCCCGGGTGGAAGGCAGAAGGGAAAGTCTTCGTTGGGCTAGCGAGCGTGCCGAGGGGCATTGAAGCGATCACCGGAGGGAACAAAAAAGGCGGAAGGAAGGTGGCGACGGCTTGGATTGCATGGCTCAATGAGAGGGGCCTGGACGCACTCGGTGTCTTGACGAGTTGGAAGGAGGAGAGGAAAGGAAGCAAAAAGGGAAAGCACCGGAGAGAGATGGTATGGGTTATTCGGGATGACAAGGAGTTGAAGGGCCGGTTGTGGAAGGGGTTGGAAGGGAGCAAGGAGCTAGAGCTGGAGCGAAGGCGAAAGGAGGGCACCAAGTACATCGCCGGGATGGTAGAAGAGGCGGGGGATCTCAAGATTCGGGTGTATGAACAGGGAAACTCACAGGCGACGCGGAAAGTGACGGCTCCACTTGTCAAGACTATCATCGAAATTAAATAAATAAATGTTAACTTACTGACAAACGTAATTACGTACGTAATTGCCTCCTTAATCTCCTCGGCGCCTCTTTCACCCGCCCTCTCTTTTATACCACCACCCTCCCACCTCTCCTTTCCTCCTCTTGAGGTGCAATATCATCTCCTTTGAGCCATCAATGGACCATTCGTCTCCTTTACCAGACGAGTCCATACCAACCCCCCCCACCGCCTCGTCTACCGCTCCTACCATTTCCACTCAACAGTCCTCAACGCCGAAATTCTCAAGTGGACTGTCAGTTCGCACCCTCTCCTCCTGGTCTATCTAATGCATCCTGCGCTCAGGCATATACGCTCACGTATAACGGTCGTATGTGCAGAGGTATGCCGGCACGCCGTGTCACTCCATCTTATTCCGCGCTAAATAAATTAAATTAGTGTAAGCGTTTGAAGCTACGATGTGACAGGCGTAACCCCTGTGGCTCTTGCGTAAAGCGCGACACTGTCCAGCGCTGTCAGTACACCGCTGCCGCTGCAGAGAAGATGTCCGTCCTTCTTTCTCCATCGACTCTTTCCCCCACTGATGGTGTATCTCCAGCGACGTGCAGTCGTTACACAACCGGCTTCAAATTGTCGAGTCCCAGATCGCTCAGATGTTTGCTGGTGGACTTCGTGTCCCCACCGCACTCGCTAGCATCTCCTCAGACAACTTCCCTTTCCCTCACAATGACCACACCATACTGGCTCTCGGGCACTCTGGGTCTTCCGTCACCGTCCCACTCGACGATGTTGCTGCTCTTTGGCTTGAGCATCTCGACTTCCCTCGGTCATGTCCACTCGACGTGAACTCTTCCTACTCTCCCGCCCCTTCAATACCTGCTTTACCTGTCCAGCTGGAGCCGTGCTCGTCAGACCTGGCTGTGCACGATGAACCTGCCTTCACTGCCACAGTCCCGTCGTTCAGTATTTATTATCCGACTTCCACGTCTCAAGCCGTCGTCACACCTTCTCTAGTTGCTTGTCTGTCCGCTACCTCAACTACGCGGTCGCGTATCACCTCAGCCGTCGAGGAGACTATGAAAATGCGCCCATGCTTCAATATGAAACACTTCCGTACTCGGGCTGAGAGTATGTTTGCCTGGGCTAAGGAGGAAGGTGGACGTTCTGGGCCAAGCGCAAGTAACTCGAATGCAAAAGCAGACCTTGCGAGGTCTCTCTTCTTCCCAACATCCTACCCCCCTCCTCCTACACCCACTCTTTCATTTTTCGCTTCCGTCTCAGTCGCATATGCCCTTGGCGTCTTGGTCTGTAAAGAGAATGAGACGGTCAACGATATCGATTCTCAAAAGGTGGCAATGGGACCGAAAACCCCTCGTTTGGAAGATAATCGTGCTGTTAATTCCCAGAAAGCGGGGACGTGGACAAAGTATTCCGCATCTGGACTATTTGCCTTGTCAAGACAATCTATAGCCGCCTTTGAGATGGCGCATACGTATGACCTTGATTCAGTGATTACGTATCTGTTGCAGATTGTCTATCTGCTCCACGATAGCAGGCCCCGTGTTGCACACATGGTCTATCCTCTCTTGGGTAAAGTTATCAATGTTGCACATATGATGGGCCTTTCCACGGATCCGGATGAGTTCCCTGGCAAGTATAATATATTTGAAGCTGAACAGCGGAGACGCGTTTGGTGGGATATCTATTATTACGACGTGTAAGTTGCCTTTTCGCTTCTGTGCCTTGCTTACGCCCCCCGATCTTGCAGATTCATCTCCGATGCTATGGGACAAGCGCCTTCGATTCAGGACGGCACGTTCACGACGAAGCTACCCGCCGATGTCGATGAGGAGCAGTTTGGACCTTCCTCGACTTCTTTGCCCCTTCCCCTTCCTCGTCGCGCCGGTGGTGATCCAACCGAAGTTGGCTTTGCTTATTTTATCCAGAAGTGTCGGTTCGTTGTGGCCTTGCCAACTCTTCTTTTCTAGTCGCTAATGTATGTACAGCCTCGCTCAGCTTGTCAAGAGCGTCAAAAAGCGATGCCCTCGTGAAAACCACAACGACTCTTCTTCAGATTCCTCTGCTGAGCGCACAGAACAGTTCGAGTCTGAAGTCAAGAATTGGTTGTCGGAGCTGCCCAAAGTATTTCGCTTTGAACCCAACAGCACTGAGGCTACACCATCTTTCAAAGTCTCCGTTTCGCCGCATCTTCAAGCCCAGCGATGCGAGCTCGCCATCATCGCGAATCAACTCATCCTGAAGGTGTTCCTTCCGTATCTTAAGAATTACAGTGGGTCATCTTCCGATGGCGTCCTATACCGTGCAGTTTCTAGCGTCGTCGATGCGGGGCACATTATTCTTCAAGCCATGCGCATCCTCCATTCGACTTGGAGACAAACCCAACCTGCTGCTTTCTTATTCTACCCTTTCGGGCGCACACTGTTCGACACAGCTGTAATGATGGCCTGTGCAGCAATCGCCCACCCATCAAGCGTATCCTCCAGTGTGGCAATCGCTGACGTATCTGCAGCCATTGACATCATGCAGGATACACGCATGGGTTCTGGGAGGAGGTCGAAACAAGACAATCCCAAGGACTTGCCGGAAGCTGTGAAGATCATCACACTGTTGAAGTCGAAGGCCGAGGCTAGGTTCGCTGGTGATGACGTTGCTGAGCTCCATCCCACTATTGGGTCGAAGCGGAAGTACGATGAGAATCCTGATTCCAGTAGCTTTGCGGATGGTCTGGAGTTACCCTATGTCGGTGCTGGCGTCAAGGTATCTCATTCGATTTCGGAGCCTTCGATCGAGAGCACTCTCAAACCTCCGATGTCTGTGCCAAAGCCTAGAGTTAAGCAGCGTTCAGGTTCTGTGATGCCACCCGACTCGGGTCGTGCATCAGAAGGGCCTTCACTAGCTGAGAGGGACGCGGGGCAGATCCCAACCCGCGGGCGTCCACGCACAGATCCCACCCTGTTGCAACGCAACCCGTCATCAAAAAAGTATACCACTCCTTCCACAGTGTCCACGGATTCTCAGTCTGGTACTCCTGCCCCGGACCTATCGAGCTTCCACTCGTTGCCCGAGCTCACTCGAACCGAGTCACATCCTCATTTGTGTCTACCGGACTTCGATACTCCGATCTATGCAGCCGCCCCGTCTGGCTATGAACCATCAGCACAATTGCCATCCCAATTTTCCATGCCACCTTCCATGCCACCACCTCAAGCACCTCTTATGCACGCTAGTCCGAGCTACGCAAGCATAAGTGGAAGCGGCAGCTCGTCCCAGTCGAGTCCAGCATATTCACAAGGACCCATGCCATCGCCACATGCCTTTGGGCCGCCAGGACAGGAGTTGTACAGTGTACAGGCTCCCGCCACGCCTTATGATTCACCATTGGCTGGTCTTGGCATAACTGTGGGTGAATCACGAGCCCATCAAAGTTCGGTGCCACCAGAAGACCCTTCATTTCTGTTGGGTTCAACGGGCCCTAATGTGCGCCGAGTACCATTCCCCCATCAACAGACTGGGCCAATCGGGTTGCAGAATCTTCTGCCTTCCTTTGGCCCGGGTCCTCCTCATGGATCATTATCAACCTCTGCATGGCAACCAGACGACTCACGGCAGAATCCTGGCGACGGATGGCAGGAATATGGAAAATTTCGTCATTGAGGCATCATAGCTTTCACAGTGCATTCACATTCCCGCACACCCATTTGTATTCGTTATTGGTATTTTCTTTTGCTCGCCTGCCGTGCTTGGTGCATCTATGACCGTAGTCTTGTCAGTTATTAAACATATCTATTCGTACGTTCTATCTGTCCTATATTTGTTTATTTTACTGCTGCGGACATTGTATCATTACTTTGCCCCTTTTTGTTCACGACTTTACGATATGCCCACATGTAGCATGCTTCACAAAACATAGATTCGACAAACAAACGACGTGGACAAAAACCCTAAGTCTAGTCTAACTTGGCTACCTACGAAGTGTCCATGCGCCTTATCATTCGCCTGTCTCGCTCTCCAACAACCCTAACCAAGCCTTCGGCTTCCATCGCACCGATGACCTCCTTGAACTCACCGGCGTCCACGCGAATGCTGCTCTGGTTCGCGAGCTGCTGCATCGCGTCTGCCCAGCGGATACCGCGAGAAGCGGCGGACGCGGAGGCGCTGAGGAGTGCGAGGACCTCCTTCTGCATGTCCTCGCGGAGCTTGCGCTGCTGCTGTCCCGTGCCGGTGTTGAGGAGGCCCATGTCGATCTTGCCCGTGGTGGGGTCGAGGGCGGAGGTGCGGATGGCGTCGCGCATGAGGCGGTAGGCCTCCTGGACGTCGAGGAGTTGGACGTGCGGGGAGAGACGCATGCGGGCGTGGGCTTCGGAGAGACGGATCATGGATTCGAGTTGGCGGGTCGTGGCGGTTATGCGCTTTTCGGCGGCGCGTGGGTCGTCGCCTACGTTGCGGAGTTTGAGGTAGGATTGGACGAGCTCGTGGGAGGCTTCTTCTGTTATTTGGGGGTGGACGCGCGAGCGGCCATAGTCGATGTATGCGGACAGTTGGTCTACCGGCTGTGGGTTTAGTTTTTTGTTTTGTTTTTCCTAGTCAGTCAGGTTGTTTGGTGATGGTTTTGGGAATGGGAATGCGCACTAGGACGTCCTCACCGCCCGTTTCGGGGTTGTCTTCGATGTAGAGGCTTACTAAGTGCTGGGCGAGTCTTCGGTCGAGGGTCTCGTTCACTTCGTCGAGGACGAGGTAGAGTAGGTCGAAGCGGGATATAAGTGTAGGTGGGAGATCGATATTGCGCGTCACGGGGAGGTTGACGTCGTACTTGGATCCTACGGGATTGGCAGCTGCGAGGACGGACGTGCGTGCGTTGAGGGTCGTTATGATGCCCGCTTTAGCTATTGAGACAGTTTGTTGTTCCTTGAGGTGATGAGGGATGATTGTCAGTGACACTTGCTCTGCTGGGAACGGTAAAACAGGTCCACCACTTCTTACCATAACTTCATGCAATACACTGCGTGTCGATTCAGACATCTTGTCAAATTCGTCAATACAACATACACCGCCATCACTCAGGACGAGTGCACCACTGTTTACAGTGAGATGAGCTCAGAGAAACGAAAAAAAATAAATCGCGCTCTTACCTCTCTAGTACAAGTTGTTTCGAATCGGGATCGCGTGTGACATAGGCAGTCAGGCCGACAGCAGAAGATCCCTTTCCGGAAGTGTAAACGCCTCTCGGCGCCAGCTTGTGTACGTACTGTCGTATGTAGGACAACCATTAGGACAAACCAGACACGGACGGACAGGAGTGCACTTGCCTGCAATATCTGGGACTTGCTCGTACCTGGGTCGCCCACCAGCAGCACGTTAATGTCGCCGCGATAGCGCGGGCCCCCGCCCCCACCGCCTCTCGCGATGTTCTTGTTCGTCCCGCCAAAAAGCTGGAGCAGAAGGCCCTTCTTGACGTCGTCCATGGACCACACGCTCGGCGCGAGCGACCGCGACAGGAGCGCATAGATATCCGCGCGCAGACCGAGCTCCTTCACCTTCTGCTCCATCTCAGTCTTGCGCACGATCGTCCCTTCCTCCTCGTTCTGCTCCTCCTCCCCGACGCCGCCCCCGACGCCAGGAACGCGATCCCCGCCCGCGGGCCTCGTCGACTTGTCAAACGCGAGCCGGGCGTCCTGCCCAAGCCGGACGTGCACGACGTCGAGGAACGTCTTGAAGAGGCTCTTGATCGTCCGCCGGCGCGGGTTCACGCGCACGGGCACGCTCCGGAATATGCCTGTGACGACGAGCCGGTCGCCCGGCTTGCTCACGTCCACCAGCTCGTCGTATGCGCTCAGGGAGACCGTGTGCGGCGTCTGCCCGTCTGGCACCGCGTCGGGCGTCTCTTGCAGCCGGATCACCTGCCTGTCCGCGAACTCGCAGCGGTTGTGCACCAGGGACATCGTGCCGACGGACGCGCAGACGTCCCGCGGGCACGCGGCCGGCTCGTCGATCTTGCCACGGTCGATTTCGACCTGCACGGTGTGGTTGCAGGTGAGGCAGCGGAAGAAGGCGACTTTCATGTCGGGAATGACGGGGGTAGCTCGGATGACGAGGCCCTTGATACAAACGAGTTTGTCCGTGTCTAGAAGAATAACTCAGTTTGGACAGTCGATTGAGCTGAGAGGGATGGCGCGCGTACCTTGCGGGTTGAGGCTGCGCATGTTGACAGCGGGCAGGCCAAACGGACGAACTTTGAACACCTTGCTCATGATCTCCGCAATCTCTTCCTCGCCCTCTTGGCCAACCATGCCTTCCACGCCTTCCGCCTGGTCCTCTTCCGCCAGCTCGAGCATAATGTCCTTCAGCACCTGGTCCATCGCAGGTATGACCTCCTGCGGATACTTAACAAGTTGACCGTAAAGCTTCCGACTCGACGGGAACGCGCGCAGGTTCTCGCAGTCGAGATTGAGATTCGCCTCGCCCGTGATGCGCATCCGCCTCAAGTAGCCCTCGTACAGGAGCACCTCGACGACCGCAGGCGAGGACGCCACTTTGGTCGGCAGGCCGAGCGAGCGGTCGTGCGCGACGCGGTACTTGGGCTTGAAGCCCTTGATGAACTCCCTGAACGCTTTCATCGTGTCCGCCAGGTTGACCGTCGTGCCCCAGATCGCGCGAATCTCGTCGGGCTCGTCCTCAGTCGGCTGCACCGGTGCTGATAGAGGAGCGAGAGAAGACGCGGGGAGAGAGAGCCGATCTGCGTCGGAGAGGTTCGGGTTGTTGTTAGAGTGCGGACGGGCAGTGCGTGGACGCGTTGGTGTGAGGCTCATTGACGAGTGGATGTCACCTCTTCTATTTTTTGGAGTTGACACTCTGGCAGGGCTCCTGTGTAATTAATTGTGAACCCAGACGTGGTCGTTTGGATCTCGATCATGAAGAAGGGACTTACGAGGGAAAGTCAAGAGGCTCCGAGTCCAGATTTGAACCGGCCACGCTCGAACCCCTACCTCCCGGAGTCCTATACGCGTTTTTCGCGGGAGAAGATGAAGGAAAATGTGCAGGGCTGCTAGATGAACCAGCTGAACGAGATAGCCAATAAATACAGCCGTCGAGAAACCCAGACCGAGATTCATGCACACTTACGCGCAAACAACGGCGTCCTGTTCCTTCTCGGGGTGCTGTCCATTCCAACTGCACGGCGGGCGACTGCGCCGCGCAGCGGTGTGCTTGCTTGTGTCGAGGGAGTCCCTGCAAGGAACAGTGGGTCCGCACGAGGCGCCTGGCTCATCGACTGACCACCATGCCCCACGGGCGTCTGTGGAAGTTCATCGTCAATAGCCATCGCGACATCATCGTCGGACGAAGGGATTGGGAGTGGTGAGGAGGACATGGTAATTGATGGTCAAGAGCAAGATTAGCGCGTTGAAACGCGCTTGTCACGATGTGACACGACGCGTCAAACAAAGGTCACAGCGAATGTAATTAAGTACATCTACTTCAAGTTAGTTCACGAGCCCCTTCTTCGTCTCTCGCACCTCCTGCTCTGTCACCACCTTACCCTGTGTCCGTCCCGCTACCTCGTTCCCTAACTCTCGGACGCGCTCCTCATCAAGTCCAATCAACGATACAAAGACGCCCTTCATGGGCAGCGGGTACGAGCCCACACGAACACCCTCCTCCTTCACGCGTTCCTGCAGTTCCGTGAGGTACGGCGCGATTTGCGATTCCTGTAGACTGTACATAGCATGGGGAGATGCAGTGGTCAGAAAACAAAACATGCAAAAAAGTTGCGTGCTGCTAGTAGTTGCTCGACACGCACGGAGTGAAGATCTGATGTCGGAAGGGCCGTTCCGAAGGTGGAGGGAGCGGCAAGAACGCCTTCAACCCATCGAGCATCTTCTGAAACAAGCTCGGTATGCCCGGGAGAACGCAGAGTTTCCCTTCCAGCCGTACTACTGGCTAAAATCAAGAGGGTCTCGTCAACGAAAAGCAAAGAAGATGAAAGGATGATCGATGACTGCTTACGACCCACATGTCCCTCGCGATGAACAGCGTCTCCGCATTGGCCGGGAAGAGTGCCATCCTCTCCCGCGCACGTCTCTGCTCTTCGTTCTGAGTGTGCACCCACGATCGATGTTTACTCATTTCGGCCATTCGTCGGAGTGTCTCAGTGTGGTGCACAAGAGGCTGGTTGAAAGCCTTTGCCAGAGACGCATATGTAATATCTGTGGATGAGGAACACGCAAAAGGTAGATCGGTCGGCGAGACTACAAACGGGGATACTTCGTGATCTCGGGCCACATACCATCGTGAGTGGGTCCGATCCCACCACTGGTAATCACAAAATCGTACTTCTGAACCAATCGTCTGCTTGCCTCAATTCTTCAACCGCATGAAACACATTGCTTCATCAGTTCAGCCCACGTCGAGAGAAATTTTTAAACTTGAAACGTACATTTCGCCTTCTTCGTCGGGTATGACCTCGACGCGCTTCCTGCAACACCGATCGATCTGGCGTACCCAGGACAAAGCATACACCACGTACAGTTCAATGCCATTCTCGAAACAATAGCGTGCAAAGTAATTAGAATTACGATCAAGAGTCTTTCCATTCAAGATCTCGTCTCTTTAGGAATGGCTGTTCAATGAGTCCTGCCAATGACCAGCACGCAACGCCGCGCACCCAATGATAAGTGCTCCCGCTGTCTTGACCCACCGCCCTTCACCCAATGGATTTGGTGGAATGGGTGACAAGTCGAAGCGAGTGTGAGACAAGGGTGCGCTGGATGCAGCGTTACGCGCCTCTAATGGGCGATTGGAAGAATGTGTGACGCCTTCCATGGTAAGGAGAGTCTGAAATCTCCGGGGAAGTACGAAGGGTTTATAGCTGATACGAAAGATTGACGGCATGAATGGGGTAGTCCGGGGTAGACGGACATGAGTACGGGCTCACTGGTGATTAAAGCACAAGACCAACAATTACCAGAATTGTTCATCACGCTCACTCAAATAAAATCAGAGACTCTATACAATGTACAGGTAACTTCCTTGTCGGTAGCACATACAACCACATAGTCCAACTTTTCCGAATCATAGCTGTAAATAACTTATCAAGGCAAAAGGCAAAGCACAAATCATCACTACTTTGGTCCGTCCGTGCTCATACCCAGTAATGACCCAGGGGTTTGTACACGCATCTCATCAACACCAATAAACCGAGCATTTCCACTGCTACCAGGTGCCCCAGGTGTGGGAGCAAACAGAGAGCTAACACTTGCACAGTGGTTTGCAGTTTTGGGGGAGCTGGACTTTTTGATCCTGAGGAGCAGCGATGCGACAGATTCATCCTCCGGTGTCCACGACGGGGAGGATTGTGAAGGTGGGGGAAGATTCCTGGCTGACAGACTCGCAATTGGAAGTTCCAGGCGGAGAGGAGGTGGGACTTGTGGGCTCGTAATCGGACCGATGACCCCGGACGCAGGAGGTGTAGGAAGCTGAATGGGGTGTACAGATGGTGTGTGCGATTCTGGAAGGCCGCACTCTGCGACGGACTTGGGAAGCCAGGATGAAATGGATGGAAGACGAGTGCTTGGAGGTGGGGCGGAGGTAGGGCTGGGGGGAATGGGTGGGAAGATGGACTGTGAAGGAGTGAAGCGTTTTACGGGTCTGTCCGTGTCCGTAACGCCATCCATGGAAGAGTGGGAAGAATGGGAGTCGTAGTCATCCCTCAGCGGCATCGCTTCGCGCTTCCGTTTTGGCTGATGGGTCGCGGTCGCGGTCGTGCTCACACTTACGCT
>Ga0209488_10001108_pt1 | contig 22895 bp, 18 predicted proteins | sample Rivendell_Oct201_8_FD_188349 | JGI IMG/M metagenome (GOLD analysis project Ga0209488, IMG submission 188349) | Vadose zone soil microbial communities from the Eel River Critical Zone Observatory, Northern California, USA -... | ecosystem: Environmental > Terrestrial > Soil > Vadose zone >...
CCGAACCTGTGCGCGCCGTCGCGCTCGTCGATCGGGACCCGACGTTCGGCACCGATCGCCTGACGAGCGCGCTGGTGGATTTCGGCGATGGCCGACACCTCGATTTCACCGTGTCGACGCAGGGCGGCAGGAAGATCGCCGAGCCGGTCATCGGCACGCTGTTCGATGGCGTGACGATCGACGTCATCGCGGCGACGCTCGGCAAGGACCAGATCGGCGTGCACTGCACGGTCGAACACCTGCAGGTGCAGAAGCCGCTGCCCGAGACCAAGGTCGACCTCGGTGCCGGCGCGCCAGTCACGATCCAGCTGCCGCGCGCAACCACCGTGCGGTTCGAGCAGCGGGCGATCCTGCAACCCGACAGCACGGTGGTGATCGCGGCCCAGCGCAGCGACGGCAGCCACCTCGTGGCGATGCTGAGCATCAGCCGCGGCAAGTGAACCGCGCGCACCCGAGACACTTCATTGGTGCTCGAGCCATGGCCGCAGGCTCAGCCACATGGCCGCGATCTGCAGCACGGCGGCGCCGGTGAACGCACCGACGAAGGCCAACGCGTGCGGGCGCGGCCGTAGCCGCACGGCGGCGCCGACACCGACGATCGCGGCGAGCCCGATCACCAGCGTCAGCACGATCTCCACGGCCGAGTAGCTGCCCTTCACCGGCGAATCGAAGCCGAGCAGGAACAGCCAGATCAGCAGCACGATCGCCAACCAGAACACGCAGATCGCCACCATCGCCGCAGCGGTCCATGACCGTCCGCGCCGGGCCGCGACCAGCACGGCGCAGGCCGGCAGCACCTGCACGACGTGCCGCAGCGGCGTGCCGCTGACGAGACCCACCAGCAGCAGCGCCACGGCCACCAGCAGCAGGCACGACTGCAGGATCCGGTGAGGGATGGGCATGAGTTTCGGCAGCGGGTTGCCGGAGCAACTGTCGTCCGAGTCACGCGGGGTCGAAAGGCCTTGCCGTCTGCTGATCCGGCAAGTGCCGCTCTCGTACGGGACGGTACCAGCAAAGAGCATCCAGGCCCGTAGACATCGATCTGCGCTCGTCATCGAGCATCAGGTATCGGGCATCCGGCCCGCCGCCGGCCGCGCCGGAGGTGGATAGCCGGGGACCCGGACATACAGTGTCCGACGTTGAGCCCAAGCCTCCCAGATCATGGACGTCTGCTGGCGCCATGGTTCCTCCGCTCCGGCTGGCGCCTGTTCGCCACGCTGGCTGCGACCCTGGCTCTACCGATGGCGACCGCGGCGGTGCTGCTCACCGCCTACAGCCGCCACGTGCTCGAGCAGCAGGCCGCGACCGCGAACCTGACGGTCGCGCACTTCGCCAGCCTGACCGCGCGCGAACACATCGAAGACCTGACGCGGTTCGTCGACGGCTTTGCCCGGCGGCCGGCCCTGCTGCACGCCGTCGCCAACCGCGACGAGAGTGCCCTGGCGCAGCTCGCCGAGTTCATCGGCCTCAATCCGCGCATCCAGCGCGCGTTCATCACCGACGGCGAGGGCGTGCTGTGGTGCGACCAGCCCTGCGATCCCGCCGTGCATGGCAAGAGCTTCGCCTTCCGTGATTGGTACCGCGGCGTCACCGGCACGCACGCGACCTACGTGTCGGCGGTCTACCGGCGGATGGCGGCGCCGCCGATCGACCTGGTCGCCGTCGCGACGCCGCTGCAGTCGGCGACCGGCGACCGGCTCGGCTTCCTCGTCGCCCAGTACCCGCTGAGCTCGTTGGCCGGATGGTTGACCCAGGTCACACCCGCTTCCGCGGGACGGATCGCCCTGTTCGACCACCACGGCCGGCTCGCCGCCGTGACCGGGTCGGCCGAAGTGCCGGCGGACGAGACCGACGAACCGCTGATCCCGCGCACGGCGCCCGCCACCGGCTCGACCGTCGGGTCCGATCCGCTCTCGCACGAGTCATCGCTGCTCGGCTGGGCGACGGTCGAACCGTTCGGCTGGCGGGTGATGGCCAGCCAGCCGACGAGCGCGGTGCTCGCGCCCGCCGACCGCCTGGAACGCACGCTGCTCGGTCTCGCCGTCCTGGCGTTCGGGGCCATGCTCGCCGTCGGTTGGCTGTGGCTGCGGACCATCCGCCGCTACCACACCGACCTTGGCGACATCATCGCCATGCGCGATCTGTTGACCGGCATGATCACGCACGACTTGCGCAATCCGCTGACGGCGATCTCCGGCTCGATCGAGCTGCTGCGCGCCCGGCAGCCGTCGCCATCGCAGGCGCCGCTGCTCGAGAACGCCCACCAGTCGGCGCAACGCCTGCTCGAGTCCGTCAGCCAGCTGGTCGACATCGGCAGGATGGAGGACAAGCAGCTGCCGCTGCAGCTCGAGTCCACCGACCTCGTGGCCCTGGTGCGCCACAAGTCCAGCGAGTACGGCGCCGCCGCCGCGTTGAAGGGCCTGATGCTCACTGCCAGCGTTCCGGACCGCCCGGTCATCGCCCGCGTCGATGCGCCGATGCTGGGCCGCGTGCTCGAGAACCTGCTGACCAACGCCATCAAACACACGCCGCCGGGCGGCACGATCACGCTCGGCCTGGCGCCCGGCAGCGGCAACGCGCCGCTCCGGCTGTGGGTGCAGGACACCGGCGAGGGCATTCCCGAGGCGTTCCAGCAGCGCATCTTCCAGAAGTACGGACTCGTGCAGCTGCACAGGACCGGCAATGCCCGCGACACCGGTCTCGGTCTGTTGTTCTGTCGCCTAGCGATGGAGCTGCACGGCGGCCGCATCGAACTGCAGAGCCGCAGCGGCCAGGGCAGCACGTTCCAGCTGCTGCTGCCGCTGGCCACGTGAGCGCGGCCGGCGGTTGCAACCGGCCTTGCTTCGTTTCGGGCAGAATCCACCATCGCGACGGCTGGCCGGACCCGATGGCCGCCGCCGCAACCCTCCCTACACCAGATCCGGAGACTCGCAGTGAAGTACGGCGCCCGCAACCGCATCCAGGCCCGCGTCAAGTCGATCAAGAAGGGCGACATCATGTCGCTGCTGAAGTTCGACGTGACCCTGCCCGCCGAGATGGCCTCGGTGCTGACCACCGAGTCGCTCGACAGCCTCGAGCTGAAGGTCGGCGACAAGCTCGAACTGATCGTCAAGGCGATCCACGTACTGCCGGTCAAGGAGTAACCCCGCCGGCCGGCGCTCACCCGTTCGAGGCGACCGGCTCGGTCACATCGGCAACTGCTGCCCTGCCCGCTCGTGCGCGGTCAACACCACTCACGCGAAGTCAGCCGCGCAGCTTCTCGATCATCGCCGCCAGCGCGGCACCGTGCTTGGTCACGTCCACCTTGTCGTCGATCGCGCGCAGCACGCCCTTGTCGTCGATCACGAACGTCACGCGGTTCGCGAACGGCCGGCCGGCCATCGCGACGCCATACTTGGCGGCGACGCTGCCGTCCGGATCGCTGAGCAGCGGGAAGTCGAGCTTCTGTGCCTTGGCGAACGCCGCCACCGCCGCCACGTCGTCCATGCTGATGCCGTATACCTGCACGTCGAGCTTGCTGAAGTCGGTCGCTGCGTCCCGCAGCGAGCACACTTCCTTGGTTCAACCGGGGGTCCCGGCCTTTGGATAGAACGCCAGCACGGTCCACGTCTTGCTCGCCCCGCCGACCGCCACCAGATGGCCTTCCTGGTTGTTGACGCGGAACGCCGGCGCCGGCTTGCCGACCTCGGGCAGTGACGCTGGCTTGCTGTCCTGGCCCTGGACCAGCAGCGGCAGACAGAGCAACGCAGCGGACAATACGGACGCGTACATCGGACGGGACCTCTCGGGGAACGGGTGGCAGCGGCGCGCCAAGGTACGGCGCCACGACTTGGCTCGCAAGTTCCCGGAACCGCGGCTCCACTGCGCGGGTCAGGTCGCTGTCCGGCTGCACGCGACACCATCACACCTGCATCGGTCGCCACGGCGGCCATGCGCCGGTGACGACCGGCACAGGTCCTGTCCGCCGGGCACCAGGTTCCCTGCCCGAGGCCGGCGGGGCCGGAGAAAGCGCGCGCGCAGGCTGCAGCCGAGGCTGCCGGCAGTATCCTGTGCGTTCGTCTCGACTGTCCGTGGCGCGCGCCGAGGCGGTCCGTCGAGATTACGGAGTTGGCTGAAGGGAGGAATCGGCGACGGGAACAACCAAAGGACACGGCAATGCCTGCACTCGCTCCGCGGAAACCGATGACAACGGCTGCAAGATCCTTGGCCATCGCAACGGCGTTGCTGGCGATCCCGATGTCGACCATGGCATCTGGATGGCAGCCGCCTGGCGCCTCGATTCGCGCCTTCTCGCCGCAGCCGGAGCTCCGCGCGCCCGCCATCGACCATCCCTCGGTGGACGAGATCATGTCCCGGCTGCAGGCCAAGTACAAGCAGGCGGACAAGAAGTACGACGCGCTCGCCGACGAGATCGACAAGGAGGTGCGCAAGGCCCTCAAAGCGACCGTGTGGTTGAGCGAGCAGGAAGCCGGCAGCCCGCGGCCCTTGACCGAGCATCCCTACTTCCTCCTGATCGAGCAGCTCGCCAAGGCGGCGCATGCCGAGGCCGCCAAAGCGGACGCGAACCTGAAGGCCAACCGCGACGCCCTGCTCGCCAAGTTTCCGTGGCTCCCCAGACTGGAACTGGACCTCGGCATGGACGGGGGATCCGATCGGCCAGTACCGACCAATGAGAAGGGGTTCATCGCGCTCGGCAACGTCCCTGATCCCGTCGCCGGCTTCCCGGAGCTGCTGACCAATCAGTACCTGTTCGGCCTGCAAGAGATCGTGGGTTGGCGTATCGGCGTCAAGGCCGTGAAGAAGCTGTCGTTCGACGGCCGGGACCCGAAGAAGCCATCGGCCATGGAGACCACGCTCCCGGGCTGGGAGAAGATCCGCGTGCTGCTGCATGGCACCTTGCCGGAAGTACCGCTGTTCGCCATGCCTTGGCTGACACACGTGATCCATGCGCGCCTCGCGGAACGACGGAAGTCGCCGTCCGGAGAACCTGCGCGCATGGACCGGGCGCTGGCGTTCCTGGACTCCAAGTGGAACGGCTTCACCTTCCAGGTGCCGTTCGCCAAGGACCGGCTCGCAGTGGTCCAGCCGATCCATGCACTGATGACCGACCGGAAGGGCTTCTTCTACCGGTTTCACGACAGCGGCCACATGGCAGAGGTCGGCGACATGCCGTTCGTCGCGATCCCGACCTACCAGCAGTACGCGCAGGTCTTCCTGGCGCAGAAAATCGAGCACTCGCAGTTCGTCCTGGACGACGCCGCCGCGAAGGCGGCGATCGTCAGCTTCCAGGGCGACTGCGCGTATCTCGCACGGTACAAGACGCTGATCGATCAGCTCGTGCGTGCCGTCCTGTGCCCGACGCTGCGCTATCCCGAATACATGCTGTTCGTCGACTATCCCAAGGACAAGACGCCGATCGAGCGCAAGGCCGATCGCGACTTCGATGTCTCACGCAAGCATGCCCTGCTGGTCTGGGCCGGCGTGGGCAAGGACCCGGTCAAGTTCGCCGACTTCGTGTTCGATCAAGTACTCGACCAGGAGGCCAATCGCTTTCCGCAGAACGTCACGCTCTCGGCCGCCTTCACGTTGATCGTGCGCCAGAAGGAGCGGGAGATGGTGCAAGCGGTCGCCGCGCGCATCGCTGACGAACGCAACAGCGGCACGGCCCCAGGCGACCACCCGGCCGGCGACTTCGAGCGCGAGTTCTCGCCGCACCCGGTCTACCTGGACAGCAAGGGCGAGCCCGCGTCGGACTATCTGCTGCACAGCTTCCACGCCTTTCACCAGCGCGCCGCGAAAGTCGTCCAGGACACCGCCTATGCCGTGGTGCTGAAGGAACTGGGCAAATAGTCGCCCGCGCCAGCTCACCGATCGGTGCGCGCGAACACCGCGAAGTCCTGATGCCCGAGGCCTCGCGCCAACGCGCGGTCCATCGCCGCGGCCAGCGCCGGCAGCACCACCAGCTGCGCCTTGCCGGCGGCCTCCTGCATCAGCCGCACGTCCTTGCGCGCCATCGTCAGTTCGAAGCTCGGCGGCCCGTCGCCGGCCTTGACGACGCGCTGGCCGATGAACGGGATCGCGCCGCCGGGTTTGAACACCTCGAACAGACTCAGCAGCTGCTCGGGCGACACCGAGTTGGCGCGGCCCATCGCCAGCAGGTCCCCCATCGCGCCGGCCAAGCTCACCAGCACGGCGTTGCCGGCGAGCTTGAACAGCGCGGCGAGGTCCGGCCGTTCACCAATGTGCCACAGCTTGCCGGTCATCGCCGACAGCGCCGCGGTCAGCGCGTCGGCATCGGCCTGCGGCCCGCTGAGCAACATCAGACCGCTCGCCTCGCGCGCGTTCTGCGGCGACATGAACACCGGCGCCGGCAGGTAGCGCACGCCGTGCGCGCGCAGCTCGGCGAAGCGCGCGGCGACGCGGGCCGGCAGGTTGGTCGAGTGGTCGACCAACGGCACGCCATCGCCGAGCCCCGGCCGCAGCGCCGCCACCACCGCGTCGACCGCGGCGTCTTCGGCGAGCACCAGGTGCACGCGCTCGGCACCGCGCGCGGCGGCCGCCGGATCGGCCGCGGCGACCGCGCCCTTGGCCAGCAGCGGCGCCAGCTTGTCCGGCGAACGATTCCAGATGCGCACCCGGTGGCCCTTGGCCAACAGGTTCTCGACCATGCCACTGCCCAGCAGCCCGGTGCCGAGCACCGCCAGAGTCGCCATGGATGACCTCCGTGAAAGCGCACAGAGTCGGCGAAGCCGGCGTGCAGTGCAACGGCCGGCGCCGGCGCGACCGCCGGCGACGAACCGCCGCGGGCTGGCCCCCGTTGCCCGCCGCCGGCGGTATGCTCCCTGGCCGTAGCGATCCCGAGGTCGCCCCTCTCGCGGAGTCCGAGCCGCGCCGATCGCCATGACTTCCTGCCGTTGCGTCGTTGCTGCAGCACTGCTGCTGCCGTTCCTGGCCGTGATCGCGGCGGCGCCGCCGCGTGACCCGGTGTCGCAGAAAGCCCGCGACTCGGCGGAGCGCGCGATCCGCTGGCTGCTGGACGCCCAGAACCGCGACGGCTCGTGGGGCGACAACGCCGGCAGCCGCGGCGAGGTCGGCAACACCTGTATCGCCGCGCTGGCGTTGCTCGGTCACGGCAGCACGCCGACGCGCGGCCCGCACTGGCATGAACTGCGCCGCGGCCTCGACTGGCTGCGCGTGCGCACCAACAGCTACGGCGAGGGCCGGACGCTCGACGAAGCGACGCTGCTGCAGCGCAAGCTCGGCGACAACGCCGACCTCTATCTGGTCACGCTGCTGTACAGCGAAGTCGTCGGCATGAACACCGACAGCGAGGAAGACCGGAAGATGCAGCAGGAGCTCGGCCGGATGACCGCGCGCATCGCCAGTCTGCAGCAGCCGAACGGCGAGTGGGAGACCAGCTACGAGCCGATGCTGACCACGATCCTGGCCTGGCTCGCGCTCAAGCAGGCGCACGCCGCCGGCATCACGATCAAGCAGGCGTCGCCGGGGAAGGTGGTCGAGTACCTGCGCCAGCAGTGCCTGGAGCCGGGCACCGGCGTGTTCCGCGAGCAGAAATGGGGCCGGCAGGAACGCTTCGTCACCCAGGCCGGCGGTCTGCGGGTGCTCAACGGCAGCGGCCTCGGCCAGACCGACGACGCGCGCAAGGCGACGCAGGTGCTGGTCAAGATGCGCTTCGACCAGGACGTCGGCGGCGCCACCGGTGGCGAAGAGTTCCTCGGCGCGCTGTTCGCGACCCAGGCCCTCTACCTCGAACATGACGCCCACTATGCGGCGTGGTACCCGCGCATCACCGACGCCCTGGTCGCCGGCCAGAACCGGGACGGCAGCTGGATGGGGCACCACTGCATCACCGGCAAGGTGTTCTGCACCGCGTGTTCGATCCTGGCGATGCTGACGCCCGACAAGCTGCTGCCGATGGTCGAACGGTGAACCGGCGCTGCCTGCTGGCACTGCTGCTGCCTGCCTGCAGCGCCCCGACCGCCGACCCGCCGCGCGCTGCGGCCGAGCGCGCGCTGGCGTTCCTGTTCGCGCAGCAGGACGCAGCCGGTGGTTTCCATTCCGCGCAGTACGGCGTGCTGCGGCGCGGCGACTCGCTGACTGCGACCGTGCTGCTCGCCACCGCCGAGCTGCCAGCCGAGCTGCAGAGGCCACACGCCGCTGGCCTCACGCGGGCACTGCAGTTCCTGGCCGGCGGCGCCGGGTCAGCTGCGGCGCGCGGCGATGCGCCGATCGACTACCCGTGCTACACCGCGGCCCACCGCCTGCACGCGCTGGCGCTGCTGCGACCGCCGGACTGGCGCGCCGAGGCCGACCTGTTGCTGCTGCAGCTGCAGCGGATGCAATTGTACGAACCGCAGGGCTGGAACAGCGGCGATCCGTCCTACGGCGGCTTCGGCCTCGGCGACCGCGAGCAGAGCAAGCCGCTCGGCGCCGAAATGCTCGGCCTGTCGACGACCACCGCCGTGCTCGAAGCCGCGCGCGCGGCCGGCATGCCCCAGGACGCACCGCTGCTGCAGCGCGCGCGCGTGTTCGTCGAGCGCTGCCAGAACTTCGGCGACGACGGCGACGGTGGGTTCTGCTTCACGCCAGCGCCCGACTTCCGCGCCAGCAAGGCCGGCACCGAACCCGGCGCCGATGGCCGTGAACGGTACCGCAGCTACGGCACGGCCACCTGCGACGGCATCCGCGCCCTGCTGGCCTGCGGTGTACCGGTCGATGCCGAGCGCCTGCAGGCAGCGCGCACCTGGCTCGCACGCCACCGCGACTTCGCCCGCGTGCCGGGTTTCGCCGCCGGCGAGCCGGCACGACTCGAACCCGGCCTGCGTCTCTACTGGCTCGCCACTCTGGCCCGCACTCTGGCCATGCTCGATCTACCCGGCGACTGGCGCGCGGAACTGTGGTGCCAACTCGCGCCGCGGCAGCGCGCCGATGGTGCGTTCGCCGGCGTCGCCGACACGATGAAGGAAGACGATCCGCTGGTCGCCACGCCGCTGGCGCTGCTGGCCCTGGCGCCGCTGCTGCGCTGACCGCGCGCCATCCGAACGCTCTACCGGCCTCGCGTACAAGACGATCGCGGCCGTCCGAGCCAGGAACCATGCGGCTTCCAGGGTTTAGCAACGGCTTTGGATTGCCGCCATGGTTTGCGCGACATCGTGTTGCCACCGCTGGCTCGCCACCGCAGCAACCGCCGTCGGAACGCCGCCGACGCGCATGCCGAGCTATCCTTCACCGACCGCGCCTGCCCGGCGCCCGCATGCGAACGCACCTCTGCAAGCTGACCACCGCCCTCGCCACCGCGCTGCCGCTCGGCGCGCAGACGTTCTGGCCGACGCCGCCGACTCCCGCGGGCAACCCGACGACGCCGGCGAAGACGCTGCTCGGCAAGGCGCTGTTCTGGGACGAACAGTTGTCGGCCAGCGGCACGGTGGCGTGCGGCACCTGCCACGTGTCCGGCGCCGGCGGCAGCGATCCGCGCGCGTTCGTGCCGCGCCATCCCGGACCCGATGGCGTGTTCGGCACCGCCGACGACATCGGCGGCGCGCTCGGGGTCGTGCAGCAGGACGCCGCCGGCCGCTACGTCACCGCACCGCTGTTCGGCATCCGCCCGCAGGCGACAACGCGCCGACCGCCGTCGGCGATCAACGCCGCCTACCAGCCGCTGCTGTTCTGGGACGGCCGCGCGCTCGGCACGTTCACCGATCCGGTCAGCGGCACAGTACTGCTGCCGGCCGACGCCGCGCTCGAGAGCCAGGCCGCGGCACCGCCGGTCAGCACCGTCGAGATGAGCCACCTCGGCCGCAGCTGGAACGACATCGCCGCCGACCTGCAGCACCGCGCGCCGCTCTTGCTGGCCGAGAACCTGCCGCCGGCGCTGCAGAGCTTCGTCGCCGGCCAGACCTATGCGGCGCTGTTCGCCCAGGTGTTCGGCTCGCCCGGCGTGACCCCGGCGCGCATCGTGTTCGCGATCGCCGCGTACGAACGCACGCTGATCGCCGACCAGTCGCCGCTCGACCAGTACCTCGCCGGCACCGGCAACCTGAGCTCGCAGGAACTGCAGGGCTTCCAGGTGTTCGCCCTGCTGTGCATCGCCTGCCACACCGACGTCAACGTCACCGTGCTCGGCACCGGGCCGGTGCTGAACGACTTCCGCAACATCGGCCTGCGGCCGGTGGCCGACGACCCGGGCCGGTTCGCGATCACCAACCTGCCGGCCGACCGCGGCCGCTTCAAGGTGCCGTCGCTGCGCAACGTCGCCTTGCGGGCGCCGTACTTCCACAACGGCCGGCTGCTGACACTCGGCGAAGTGATCGACTTCTATTCGCGCGGCGGCGACTTTGCCGACAACCGCGATCCGCTGCTCGCGCGCATCCCGGGCCGCATCACCGCCGGCGATCGCGCCGCGCTGATCGCCTTCCTGCAGGCGATGACCGATCCGCGCGTCGCCGCCGAGACGGCGCCGTTCGACCGGCCGCGGCTGTTCAGCGCCAGCCAGCGCGTGCCGAACGTGTTCGGCACCGGCACGATCGGCAGCGGCGGACAGTCGCCGGCAGTCGTCGCCCTTTCGCCGCCGTACCTCGGCAACGCGCGCTGGTCGCTCGGCGTCGACCGGGTGCAGGCGGTGGCGTTCCAGTGGCTGCTGTGGGACGTGAGCGCCAACTTCTCGCCGACGGTCGTGCTCGGCCAGAACGTGTTCCTCGGCATGACGCCGAGCCTGGCGCTGACGGGCCTGCCGGCACTGACGCAGGGCAGCGGAGCCAACGGCCATGGCACGGTGGCGTTCGCGATCCCGGCGAACACGTCGCTGCGCGGCGCATCGTTGTTCTGCCAGTGGCTGCTGACCGATCCGCAGGGCCCGAACGGGTTCGTCACCTCCGACGCGTTCGGCTTCACGGTTTTCTGACCGCACCGCGCTGCCGCGGCGATCCCCTCAGCCCGCCGCCGAACGCGTGCCGCCGCTCGGCGAAGTCGACCACGCGGCCGCGCACGACCCGCACGCCATCGCGCTGCAGCAGGGCGCGCTGCCGCCGCGCCGACGCCGTGCCGGCACGGCTGATCGTGCCGTGCGCCATCACCACGCGCCACCACGGCACCGGGCTGCCGGCCGGCAGCGCCGCCAGCGCCCAGCCGACCTGCCGCGCCACGCCCTTGCGACCGAGTGCCGCCGCCAGATCGCCGTAGGTGGTCAGGGCACCCGCCGGCACGCCGCTGACCAGCGCGTGCACGCGGGCGTGGAAGCCCGGGCCGATGATGCGCTGCGGGCCATGGCGTTCGGGGTCGTACGGCATGCTCGCCGACAAACGTAGCCGCCCGGCCGCCGCGGCGAATGTCGTTGCCGCACCGTGGCAACGCCCGTATCCATGCGCCACCTCGTGACGCGCGTCGTTCATCTGCTGCACAGCCTCGAGTACGGCGGCAAGGAACGGATCGTGCTGCAACTGGCGCAGCACGGCCGCGCCGGCGGCGACGACCACCAGCTGGTGCTGTTCGACCAGCCGTTCCGCGGCGCCGGGATCGATCTCGATCCGGAGCAGGTGCCCTGGCACTTCGTGCGCCGCGGCGGCGGGCTCGACCTCGCGTTCGTGTGGCGCCTGCGGCGGCTGTTGCGGCGGCTCGCGCCCGACGCGCTGCACGCGCACAACGACACGGCGATGGTCTATGCAGCGCTGGCCGCGCGCGCGTACGGCCTGCGCAAGCTGCGCGCCGTCACCACCTGGCACGCGCGGCCGACGTACATCACCGAACGCAGCCGGGCTGTGACGCGGTTCTGTTCGCGCTGGATCGATGCCCCGGTGGCGGTGTCGACCGAGTTGCAGCAGCTGCTGCTGCAGCAGCGCTGGCTGCGCCGCTGCGACCTGCTCGAGAACGGCGTCGAGACCGAACGCTTCCGGCCCGGCAAGGACGCAGGCGGCTGGCGCCAGCGGCTCGGCGTGCCGGACGACGCTTTCCTGGTCGCGCACATCGGCCGCTTCCATCCGTGCAAACGCCAGCAGGATCTGCACGCCGCCGTGCAACGGCTCGCCGGCAGCGCGCACGCGGTGTTCGTCGGCCAGGGCGAGACGCTGGCGGCGTTCCGCGCCGCCACGGCCGCCGCACCGGCAGTGCACGTGGTGCCGGCCACCGGCGCGGTCGCCGACCTGCTGCGCGCCGCCGACGCGTTCGTGCTGTGCTCGGACGACGAGGCGATGCCGATGGCGCTGCTCGAGGCGATGGCCACGGCGCTGCCGGTCGTGGTGACCCGCATCGGCGCGATGCCCGAGATGGTCAGCGGCGGCGCCCTGCCGCCGGCCGGCATCGTGGTCCCGGTCGGTGACACCGCGGCGCTGGCGCAGGAACTCGAACGGCTGCGCCGCGACCCGGCGCTGCGCGCGCAGTTCGGCGCGGCCGGCCGCGCCCGGGTCGAGCGCGGCCACGCGTTCAGCGCGACGTGGCAGCAGTACCGACGGCTGTACGCGCCGCAGTGAACGCCAGCGCGCGGGCGAGCCCGGCGGCGAGGTCGGCGCCCAGATCGGCCGCGTCCTCGATGCCGACGCTGAGCCGCAGCAGGCCTTCGCCGATGCCGGCGGTGGCGCGCGCCTCCGCGCTCATCGCCGCGTGCGTCATCGTCGCCGGATGCGCGATCAGGCTCTCGACGCCGCCGAGCGACTCGGCGAGCGAGAAGCACTGCAGACCGTCGAGCAACGCCGGCACCGCCGCGGCGGTGCGCAGTTCGAAACTGAGCATGCCGCCGAAGCCGCGCTGCTGACGCCGTGCCAGCTGGTGATCGGGATGCGACGGCAGCCCGGGCCAGTGCACCGCGCGCACGGCCGGATGCGCCGCCAGCAACAGCGCCAGGGCCGCCGCGTTCTGCTGGTGCAGCTGCAGCCGCGCCGGCAGCGTGCGCAGGCCGCGCAGCGTCAGCCACGCATCGAACGGCGCGCCGGTGAGGCCGAGCGCGTTGGCCCACCAGACCAGTTCCTGGTGTACGACGCCGTCCTTGCTGACCACCGCACCGCCGACCACGTCGCTGTGGCCGTTCACGTACTTGGTGGTGCTGTGCACGACGAGATCGGCACCGAGCGCGAGCGGCTGCTGCAGCACCGGCGACAGGAACGTGTTGTCGACCGCGACCAGCGCACCGGCGGCGTGCGCCGCGGCCGCCGCCGCCGCGATGTCGACCACGCGCAGCAGCGGATTGCTCGGCGTCTCGATCCACAGCAGCCGTGGCCTCTGCGCCAGCGCCGCCGCCAGCGCCGCGCCATCGCGCTGGTCGACGAACCGCAGCTCGAACTGGCCCTTCCGGGCCAGCGCGGTGGCGAGCCGCCAGGTGCCGCCATAGCCGTCGTGCGGCAGCACCAGCAGATCGCCGGGGCGCAGCAGCTGCAGCACCAGCGTGATCGCCGCCATGCCGGAGCTGGTGACCACCGCGCCGGCGCCGCCTTCGAGTTCGGCCAGCGCCGTGCCGAGCAGGTCGCGCGTCGGGTTGCCCGAGCGCGTGTAGTCGTAGGCGCGCTTGTCGGCGAAGCCGGCGAAGGTGAAGTTGGCCGACAGGTGCAGCGGCGGCGCCACGGCGCCGTACTCGTGGTCGACGGCGATGCCGGCGCGCACCGCCTTGGTGGTCGGGGACGTCACGCCAGCACCTCCTGCAGCGCCGGCCGCAGCAGTGAACGTTCCTTCAGGAACGCGTCGTGGCCGTAGCGCGAGCGCAGCTGGCGATGACCGATCAGCGCCGGCAGCGCGGCCGCCAGTTCGCGCACCAGTGCCGGCGGCACCAGCTGGTCGGTGTCGAAACTGCACACCGAGGTCGGCACGCGCACCGCCGCCGGTTCGACGGCGTGGGCGTCGATCGACGCCGACAGGCACAGGAACGCAGCGGGCGCGGTGCGCTGCACGAACTCGGCGCCGCGCGCCTCCAGCCAGTCCTGCACCGGCAGGCGCACGCCCGAACCGGTGAACGCCGGCGCACTCGAGAACCGTTCGCCGAGCTCCAGTGCGCTGCGATAAGTGGTCATCGCCAGGCCGCGGGCCAGCGCCAGCGCCGGGTCGGCGCAACCATGCTGCACGCCGAGCTCGACGATCGAGCGCTGCAGTGCGCGCCAGGCATTGGCGAGCGCATGGCTCCGGTGCGCGGCGGCGATGCAGAGAAGGCGCCGCAGCCGGCCCGGCGCCGCGGCCGCGAGCTGCAGGCCGACCATGCCGCCGTAGCTGCAGCCGATGACCGCGTGCAGGCGCTCGATGCGCAGCTGGTCGAGCAGGCACACGATCGCGCGCGCCTGGTCGCAGGTGTCGACCAGCGGGAACGGCGCGCTGCCGCGTGGCGCCGTCGACGCGCCGGCGCCGCCGAGCCAATCGACGCCGAGCACCTGCCACCGGCGCGTGTCGATCGGCAGGCCATCGCCGACGAAGCCCTCCCACCAGCCGGGGCCACGCACCTGCAGGTGCGCGCTGACGTGGGCGCCGGCGGAGATGCCGCCGAGCACCAGCACGACCGGTGCATCGGGCGGACCCTGGCGTTCGAACGCCAGCACCGCCGAACGCAGTTCGCCACCGCGCCGCAGCGGCAAGGCCAGCGGCAGATGGCAGATGCCGGCGCCGGCAGTCAAGGTCACGGACGAGCTCATCGCCGCACCTGCTGCGCCAGCACGTCGGCCAGCAGCGCCGCCGCCGTCGCGTCGTAGCCGATGCCGGTGCCGGTGTGCACGCGCACGGCGCCGGCGAGGGCATAGCTGTAGACCACGCGGTCGGGTGGCGCCGCCAGCGGCGAACCCGGCGGCAGTTCTTCGAACGCGACGCGCAGGCCGCCACTGCGGCTGCCGCGCGCGACCAGCCGCGTGGTGGCGCCGTGGCGCGCGCGCTGCTGCACCAGCCCGGCGTCGAGCTCGCGCACGTCCTGCCGGAGCACGGCCGCGAACTCCGGCGCCGGCAGCAACGGGCTGCCGAACAGCGCCCCGTGCACCGCCAGCAACTTGACGGCGGCATCGCTGCCGTCGAGGTCGAGCGTCGGATCGGGTTCGAGGATGCCGAGCGCGCGCGCGTGGGCGATACCGGCCTCGATGCTGGCGCCGCGCTCGATCGCCTGCACGATGACCGTGGTCGTGACGTTGCCGCACAGCGCCACCGATTCGGCGCCGGCGCGCAGTTCGTCGAGTTCGCGCAGCAACTGCTGGCCGGTGCCGCCGAGCACGGCGTTGATGCCGACGCGCCCGCGCGCCGGGCCGAGCAGCCAATCGGCGGCGGCCGCGGCCAGCGCGTTCTTGCCGCACAGGGCGAGGAACGCGCCACTGCGCAGCGCCGCGGTGCCGCGCGCAACCGCGCCCCCGGTGCCGGCACTGCTGCTCCCGGTGGCGTCGACGACGATGTCGGCCGCGCACAGTCCGATCGCCAGTTCGGCGGCGACCGGCTCGGCACTGGCCAGGGTGCGCAGCGCGCCACCGTTCTGCTTGTGCGCCTTGATCGCAGCGACATCGAGACCCTGGCGATCGAACACGGTCGCGGTCGCGTCGCTGACGGCGGTGACGCGGAACTGCTGCGGCGGCAGCAGGCCGAGGAAGCGGCGGCCGACCTGGCCGCAACCGACGAGGTGGATGGTCTGCACGGGCGGCGACTGGCCGCTGCTACGGTAACCTGTGGTTTCGGGAGCTTGGCGACTCTGCGTCGCCGGGGAGACGGTGGTCATCTGCGTTGCGCCTTCCGGGCCCGTCCCCAGCACCCCGCTGCTCCGACCGTCGGGTCTGCGCCGTTGCGAACGCGAGCGTTCGCAGGCAGACTCATCTTCCGGCCGGAAGCCGCGGGAGTTGGCACCAGCGCGAACGTTGCGTGGTTGCCCCGGCGTCGTCGGGCCCGTCCCTCGGCCGGTCTGGATGAGTTGTCGTGCGGATTGATACCGGCGGACCACCCGGCTGTCAAGCGGCGATGCGCACGATCACTTCGCCGTGAACTTGACCTCGCGAAGCTTCTCTTCCTTCTTCAGCAGGTTCGGTGGCAGGGTCCAGCTGACGCTCAACGGCCGGCCGGTCAACAGCGGTTCGAGCGGCACGAACACGATGCAGCCGGCGGCGCGATCCAGCGCCGAGCCTTCGCCCTGCGCCAGCCAGGTGACGCCGGAGCCGAGGTTGCCGTCGATCTCGAGCGCATCGAGCACGTTGTCGGGCAGCATGCGGAAGAAGTGCAGGCTGACCGGATAGCCGACCTTGTCGGTCGGCTGCTTGCCCTTCTTCGCCAGCAACGCCGCGAGCTCGGGGCCGAGTTCGGCCACGGTCACGGCGGCGGGAACGTCGCGCTGGCCGTTGCGCGGATAGACGTACGGCACGCCGCTGATGCGCGGCGTCGGCACTTCGCCGAGGTCGAGCAGGTAGTTGCCCTTGTACTTGCCGGTGGCGATCAGCATGCGGCCCGGGCTCAGCAGCAGATCACGCGCGCCCGGCCGCAACAGCCAGCTCGCGACCGAGCCGGCGGCGTCGGCGGTGCCGAGCAGCACCGACTTGTCGATCACCGCCGGCATGGTCGGCAGCGGCACTGCGATCTTCGGGTTCTTCTTCTGCTCGGCTTCGGCCTTGGCCAGCTCGTCGCCGTACTTGAGCAGCGCCTGCACGTCGGCGGACTTGCCGAGGTAGTAGCCGATCGGCCCGACGCTGGCCGCGGCGCGCGCGCCGTTGATCGCGTCGGCGAGCGCGCGCATGTCCTTCTGCTGCTCCGGCGTGCCGGTCGGCCCCTGCTTGGTCAGCTCGCGCACCTTCTGCATGCGCGCCCAGTAGTCGCGCCATTCGGCGTCGATCGTCGGCAGCAGCAGCTGCGTGCGGCGGCGGAACTCGGCCTCGACCGCCACGGCATCGCCGTTGGTCGGTCCCCGGCAGGTGTCGAGTTCGCGCACCAGCTCCGGCCGCCAGCGCAGCAGGTAGTCGACCATCGCCCACGCCTTGACGCGCTCCTCGTTGGTGAAGTTGCTGGCCTTGATCATCACCAGGCGCGCGATCGGCGTGTCGATCTTGGCCCAGGCCGACTCGCCGGCGATCTGGCGCCAGGTCTCCATGTCGGGCATCAGCGCCTTCGGCTGCCAGTTGGTCACCGTGTTGGCCTTCTTCGGCGCCACCAGGAAGGTCAGCGTCTGGTCGAAGAAGAAGCCGTTGAGCGCGTGGCCGGTGCCTTCCCACAGCCCGTCGGTGAAGATGCCGGCGCCGTCCTGCACGACGCCGCGCACCACCTGATCGAGCATCTCGTCATCGCGCTCGTTGATGCAGTAGAGCCGCAGATCGTCCTGGCCCTCGTGCACGAACGCCAGCGACAGGTCCTTCTGGAACTCGTAGCGCGCCGGCGCGAACTCGCCGGACGCCTGCAGCGCCTTGAGGTAGCTCGGGCGGTCGGGCACCAGCAGGATGTTCTTCACCGACTTCGGTTCCCAGACGCCGTCGGTGCGCGCGAACAGCGAGCGGCTGAGCAGCAGACAGCGCTCGGCCCAGCAAGCGGCGGCGACCAGCTGCTTGTCGGTCAGCGAGCCCTGCACGACGAAGTGTTCGCTGCGCACGCCGGTGTGCGCGATGCCGGCCTTGGTCAACAACGCGCTCTTGTCGGTGACCTTCTCGGTCGGAAAGTCCATGCGCTTCAGGAAGTCGACGGCACAGCGGATCATGCGCGAGCGGCGCAGGATCATCAGTTCGCGTTCGGTGCCGGCAAAGCCGTCGAACTCGGTCAGCTGCAGCTTGGTGCTGAGGGCCGGGTCGGCCGGCTTGAAGCGCAGGGCCCGGCGCCAGTGGTACAGCGCCCGCTCGCGGTCGTTCTGATGTTGCCAGGCGTCGCCGGCACGCTCGTGGTCCTGCGCCAGCTCCGGTCGCGCCTTGTCGAACTCCTGGTCGAGCTTCTTCAGCTTGCCGGCGTCGACCTTGGCATCGCGGTCGAGCACGACCTTGCCGCCGTCGAGCCGCCAGACGTCGCCGACCTTGGTGTAGCCGCACTTGTCGCGCTGCTCGGCGTCGTTCTCGTCGTACTCGTGCAGCAGCTCGAGTCGCAGCGGCAGCGCCCTGCCATACAGCTTCAGCGCTTCGCAGGCGGCGATCTGCGCCTTGAACGCGGCGATCGCGTGGGCCGCCAGGATCTTCTCGAGCGCCATGGGATCCTGCACCGCCAAAGGCTTGCCGGCCGGCGCGGGCGTCTGTGCCGCCAGTGCCGCAGCGAACAGCGCGGCGGCGGCGAGGGGTCGGAACATCCCGCCGACTATACGCCGCGCGCCGGCGCGGCAGGAAGCGGAGGCCTGTGGTGCCCTGGCAGCCGCTGCTGGATCCAGCCGGCGCGGTGCCCACAATGACCCGAGTGACCGACCCGCCGCGCCGCGCGCGCGCCACGCTGCTGGCCCTGTTCGTCGGCTACGCCGGCTACTACCTGTGCCGCAACGACCGCGCGATCGCGCTGCCGCTGCTGCTCGCGGACCCGAGCCTCGGCCTCAGCAAGACTTCGCTCGGCAACACGGCGATGGCGGCGATGGTCGTGTACGCGCTCGGCAAGCTGCTCGCCGGTCTGCTGGCCGATCGCGTCGGCGGCCGCGTACCGTTCGTGCTCGGCATGGCCGGAGCCGCGGCCACCACCGCGCTGCTGCCCGCGGCCGCCGGCACGCCGCTGTTCCGCGGCCTGTGGATCGCCAACTTCGGCTTCCTGGCGCTCGGCTGGATGGCCGCGGTCAAGCTGGTCGCCGAACGCGTGCCGGCGGCACAGCACGGCAAGGCCATGGCGCTGCTGAACCAGAGCTGGCTGCTCGGTGACGCCGGCGTGCGGCTCGGCTTCGGTCTGCTGATCCGCGACGGTGTCGGCTGGCGCGGGGTGTTCTGGTCGGCGGCGGCATCGCTCGGTGCCTTGGCGCTGCTGTGTGCGGTGCTGCTGGCGCGCTCGGGTGCGGATGACACGACGCGCAGCGGCGTGCCGGCCGCGGCGGCGCCGCCGCTGCCGCTGCGCGCGCTGGTGGCGCCGCTGCTGCGACAGGCGATGTTCTGGCGCCTGTGTGCGCTCGGCGCGCTGCTGACGCTGGTGCGCGAGACCTGTTCGTTCTGGACGGCGACGATGCTGGTCGAACAGACCGGCATGTCGCCCGACACCGCGGCGATCTCGAGCCTGTGGGTGCCGCTCGCCGGCGGGCTCGCGGTGCTCGGCGCCGAGCCGCTGGCGCGGAGCCCCGCGCGCCGCGAACGGTTGCTGCTGCCGTGCTGCCTCTTGCTGGCGGCGCTGCTGTTCACGATCTCGGCCACCGATCTGCGCGGGTCGATGGCGTCGCTGCTGCTGCTGGCGGCGACCAGTGCCGTGCTGACCGTGCCGTACGCCTGGGTCGGCACCGTGCTGCCGATGGCGCTCGGCGGCCGCGCCCGCACCGGCACCGCGACCGGGCTGATCGATTTCAGCGGCTACCTCGGCGCGGCCGGCGCCGGCGCGCTCGGCCGGCTGGCGGACGATCGCGGCTGGAGCACGGTGTTCGCCGCCGTCGGCGGTGTTGCCGTCGTCGCGGCGCTGGTCGCGCTGCCGATGCGCGGCCGCCGGCTGCCGGACACGCCCGCTACTGCGTGAACAACAACACGTCCTGGGTGCCGTTCGGCAGCGTCCAGTGCACGCGGATCTCGACCCCCTTCTTCAGCGGTTCGAACGGATAGAACACCCACATGCCCGGCGCCGAGCTGCGGCGCACCTTGCCGAGCGCGGTGTAGACCAGCACGCCCTTGACCTCTTCCTTGTTGGCGGTGACCTCGCAGGTCACGCCCTTCCTGCCGTCGTTCGAGTGGAAGAAGTGGTACGACAGCGGGTAGCCGACCTGCTTCTGCTTGTCGTGGCCATTCTGCTTGAGCAACGCCGCCACCTCGGGCCCGAGTTGTTCGACGTCGACCCCGGCGGGCACCGGATCCTTGACGCGCTTCACGCCGTTGACCTCGACGTTGTTGGCCGGGAACGCCACCGACTTGACGGTGGTCGCCGGCGCCCGACCGCGCGCCACGTCGAGCACGGCGATGCCGTCGACGACGTAGAGGCCGAGGTTGTCGATGTTGTGGTTGACCAGCGCATCGCGGTAGCCCGGCAGCTCGAGCCAGTGCTCCATCGCCTTCTTCGGCTCCTTGTCCCGGGTCCAGACCAGCGCGGTCTCGGCGAAACTGCGGCCGGCGTTGGTGAAGCCGTCCTTGCCCGCCAGCTCGATGTTCTCCTTGTCCGGACCGCGCTCGCCCTTGTTCTTCTTCAGGTACTCGCCGTGCATCTTGCAGTCGGTCGACAGCACCGACGACCAACCGACCTCCGGCGCGCCGACGATCTTGCGCAGCCGGTTGAACTCGTCGAGCCACAGCGGCGCGTCCTTGCTCGCCGCCTCGAGCGGCGTCACCTTGTTGTTGATCGCCCGCTTGATCGGCGTGTCCTCGGTCCAGTACTTGCGCCAGCCCTCCTCGAGTTCGTCGAGCGACTGCTTGGTCGCCTCGGCGAACAGGAACTTCACTTCGTTCTCGTTCCTGGCCTTGCTGGCGGTCCGATCGATCTGCAGCAGCTGCTCCGGATCGCGGCGCATCAGGTAGTCGCAGACCGACCAGGCCTTGATGCGCGCCTCGACCGGGAAGTGCGCCGCCTTGATCAGCGGCAACCGCCCGGTCGGCAGCGAGGTGCGCTGGAACGCCAGCTCGGTGGCCAGCGTCTTCCAGGTCTCCATGTCCGGCAGCTCGAGCTTCTGCTCCAGCCGCTTGCCGCCGGCGACGGTCCGCTCCTTCTTCTCCTCCTCCCGCGCGATCGTCAGGATCAGGTTGCGGCCGAAGAACATGCCGACGATCGCGTGGCCGATGCCTTCGCGCAGGCCGTCACTGCCGATCATCGAGTACTGCTCGGCGACCATGCGCACCACGTAGTCGAACATCACCGGCTCGTCCTCCTGACCGGAGAGCCACAGCCCGCCCTTGCCCGAACTGATGCTGCAACTGCCGGTGTGCTCGACGATGAAGTCGACTGCGCTGGCGCCACCGAGCGCACCGGCGTTCTTCTTGACCACCTCGACCCAGGTGGCGCGCTGCTTGAAGAAGGCGAACTGAGTGGTCAGCTCGACTTTCGGCGGCCAGTGCGAGTAGCCGGCGAACGCCTCGGCGCAGAACGCCAGCGATCGTTCGGCCCACTCGGCGGCCTGCATCAGTACCGGCGCGTCCCAGTCGCCGTAGACGACGAAGTGCTCCGACTTGACGGCGCTGTACGGCTTGCCACCGGCGTCGAGGTGCGGCTCCTTCTGACTGCACGGTTCGACCTTGTACTTGGCGTCGGTCAGTCGGGTGATCGCGCGGTCCATGACCCGCGAACGCTTGAGCAGCGTCATGTCGAGCTCGGTGCCGACCAGACCCTCGAAACTCTTGAGCCCGGCGCCCTGCTGCGCCTTCGGGTCGCCCGACTGGAAGCGCAGCACGCGGTCGAAGTGGTACTTGGCGCGCTCGGGCTTGCCGGCGGCCTCGAGCTGCTGCGCCAGGTTGCGGTGGATGTCGGCCAGTTCCTTGGCCAGCGCGTCCCACTTCTGCTGCAGGTTCCGCGCGACCAGCGGATTGGGCGTCTCCTTGTCCGGGTAATCGAAGTCGGCGCGCCGCTGCCAGACCGTGCCATTGCGCTGGAAACCGAGCTGTTCGCGCGCGGCAGCGTCGTCGCTGTCGTACTCGCCGATCACTTCGAGCCAGACTTCGCGGGCCTTGCGCGGATAGCCGTTCTTCCAGCACACTGTGGCGTAGGCGTCCAGTTTCTTGCCCGCGGTCTCGAGGTGAGTCTTCTCCTCGGCGCCCGGCTGCGCCGGCGGCGGCTGTGGCACTTGCGCCGCGAGCGGCGCGGCGGCGAGCAGCAGGGCGAGCAACGGCGACAGCGACGGCCGATGGGCCGTGGAACAGCGGATGGACATGCGTGGGATGTGCGAACCCGAAGCGGGCGACCGGACGGCAGCATACCGCCGGTGCCGGCGTGGCTCGATGCTCACCGCACTGGTGCTGGCCTTCGCGCTGCCGGCACAGACCCTGACGCTACAGAATCTGGCACCATTCCCGCGCGACGAGTGGTGCGCCGTGGTGGTGCCGTTCAAGCCGGGCGCGGTCAAGGACCTGCCGGCGCTGCACGTCGACGGCAGCGCCACGGTGTGGCAGCCGTTCGGCGCGCGCTGGCCCGACGGCAGCCGCCGGCAGGCGCTGTGCCTGTTCCGCAGCGCGCTGCCGGCACTCGGGGAACGGCAGGTACAGCTGGTCGCGGGCGCGGGCCCGGCGCCGCCGGCGAGCTTGATCCTGTGGCCGGTTGCGGAGCTGCGCTTCCTGTTGACGCTGCCGGGCGATGCGCCGGCGGTGACGGCGGTGCTGCGGCCGATCGAACTGCTGGAACAGAACGCCGCGCGCCAGGTGGCCTTGCTGCGTACCCGGCTCGGCGACTCGGGCCTGGTGGCCGAAGTCCTGGTCACCGCCTGGCGCGACCAGCCGCACGCCGACATCGATCTCGCGGTGTTCGCCAGCGATCCGCGCAGCACGGCGATGCAGGTCGGTGTGCGCGAGCTGGCGATCGAGACCACCGGCATGGCGCTGCTGCTGCGCCACTCCGGCCGGCTCGCGGTGCAACAGGCGACCACCGCGACCGGCAGCCGCGTCGTGCTGCTGCACGACGCCGTGCTCGGCGACGGCCAGGGCATCCGCCGCACCGGCGTGCTGGTGCCGCCGCTGCGCGGCGACAGCGAGATCGGGGACCGCACGGCGCAGGCCGCCGCGGTCTGCCCGGTGCTCTCGGCCACCGGTTGGAGCGACAGCGGTGCGTTCGGCGCGTTCGGCCTGGTGCCGTCACCGCCGCCGTGGCTCGCCGGCGGCCTGCTGCGCCAGGCGCTCGCCGAGCGCCACCGCGCGTTCGTCGCCGCCGAACAGGCCGGCACCGATCCGTTCTGGAACGGCCCGTTC
>Ga0209488_10001110_pt1 | contig 22881 bp, 18 predicted proteins | sample Rivendell_Oct201_8_FD_188349 | JGI IMG/M metagenome (GOLD analysis project Ga0209488, IMG submission 188349) | Vadose zone soil microbial communities from the Eel River Critical Zone Observatory, Northern California, USA -... | ecosystem: Environmental > Terrestrial > Soil > Vadose zone >...
CAAAGTTGCCCATGCGATCCATCCACGCCGGGGGTGCGAATGTTAGGATAAGAACGGCGAAGACTACTAAAAGCGCGCCGGCTAGCATCTTGTGGTTTGACTTCAGCGAGATTGCTCCCAGGACAACCACCAGACCCAATAGAGCGCCACGCGAATAACTTAAAACAACCGCAAGAATGGTGCAGTAAAACGATACCCATAACAATTTGCGTACAGGCGGCGATTCTACCTCGCGAGTCAAGTAGAACATCACTGGCAATGTCATATTCAGTGCGAGCCCCAGGTCGTTGTTGTCGTAAACAAAGGAGTCTGGGGGTCCCCAAATGCGAAAATTGCCGCCCGTCGCCAAGCCGAACAGCGTTCCCTTGATTGCCAAAACGCCAAAGCTGAAAGCAGTGACGAGGAAAAGGGTGTCCAATCGTTTCTTCGATGTGACTGCCAGAATGAGAACAAAGGTCATTAGTAGAACTTTGCTCACGCTAATTAGTTGAGACTGCGCGTCTTCCACATGATCGGCAAAAAGCGGGACCTGCGTTGCATTGATATAGGTGATGGTAATCCAGGCCCAGAAAAGAAGTAGCAGTATGATCTCTCGTACGAAAATTCCTCGATTCACCTTGCGAAAGAACAGAATTCCGAGAAGCGTGGGGATAGCAATAACCGTGGAGACTGGGAAGTCGTAGGCCATTCCATAGGTAAAGCGATGAGGATTAAAGTACGCCACCCAAACCCACATCATTGCTCCAAAAAATGGCCTCATGAAACAGATCGGTATCGATCCGATAATTATCGCTAATACCAAGACGTCACGCATTGGTTGTTCCAGGCCGCTGACTCTCTGATTTGGTGAGAGGTTCATCCAGAACGGGAGCTAGGCCAGAGTAGATGACTGTCGAATCTTGGGCTCCCGCGGAGAGGAACAGCTGATTCAGCTTGAAAGCAAACATCGAGATAGATCGTTCGTTCCCGATTTGCGAGCGTCTCAACTGGAAGCAATTATCACCAGGCTTATTGACTCCCTCGTTGGTTGTCGCTGCTGAACGATAGCCCTTGCGCACCAGAAACGGAAGCGCAGCCGTTCCGCAATCAGCTGGTTTGCCGAAGGGATACGCAAAGTGCACGGCTGAGCTACCTATGCGGTTTTCTAGAATCCGTTTCGAGTCGCCTACTTCGGTATCCAATTGGGATTCCGTCAGTTGGCTGACCGCAGGATGTGTCATGGTGTGCGATCCGAAAGATATCCCCTCGCGGCGCATGGCCCGAATCTGATCCCAAGTCAGCATCCGATCTTTCAGTTCGCCTAGCGGCAAGTTGACTCGCCCTTCAAACGTCTTGCAATATTCCTTGCGGCGATCATCAGGAAGAGTGCGAAAATACTGGATGATTTCGGCAGCCGCCTGAAGCCGCTCACGAAAAGAGGTGAGCCGGAAGCTCCGGGGACGGTCAAGCACGACCTCGAATTCGTCCTTGGGGAAGACCTTCAGCGCCAGGAATATCCGGTCATACCAAGGAACCTCGCCCGCCTCAATACAAGCTACCGGCAGAAAAATCGTCGCGGGAATCTGATATTTCCGCAATACAGGCAGCGCGTGGGTATGCAAGTCGCGGTACCCGTCGTCGAAAGTGACTACGACGGCGTCCTCCTTTCGGGAAGGTTTCTCCATTTCATCGCAGAGATCATCGAGTGATAAAACTCGATATCGCCTCCGGACATACCGCATCTGGGCTTCAAAAACATTCGGCGAAAGCTCACTGAACAATGGGATGCCATCTGCTCCAATCCTGTGGTAGCACAAAATCAGAAACTTTGGATGGTCAGTTCTGCGTGAAGGCAGCAGTCTCCGACGGTTGGTTCCTTTGAATTCATAATTACGTGCAAGAGTTTGAAGAAGTCGCAGCGCTCCAGTGTGATAGATACCGGCCGCCACAGCATCCCGCCATATCGACCGCCGGGTAGGTTCTTCGCTGCCGTGTATATCAACTGGCAATCGAAACCTCTCGGACCGTTTTGAGGTGTTCGCGGTGCCATAGTTCAAGTGATACCAGGTACCAGATGATTTCACCGTAAAAGCCGGCATTTTCTCGCTTATGAAGATCAATCAACTTGTTCAGGAATTTCTGCCGAAAATATCCTCGCTGTTGTGTTCGAGGGTCACCCAATACACCCTGTACAAGCTCCTTCAGTTTGGCATCATGCAAGAACCATTCTCCCAACGGCACTCCAAATCCGTGCTTTGTCTTGTAGAGCACCTGGTCCGGAAGAATTCCCTTCATCGCTTGTTTGAAAATATAGCGTTTCTCCATTCCCTTTAGCTTGAGGTTTGTCGGAATTCGGCCTGAGAATTCGACGAGCCGCTTATCCAGTAGCGGATAACGGACACGGATTCCTGCCATTTCCGCTGTTCCGCTTACTTTGCGCAAGTCATTGTCGGCCAGCGTCATCTTCACATCCATGTATAGCAGCCGATTCAATTCGCTTGAGGCGTTAGCGGACCGAAAATGTTCTTCCGCTATGGACAGAAAATCGGACTCCGAAGACTGTTTCACGAAATCAGGCTCGAAAACCTCTTCCGCGCTCATGTTCAAAAACAAATTATAGGAAAGAATCCGCCGCGGGTTCGAGATCTGGGCTCGCCGAATGTAGCGCCGCGGAAGACTCAACCTGCCGTCGGTTTCCGGTAGCAGGCGCGCTGCCGGTTCGATCAGGGTTCGTCGCATCCATTCTGGCACGGCGTGGTACATTGCGAATTTCTTGTCGGTAGCGTATCTCGCGTTTCCGCCGAATAATTCGTCTCCTCCGTCGCCAGCGAACAGTGTGTCCATTCCATTCTCACGAGCGAGAAGTGCACAGTAATACGAGGCAATCGCCGATGAATTGGCAAATGGCTCATCGTAATAGCGGATGAGCTTCGGGATCGCCATAGCAGCGTCCTCGGGAGTCAGGCACCGCTCGAAATGACTCGTTTGAAATCGCTTCGCAATCGTGCGCGCAAATTCAATTTCGTTGTAGCCCTTAACTGGAAAGGAAATGGAGAATGTCTTAGCTGGCTTGACGCGCTCGGACATGAACGCCGCGATGCTGCTGCTATCTGTCCCTCCACTTAAATAGGACCCTGTCTTGTCGGACGCGCACTCACTCAGGTGCCGATGAACTGCCCCTCGCATTTCTTCGCGCAATTCCCGCGACCAATATTGCTCGTCACGGCTTGCGTCCTCACTGTAAGCGAGATCCCAATAGCGCTTTGTCTTGACCTCACCGTTCCGAAAGGTTAAGAAAAAACCAGGGCTGAGCCTTTCCACCCCTCGGAAGATCGACAGCGGCGCGGGAATAACGCTGAATAAAAGAAATTGAGTTATCGCCTCGGGATTGATTTCGGCCGGCGAGTCCTGGCCGGCTCGCACTGCTCCGGCGCGTGACGCAAAAAGCAAGCGCTCCCGTTCGCGCTTCCAGTAAAGGGTATTGAATCCAAAACGATCGACAGCAAGCAGCAGTTGCTGCAGTGTTTCGTCCCAGATCCCGACTGCGAAGGCCCCCTGCAGATGTTCTACAAAATTCGGCCCATGAACGATGTACAAATTCGCCACCGCTTCGGCCAGCGACATCTGTCCGCGGGACAATCCTTCTCCCTCAAGAATGTCTGAAAGTTCACCGAAGTTATAGAGATCCGCGTCTAATGCGATTCTTATACTCCGAACCTGGCCAGTTTGTTGATGGGACCAGCGCTGGCTCACGCCAAAGGCGGCGGAATTGCCCAGTAAGCTTTTGCAGCCCGATTCTTCCGGCAACGAGCACGCCGCTAGCATCTCGGCAAAACTTGCGCGAGGAATTTCGACTCCAGGCTGGCAGATGCCACAAATTCCGCTCATCGGATTGTCCCCGATGCGAAGCCTCGTTGCCATTTGCGGAACATCAGCGCAGACCACAGATAAGCCGAGCGATCGAACGTTCCGCGCTGGTGTTCTGTCCAAATCTTTTCTAAATATTTTGGATCGAGGATTCCATCCTTAAGGCCGAAAATCGCCTCGCGTGCCATTTCCTTCAAGTCGTTCCGAAACCAGTGTGCCAGAGGCACCGCAAAACCTTGCTTACCGCGATAGAGGATGTCATGCGAAAGCTTTGTCTCCATTGCTTTCTTGAAGATGTATTTTCCCTCCCTCCCACGAAGCTTCAGGGAAGCGGGTATTCGCGCCACAGTCTCCATCAACCGATGATCGAGCAGCGGAGCCCGCACTTCGAGTGATACCGCCATGCTGGCACGGTCAACCTTTGTCAAGATGTCGTCAGGCAAGTAAGTCTTGATGTCGACATACTGTATTCGCGAGAGCGGATCGTCGGTATCCGCGCGGTCGTAATGATGCCGGAGGACTTCAATTGAATCATAGCCCGCTAGCTGATTCTGGAAATCCTTCTGGAAGAGCTTGGACTTCTCCCCTGGCCGAAAAATAGATATCGAATTGAAATACCCTTCTAGCGGATTGCGCGAAAGACTCTGAAAGGTGGCCTTAGCGCGGAATAGTCGTGGCGCCCAAGCCAAAGCCGGATACCAGCGGCCGAGAGGTCCGAAGATACTGGACCGGATCCGCGCAGGGACGCGTGCCCGCACTCGGTTTTCCAGCACATCGAATTGATATCGCCGGTATCCGGCGAAATTTTCGTCGCCTCCGTCTCCACCAAGCGCGACCGTCACGTACTTCCGAGCTATGCTGGACACATAATAGGTTGGAATCGCAGACGAATCGGCAAAAGGCTCATCGTAGTGCCACGCCAATTTGTCGACAACAGCCAATGCGTCCGGTTGGACGACTTGCTCGTGGTGCTGTGTGTGGAACTGTGCCGCAACCTGTCTTGCGTACTTGGATTCGTCGAATTCGCGGACGTCAAAGCCAATCGAACAAGTAGTCACTGGCTGATTCATCAGGCGCGCCATAGTAGCCACCACCGCAGACGAATCGAGGCCGCCACTTAGAAAAGCACCCAGAGGCACATCACTCATCAAGCGGATGCGCGTCGCTTCACAAAGTTCATGACGTAGGCGCTCGCACCACTCGGCTTCGCTATGATCTTCGGTCTCTCCAAAAGATAGTTTCCAGTAAGGTTCTTCCCGAAGAACGCCATCACTTGAAACGATAATGTAATGGCTGGGCAGAACTTTCCGAACGCTGCGGTATATGGTTTTTGGTGCTGGAATGTAACCAAACGAAAAGTAATCGTAGAGGGCGTGCGGATCCATGTCGCGCGAGAGGCTGTCGCTCGCCAACAGCGCCTTCAACTCCGATCCGAAAAGGACACGTTTGCTGTCGGCCGAATAAAATAACGGTTTTTTACCAAGGCGATCGCGTGCCATTAGGAGTTTCCGCTGCTTGGAATCCCATATAACAACTGCAAACATTCCCCGTAACCGTGCGAAGCAATTCTCGCCATACTCTTCATAGAGATGGACGATGGTCTCTGTATCCGACCGTGTCGCCAGCGTGTGTCCCTTTTCGAGCATCTCTTTGCGCAGTTCAGGATAGTTGTAGATTTCACCATTCAGCATCACCCAGATGCTGCCGTCTTCGTTCGAAATAGGTTGGTGGCCGCCCGACAGATCGATGATGCTAAGGCGGCGAAAGCCAAGCCCGATTCCCGGACCAACAAAAATGCCCTCATCATCTGGCCCGCGGTGAACGATGGTGTCGTTCATGCGGTGCACCAGTTCCTTAGAGATTTCCGTCGGCCGCCCGTATTCAAATATCCCGGTAAGTCCACACATGAAGGTTATCCCTGATGCGCGGTCAAAATGCCGCGCCGCCTGGCAAGTCCAACGTATAGATGGCGGTAGCTCTCGATCATGCTTTCCAAGCTGAAAAACTGTATTGTCCGCAGTCGCGCCGTTTGGCCAAGCCGCTGACGAAGGTTAGGGTCGCGGCACAGTCGTTCGAGTATCGCAGAGAGCGCCAACGCATCTCCAGGCTCGAAAAGCCATCCGGAATGTTCTTCTTTGATTAGTTCGGGATTCCCACCGACTCGTGTCGCGACAACCGGTAAGCTCGAAGCCATGGCTTCCATGAGTGTGTTCGACATGCCCTCGCTTAGGGATGGCAGAACGAATATGTCCATCGCGTTCAGCGATGCTGCGACATCAGAAACCGCTCCCGCGAAGGCTACTCGTCCAGAAAGTCTTGGCGATGTGGCAACAAATTCCTCGAGTCTCGCCAACTCAGGTCCGGACCCAACTACAAGAACGTGAACGGGCATTCCCCGTCCAATCAACAACTCCGCCGCTCTTAGCAAAGTCATGTGGTCCTTTATCTGTACCAGGCGGCCAACTGCCCCGATCACTGGGCTTCCGTCGGCGAAGCCAAGCTGGCGGCGAGTCTCTTCGCCTTCCACTGGGCGCCGCACGAAGCTAGAGGTATCAACTCCGTTTGGCAGGACTCGGATTCGCTCCTCTGGTAGCCAAGTTTGGCGCGCGTGATAGCTTTGCAGCTCATGACTCACGGTAAAAACGACGTCGGCACACGCATAAGCCAAGCGGCGCAAGACCCGTCGGCGCGTTGGAAGGCCCTTCAACATGTCTACCTCGTAGCCGTGCTCACTATGAATCGCCGCAGGGACAGCGGACATGCGGGCCGCAGGCATCGCTTCGATTGCGCCCCAATTCCGTGAATGCACTATATCGGGACGAAAATCGCGCATGATTCGTACCAGACGGCCCAGCAGAAACTGAAAACCTGAATTCAGTAGGCCTGCACGATACACCTGGCCTTGGAAACCGCGGCATCTCGAAAAATTCTCGTCATATCCGCGAATGGTACAGATTCGATGCTCAAAGCACTCACTACCCAGCCCCTGTATTACTTTCAAAATTCCGATTTCCGTGCCTCCGACGCTCATCCGATCGATAACATGCAACACGCGTAGCCGGTGTCGGTGGGATTGCCCGCCCGCTCGCGCGCTTGGCGTCCCCAGCGAGCCATCCTCAGGCCCTCTTTCACCGTTATCCTGGTCTCCCGGTCCAACAATACGCGCCGGTGCTGTGTTCTCCAGGGAGATTGTGGGCGAAGTGTACGTCAGTTTGGGCATGGTGCTGCTCATCTAGTAGTTGCCACGTGGGAACCCGCTGCCCGCAGCAACAGTTGTTCCAGGTGATTCAGGTTCTCATGCCAGGCAAAGTTCTTGCGGACAAAGTCGGCGCCGTTGCTGAACCGGCAACAGAGTGCTGGGTCTTCAAGGAGAGCCACGACTGCACTGGCAAAGTCTTTCGCGGTCTCCGCTACTAACAACGTCTCGCCATGTTTTGCACCAATTGCCGCCGCAGGTTCTGGAGTGGAAACGATTGGTTTGCACGCAGCGAGTGCCTCCAGCATCTTGTTCTGGATACCCTGCGCAATACGGAACGGTGCAACTACGACGACACATTCTGCCAAATACACTTCTACGTTAGGTACGGTGCCCATCACAACGACGCCTGGCTTCCTTCCCAGCTTCCGCACTCGGCGGATTGGATTGCGGCCGACGATCAAAAAACTCAGTTCAGGATGACGCTCGCGAATTCGGGGCAGTATCTGTACCGCGAAATACTCAACCGCGTCGATATTTGGAAGGTAGTCCATCGTCCCCACAAAAAGAGCGAAGGGCTGCAGGGCTCGATTTGCTTCAAGAAGGACGCGGTCTCGCGGAGTGGGAATCTCCACACCATTGCTCACTACCTGAACTGGGGGTATACCTGCTCCACACAACAGTGCTGCTTCCCGCCGCGTAGTCACTATCGTTGAGGAACTCACACGGGCCCATTTTTCTTCGTACGCCGCGAGCGTCCTGGCCTCGCGTTCATAGACCCACGATAGAGGTGGCCGCGATCTCTTCGCGTACTGACTCCATTTCGCGGAATCAATGTCAACAAAGTCCATCACTACTGGTGTTGCCAGGGGCCAAGGAACGTACTGCGCCATAGACGAGCAATAAACCAAGATTACATCGTAGGCTTCTGTGGCAAGGGCGCGATGTACTTCGGATTGAAACTTGCGCGAGGAAAAAAAACCGCAAGAAAGGGGTTCCCTTCTCAGGAAGCTTCGCGCTGCCCCTTCCACCATTTTCAGTCGAGAACGCGACTCTACATAGATGCGCCGGCAATAGTCTCTCAGCCCTGTTTGCTGGCGTGCTTCTTCTTCGGAATCCGCGAAGCAATACAGGTCTACCGTGTGCCGCACTCCCAGGAACTTCAACTCGTGGAAAGCGCGGATTTTCTCACCCTTGTCCGGTGGGTAAGGAATTCGGTGGGCGAGAAATAAAATCTTCATGGGAACAACCGGACTGCGGATGGTCCCAGCCACTTGGTCACTGAAAGAGGGAGATTTTGCCAAAGACGAATGGCCATCTCGAACTTCGGGTTCACAGGAGAAAAATTTGGAACGGATTTGCGCTTTACAAGGAAGACCTGATACTCAAGCTGTTCTGCATTCATATTCCACTGCGACTTGAATGCAAATGCTCCCGTGCCTTTTTTGCTACGCCCAAAATCAAATGTTCGAAAACCCTGCTCTCCAGCCCACTTGATTAAGTCCCAATACATGAAATTATTGGCCGCCAAGCGGGTAGCTGCGGGCGTTGCGCCGGCATAGTATGGAAGAATCGTATCGCGGAAAAAGAAGGTAAGTACTCCTGTTACAGCGCGCGTCTGATCGTACACAAGCGTTAGCTGTGTGTGATTAGGAAATTCGTCCACGATATTTCTGAATAGCGCGATGGGAAAAACCGGGGTTCCCAGACGCCGCATACTCTGCGCAAAGAGGTCATAAAATACATCCATCTGTTCGATACCGCGTTGCGCTCGCAAGCCTGCTCTTTCCGCTTTGCGAATCATATATCGAGTGTCTTTCGGCAGGCGTTTCAGATTCGCGGCTGAATCCGAAAAAAGGGGACCGTTGAAAGTTACGTAGAGCGGGTTCGCGTGGAAACCGTCTAAAGGACCGCCATCTCGCACACGAAGCTCGAAATATTCGACCGAATTCGATTGTGCCATCAGCTTCGCGTGATCGAGGAGCGCTTGTTCGGACTCGGGATCATCCGCCACGATTCCACCGTAGGCGGCCAGGGGGATGGAGATGAAGCATCGTCCTATGAGCCAGTTGGAGCATTCGAAAATCGGAGAGATGCCGGTGATTTTGCCATCTCGTTCGCAATAGAAGTAGCGCGCTGCGTGACCGAAGGTCTTCTCTATGACTCGCTTCCACCCGATCAAATGAAAGAAACTGGTGCGTGCATGCCCTTGCACGAATCGATCCCAACGATCCTCCGCGCCCAACTCGAATGGCTTCACCTCGAGAATCGCTGCTGGTGGAGCTAAACTATCCCACTGTGTTCTAATCTCTGCCATCATCAGACCCGGGTTTCAATACCGTCTTCGCGAGGATCTCGGATGAATGCGTAAGCTCAGATTTTTCGAATAACCACTGCTCGCTCGCATCAAGGTAGTCCGCGAGCTGCTTGCGCTGGGCCTCCGACGGTTCGCGGAATCCTCGAATGATCTTGCTTAGTAGCGTTTCGTCCATGCCGAGCGCCCTCGCCAACTGGTTCTGATGGATACCTCTGCGGAAAACTTCTAGTTTAATGTTTGCGTACATAAATCTTTAGTGCGACCTCCTCCCCTCTTATATTTGGGTTCGCTTACCCCGTCCAGGATTCGAAACCTTAGGTCATCCGGAACGCTGAACTGCCGTACCTCTCGTTCTCAGCCCGGAGTTCCGTAATAGCCGTAGTCGCTATCCTGACTGCTCGGAAGACCGTTGAACACAATTCCTATCAGCTTTCTCTTGTCCAGACGGCTGACACATTTCTGAGAAATGTCGCGTGGTGTTGATAATGCCCTTACGACAACCAACACACCGTCGCACCCCGCGCTAATCAACTCCGCGTCGGAAAGCGAATGAATTGGCGGGGCATCCACAATCACGATGCCGTAAGATTGACTCGCCCAAGCGATGTATTCAGGCCAGCGCGGGCTGGCAAAAAGTTCAGATGGCTGGCAGTTCAACGAGCCGGCTCCCAAAACGAAGAGATTCTCATGTTCCGTCGGCAGAACTGTTCTATCCGCAGCGATCTTTCCCCCCAAGAAATCCGCTAAACCAGGACCTTCCGCGATCTTTAGCAACCGGGTCAGGCCTCTCGACCGCAGGTCACCATCCACAAGCAGAATGCGCAAATTGTTAAGCTTCGCGCACGATACCGCCAGGTTCAGTGAAGTTGAAGTCTTTCCTTCGGAGGGCACCGAACTTGTTAACATTACTGATCGTATGCCTTTCGATGCTTGTAGCTTCATGACTCGTGTTCGGAGTGACCCATATGCCTCCACGGCAGCAGCAGGTAAGGGGGCATCACTTTGATGGGTCTTGATGAGAGCCTTGACCTGGCTCTCCAGTTCGACCTCAGGTCTAGCTGCCGGGTTCGCCTCAACCACATCGGGCATCACAGTTTCGCCTTGCTTGATCGCATCGATCACGGACACAACATTTACACGTCCGTTTTCGGGAACTGGCGGGGCCCATTGCTGGGCCTTCTGCGTATCGTCAAAAAACTTGCTCATTCATTACTCCCAGGTCGAGGTTCGTTTCCGTTTCATTGCCCCGATGAGTAGATCCAGGGCTGACTCCACAACTTCCATATCGGCTCCGCGGCCGGCGGCCTTGGGACGTTCCTCAATAGCCTCGACTGTCAGCTGAAGCTGCATCGCAGATTCTTCTATGGCGTCCGGCTGAACTATTCTCTGTTGCAAATTAAATCCAATGACGAGAGCTCCGTCACAAATCTGATTGATCAGCCGGGGAACCCCATGGGAATATAGGTGGAGAAGTTCGATCGACTTCTCGCTGAATGGTGACGGCCCTGAAAGTCCGGCAGCTTGGAGACGCTCGGCGACGTAGCTGTGGGTTTCCCCAAAATCCAATGGTCGTAGGGAACAGTATTGTGTAATCCGTTGCTGTAAGGCTCTCAGTTCACGCCGCTGCAAGAAGGGAGTCAGTTCAGGCTGGCCGCACAGGATCACCTGCAGCAGTTTTTCTCGGTATGTATCTGCATTGCTCAAGAGGCGGATCTCCTCGAGAAGTTCCATCGTCATCAAATGAGCCTCGTCGACAATTACAATCGAGGTTCCTCCAAGCTTCTGCTTTTCGAGAAACATGTTGTAAAGCGCCGTCAAGCGTGCTGGCTTGCTGGTTGATGCGCAGGTCACCTCAAATTCTGTTATCAACGTTTCGAGAAACTCCTCACGGCTGAGTACCGGGTTCAGCACAAACGCCGATGCAAGTGGAGCGTTGTTGGTGTTCAGCCTGGAGAGAATCTGCATCGCTGCATGCAACAGCGTCGTCTTGCCCGTCCCTATCGGGCCGTTCACCACAACAAATCCCTTTCTCCGAACTATGGATTGGACAACTGTCTCAAGGGCAACCCGGTAGGGCTGGGCCAGGTGCAGAAACTTAGGATCCGGAGTCAGGCTAAAGGGCTCCTCGCGTAATTGAAAGTATTTTAAGTACATTAGAATATGCCTATCTTCTGAGTAACAAAAGAGATCAATACCCCTAACCCGGATGCGAACGACGCGGTGAGAATCGCTGCCAAGACAAATTTCATTCTTCGGGAGCGCATCTGAGCTGCCGTGTACATCTGAGGAATTCCGACCAGCACCGGTATCCCGAGAAGCTCGGCTGCTTCATGTTCACTTCGAACCGACGCATCCGTCATTTCGATCGCAATTGCCAAACCAACCCCTCCGATGAGACCCAGCAGTAGACCGGCGAATCCAATGATTACCCGATTCGGCCCTGAAGGCTGATTCGGAATAGGGGCAGGATCTAGGATGACAAATCGTTCTCCCTTTTGGCGAGCTTCGAGCTCGCTCGCCATCTGAGCGGAGAGCTTCTTGTCCAAAAGGCTCTGGTAGTGAGACCGCAAAGAATCATAGTCCCGCATCAAGCCGGCTATTTGCTGCTCAAAGATCGGCACGCGCTCGAGCTTTGATACGTGAAAATCAATCTGTTGTTGCAGCGGACCCTGAAGGTTGGTCTGATCCGTAATTTCCTGGTCTAGCTTCTGGATTTGCGCTTCAATGACCGGGTTTCTCCGGCTTCCAGTCGGTACTAACGGCTCGACCGAAGCCGGAGCTGGCGTCTGGGTCTTTTTTGCGGCTTCTTTCTTTTTCAATCGATCTAAATCCGCTTGGGACTTGCGAACGTCGGGGAAGTTCGGTCCATATTGCGCTCGCAATTCCGCCAAGTGTGACTCTAATTTTTCAATCTGGTTCTGCAACGGCGAAGAGATTCCGGCGCCCCCTCCGTCCACCTCGACGGTGGGCGCGTTAGCATTCATCATGGATTCCAGCATGATTTTGTCCTGTTTCGCCTGACGAACCCGATCTTCGCTCGCCGCTAACTGCGTCCGCAGATTATTTAGCGCTTCCAGGTGAAACTGTTTCGACTCAGGTAAATCCATGACATTAGTTGACTTAACGCTCTGAAGCTGACGTTCTTTGACTTCTAACTGACTCTTTGTTTCTTGCAGTTGGTTGTCCAGAAATTCCGCTGTGCCGGAAAACTGCGCCTGCCTTGCCTGCATGTTTTCCGTAATGAACGTCTCGGCTAGTTGGTTGGTGATCTGGGAGACTTCGTTAGGATCATTACCCTGATAGGCAATCTTGAATGAACTAAAGTGCCCTGCGACTTCAACAGAAGTGGACTTCTGAACTTTCTGGATGAGCGCGTTCTCGCTGACCTTGCCTCGAAGACCTGGAAAAAATCCATTCTTCTCGATCATGTTCTTCAAGCGGGTCGGGGACATCACCTGCTGCTGAATCGTTGAAAGTCGGTCTTGGAAACTTGTGCTGACCGTAGTTTGTACATAAGACGAGGGAACCTGCTGCGCATCAACCAGAATTACAGTTTGGGAACGGTATATATCGGGCAAACGGCGAGCAATCACTGTGGCACAGGAAAAAAATCCGATTATCACTAACATTACCACAGTCTTCCGCCGCCGGACAATGTTTAGATAATCGTGGAATTCCTGAATTCCCCCGCCGTCGAGGCCACCCGTTTGGGATTTGCTCACTTGGTTCCCTCCGACCGCTACACCAACTCTCTATGCAACAAATTGTGTCCGGCAAGTATCTTAGGCAATCTGCGTACCAAAAAACATCTCAAACGGAATGGTCTATCTCACTAGTAGCACGGAACTTACAGACTTATATTCGATAACTGCTTTCGCCCCGCGGTCGGTTTCCACATGAGAGCGGAAAAACAGTTCCGCTTAGACGATTTCTACCTTTCCTTACAGTCGCGCCACAGGAAGTCGTACCTGGCTCTTCTAAACCATTGATTTTACAATAACTTGCTTAGCCTTCGGGGACGTGAAAGGATCGAGGTCAAATTAGATGTCAAAGCGCCGTTGGAAACTCGAACCTGCCTAGCTAAATGCGAAAAACCCAGGGGTTCAATACCGCATCGTGGCAGTGGCTGCAGGGGCCCATGTCATACCTACGGTGGCGATGCGCGTGTGGCCACTCTGAACGTAAGTCCCATCTCCGGTTTGCGTCGTGTAGGCTATGTTACTAGTAAAACTTAAAGTGCGAGTAAGACCGAGATTGAATTGCTCCGTGGCATAAACCCCAGATAGTCCCGGAATGGCGCTATCAACAGTCCGAAAGTAAGCCCCCGACGTGCTCGTACTAAAACGCCGGCTCCAACGAATCGTATGGACTAAGTTAACGCGGTCCGTATTGGCCGACGTAATATACCCATTGAATTGGTGTCCGCGGTAGTAGTTGGCCGCCAAATCCATTGATCTAAACGATTTCGTTAGTTGGGCACTGGCAGCTAGGCCTGTTTGATCGGCGCCATTTGTATTGCTCGTTAAACCTAAACCTAAGCTCAGCCGCCAGCTTGCCCCGATTTGTTTGCCATAAGAAATAAGGATGTCCTGGAGCAAACCATTGGCGTGAGGCCCTGAAGTTAAGGAAGTATTAGTGTACGAGGCGTATTGTCCCGAGTAACTCATTCTGACTGTCTGCGCCGCAGTTATGGAGTGTGAAATGGTCACTTGTCCGCCCCCGTATAAGGCGCTGAGGTTTTGCCCGCTATCCACCGCCCCGGTCGAGTTTTCATAGCCAAAACAGGGTGTAAAACTCACCGTCGTAACCGGACTCCAAAGGTAGGAAAATGTGACTCCAACATTATCGTAGATAACGCTTCCTTGACTATTGAGAAAGTTATTTTGCGCCACTGTTCCCAATGAGTAGTCGACGCCGAGCGACAGTCCCGAAAAATACCTCTGATTACCGTAATAGCTGAATCGGTTCGAAATCTGCATGGCCCATCTTGGGTTCAACTGATGAGTTGTATCTATTCCCGCGCTCTGGTTTAGCGCGTTGGTATAAACATGCCCTTCAGAAATAAACATGCTCGGAGCGTACTGTAGCGTTAATTGAGTTGAATGGGATGCTCCAAATGTGTGATTCACCACAATCGAGGTCGACAACTCGCTCGCGCTTAGGTCCTGGCTCGCCGAGCCTGCACCTGGATTGCGCACCGTGACGTTGTTGAAGTACTGCAGGAACGATGCAGATCTGACAGAAAACCAACCCCATTGTAGGGGACCGTTAACTCCGGTTAGTGGACTTGCACTGTTAAGCGCCCGGGCGAACATCCCTTGCGTTGTTGCCGCTGGAGTCGGATTGTTCTGGCTTGCGCCAGTGTCCGCACCCGGAGTTTGTGTTGGTGAATTCCCTGAAGCTAGATCTTGCGTCGAGCCCGAATCGGGCGGCTGTTGAGGGTAGGCGAGCGAAGGAACTAGCAGCACGAGGGCGAGCAGCACTTCTGCGACCTGCCAGCTTCTTTCCCTGACCATATTCGTTACCTCTCTTTTTCTCAACCGGCTCACTGAGGCGTCTACGGCACGACGATCACATCCCCGGGGTGGAGCGGGATGTCCTCTTTAGTCTTGCCTTTTAGAGCCTTTTTGTACTGAAAGGGAATCCGAACCTGTTTGTTATTTTCAGTTCGCAGAATATAGATCGAATCGGCCTTAGCGAATGGACCGACTCCCCCAGAGGCGGCCAAGAGTTGCAGTACAGTCTCCCCACCGTCAAGCGGATAAGATCCCTGCTTACTTACGTTACCCACCAAATAAACTTTACGACTTCGAATGCCTTGAACGATTACGGTAACCTGCGCCTCGGTCACAAAGGGCTTCAGCCTGTCGATCAAGATTTGCTGTAGTTCGATCGGCTTCAGACCCACGACATGAAGATCGTTTATGAGTGGTAGCGTTATAACCCCGTCGGGACGCACAACCACCGTCATAGATAACTCTGGCTCTTTCCACACGGAAATCATTAATTGATCAGCTAATCCGATTCGATAAGAGTCAGAGTCAACCGCAACGCTGTCAGGCTTGAGTGATTTTGTAATGACTGTTGCGTCTGTCTTGGCCTTCGATTCCTCCCCGACCTTTGCAGAGACATCTGTCGAAGGACTCGATTGGGCAACAGCCCATTGGTCAGAGACTGCCATACTTATTCCGGCGACGACTAGCAATGATAAAGTTATTCCGCGACCGCGCCGGCGGCGGCGTCCAACTGATTCTCCACACATCAAGGTCAAGGTAGTTCCCTCCGCTTGGTTATCTTATACCGCAGCCTGCGTCGTAGGGCGCAGTTATTCTTCTTCCGAAGGCAGCACAATGGATTTCAGCTGTGTGGCAGTGCCTTCTGCTTGCTAGACAGCAGTCCCTCCAGGCCCTGGGCAACTCGAAAAACGAGCAACACACCCGCGTAGGCTGTTACCCAAGCTGAGATCAGCACTGTATCCTTAAGAGTCTGCTCCTTCTCTCGCGTTACCTTAGTCTTCGGCATCCAACCCGGGCTTCGATACTCGAGGTGACTCATTCATTTGGCTCCGCGTCCATAGATCATGACTTTGGCCGTCTCGAACAATATCGCCAAGTCCAGGACGATTGACATGTGCTTGATGTAAAAGAAGTCGTACTCCAGTTTCGTTTTCGATTCTTCCACGCTGGCCCCATACTGATATTTGACCTGCGCCCAGCCGGTGATTCCTGGTCGAACTGTGTGCCGCAACTCAAAAAACGGAATGCTTTCCTCGAGCAATTCGCAGAAATGCGGTCGCTCCGGGCGTGGTCCGACTAAGCTCATCTCTCCACGTAGTACATTTAAGATTTGGGGAAGCTCATCCAGCCTGTATTTGCGAATGAAACGTCCCAACCGAGTGACCCGGTTGTCGTTACTTACCGCCCATACAGGACCGCCTTCCTCTGCTTTGTGGCACATCGAGCGGAATTTCATGATTTTGAACGAACGCCCTTTGAAGCCCGTTCGCTCTTGGCGAAACAATATGGGGCTACCTGTCTCCAACTGGATGGCAATCGCCACTAGCACTATCAAGGGCAGCGCCAGAACGAATGCGATCAGAGCAATGATGATGTCGAAAGTGCGCTTGACTGCGTAAAAAAATTGAGATTTCCGGAATCCATCCGACAAGATAAGCCAGCTTGGCGAGAGGTGCTCCAAATGAATCCGTCCCGTCACCTTTTCTATAAAACTGTGAGCATCTTCTACTTCTACACCCCCAAACTTTAGGTGAAGTAGCTCCGGCACCGGCATATTACCGCGTCGTTCTCTTAAGGAGAGAATGATACTGTCAATTCGGCGGTCGTGCACAATCGATTCGACCTGCGAGACCCCTCCAATAATCGCAGGGTTCACAAGCGACGTCCCAATATTTTCTCCCCGCTCATCTAAGAACCCCTCGACCTTTAAGTTTAGTTCCGGCCGGGAGATAATTTCCCTCACCGCGGATATGCCGGTTGAGCCGGTACCCACAACAAGCACGCGCTTCGGCCCATACAGGAATAGGCTGGTTCTGCTGAGAATCGCTCGAGAACCCAACATCAGCGCGAAGACTCCCGGCCCAGACATTGCTGCTATTCCGCGTCCCAAGCTGATTTCTTCGTCCCAATAGTAAAACATCGCCAGCACAAGGCAGGCACTGCCCAGCGCCTGTAGCAATCCCATGAACACTTCTACACCGCTATTGAAATTACTAGGCTCGTATTGATCGCTGTAGTAGATGGCCATTGTAAATACCACGATAACCAATGCAAACCGAGCAATAATATGGGGGCCGGTCAGATAGTGAGCGATTGCATGATGGTCTCGCAGTCGCAAACTGATGGCCGTCAAAAGACCTACGACCACTGAAGCAGCATCCATGAGTATGAGGAGGAGCGTGCTCTGCGGAATTCTTTGTGCACCAATTCTAACCATTAGGATCTTTGCTTTTTGCCAGAGTGTTGTGAATCGTTCACCCCCTGCCGCGATTTCAGCACTGCCGAGCCAATGCTCACTTTTGAAAGTTCTGAGTGCTCGGTTATGGAATCGATTCTCCGGTCGAGAGGTTAAAGCAGCCGCTAGATGAGCAATCAACCCTGAAGCACGTGGATTTCCGACTCGCGCATGGTACTGCAACCGACCGCCTATTCTGTATCTAGTTGATAAAAAACGCTTTACCATATTTCGGTTCGGCGCTCCTCGAATTTCCTCGACTCTAATGACTTAAAGGACGGAAACGGAGTGCCCACAACCGAAATAGTTTTCTCAATCCCGAGCGGCTTACTATCGTTGTTGGTGGCTACTATCTGGGCCACAAGAATTGAGAATTAGTTCCCACCTCCGTTTTCTTAATAATTTATGCCCCCTGGGCGGAATACGCTCTTCCGGAGCCGGTCCTGACGATATCCTCAGATAATGGGCAATTCCCCTTCTGGTAATTGACGTGCTCTTTGACGTACTACGGTGACTCCTTTGCGGCACGCGACGATCCTGCAGCTTGTAAGGTCGTATAAGTTAGTCTCAATATGCCTTCGGAGGGGTGGCAACTAGGTTCGAGTATGCCAGATCGTATCCGCACTGCGGATCCGGAAGTAGACCGAGCACTTCTCGCAGACGTGCTCGTTCATAATCTCGGATCGGAGTCTGGAGATCGCAGATATGAGTGGCTTTATCTCCAAAGCCCCCACGGAAAGGCCCGCACTTGGCTCGCAACTGACGTCAACACTGGGCGGGGCATTGGTGCCGCTGCGGCTTTCCCTCGGACACTTTTTGTCCATGGGTCCGTCCGTCATGGCTACGTCCTGGGTGATTTTTGCATAAATCAGAACCATCGGAGTTTAGGCCTAGCGCTTCAGCTGCAACGGGCATGCCTCGCGGGAATCGTCTCTGCTCAGCCCTTCATCGCCTTGGACTTTCCGAGCGATCGCATGATGGCAATCTACCGACGCATGCAGATCGCGGTTGCTGGTCAGATGGTCCGCTGGGCGAAACCGCTACGCGCAAATCGAAGGATCGCTAGCCTTTTGGGGTCCTCCACCCTAGCTGGACTGCTGGCCGTCCCGGTCAATGAATTGCTAAAGTGGCGGGATCTCGCGCCTCCTTCGAAGGACGGGTGGACAGTCGTGGAGCACGATGGGTACTGCGAGGAGGAGTTTACGCACCTGGCGTACTCAATTGGGTCGCGTTATGGCTCCTGTGTCGAACGTTCGGCCGAATATTTAAATTGGCGATACTTGCAGCATCCCCTTGTGCGTCACGAACTGTTAGCAGCGCGTCGGGGTCAAAAACTCAGGGGCTACGTTGTTTTCTCGCACACCAACGAGGATGCCAAGATTGTGGATTTGTTCGGTTTCAGTGACACTGCAATGTGGACTGCCTTGGTGTCTCGGGTCGTTTCATTGCTGCGGGATCGCGGTGTCGTGACACTGAGTATGCCGGCACTCCACTCAAGCCCATGGGCCGGTCTCCTGAAGGGCTGGGGGTTTCACCCGCGCGAGGTGGCGCCGATTGTAGTCTATTCTCCCGGCAGGCTGGCAGAGCTTGCCAAAAATGCATCGAGTTGGTTTCTAATGGATGGAGATCGAGAAAGCTGATGAAAATCAATATGACTGGAAATCACGTGAATCTACAGATCCGGAAATTCTTACTGGATAAATTCCCCTTGGCGCGCAAGCAGCAGATCAAAGACTCCGACCATCTACTGGAAAGCGGGGTCCTTGATTCACTCGGAGTGCTGGATCTGGTGAGCTTCGTAGAGCAGGAGTTCTTCGTGCACGTGGCAGATGACGAACTCGTTCCGGACAATTTCCAGTCGATTGATCGAATCGCAGCATTTATTGAAATCAAGTCTAGTACTTCACGACAGACATGACGATTTCTGTCCAACGAGTACGCCAACAATCCGAAGATCAGGAATTCCTAGCGGTTTTGCAGGCGAATTTGCCATCTCAGTCCCACGCACGCCGTTTCAAATGGCTGTACCGAGACAACCCCGACGGTCCAGCTTGGTCTTGGTTCGCTCTTCAGGGTTCCTCCCGACAAGTCATTGGCGTGACCTCTGTATTCCCGCGTTCGATGTGGGTAGGAGGTGAGGTTCAGATGTGCGGCCAAGTAGGCGATTTTGCCGTCTCCTCTAGCCACCGAACGCTTGGCCCGGCTTTGCTCTTGCAGCGTGCAACCTTCGATCCGGTCAACAGTGGAGACTTGGCGTTATGTTACGATTGCCCACCTCATCCAGCGGGCATGTCCACCTTTCGGCGGCTGGGCATTAAGCCCAATTGCAGAGTACTTCGGTACGCCTTGCCCCTTCGCCTGGACTCTCATCTTCGGAAGCGGCTTGGTGCCGTTTCTGTCATACCTGGAGCAGCTGGTAACCTATTCTTGCGCGTGCAACGGACCTTCGCCGTGAAGACAAGAGCAACAGATTTAGAAGTGTCCAACCATCAAGATTCGTTTAGCGAGGAATTCTCAAAGCTCGATGCAGTGGTAAAAAGACCGAATGCGATTCGCGGTCGTCGTAGTGCGGCCCACTTGAATTGGCGGTATCGGGAGGATCCGCTGCAGCAATATGAGGTCTTGACCGCTCGGCGTCGGAACGAGTTGATTGCCTTCGCCATACTTCGCAGGACTAATGAGGTTGTCACGATTGTAGACCTCTTTGGAATGGACCTTCACGTGGCTTCTCTTTCGTTACTAGCCGCAATTGTGGAGCGTTTTCAGAGATCGCATCAGACCGTGGAGGCGTTCCTCTCTGAGGGCAATGAGTTAGTCGCCTATTTTTTAAAGATGCGTTTTCGGTTGCGCTCCGAGGCTGCCCAGGTCGTCGCGTATGCGAGACCTCAAAGTGCTGTGTCGGAATTTTTGCAAAAGGGTCCGATCTGGTCCTTCAGTCAAGCCGAGGTTGGTGCCTGACGATTTTGACTTACCGTCCCGTAATGGCGAAACTCTCGTCACTGGATAACAGAGGAGGCAACACCGAATGGAATTTTTGATTCACCATATGCTGCGCAGCAGTGCACATCATTTGGCGGATAAGGAAGCGCTCGTTCATGGCGATCAACGGCTTAGCTATCGTGAGGTGGCGCGGCGTTCTGCTGGCCTTGCCAAAGGACTCAGGCGTGCCGGACTCGTTCGGGGCGACCGCATTGGTATCTATTTAGATCCTTCGATCGCGCAAGTCGTCTCCATTTTCGGCACCTCCGAAGCCGGCGGAGCTTACGTACCAATCAACGCTACGCTCTTTCCTGAACAAGTCGGACACATCGCCAAGGATTGCGGAATGAAAGGCCTGATTACTACACCGGCTAAACTTTCTGCTTTGACCCCGCTTCTTCAACAGCTTCCTGCTCTGCAGTTCCTTATTTTGACTGGAGAGGGAGACAGTCCAGAGATTACCCTTCCGACGCATCGCTTGGAAGACTTATACGAGATCTCGGGTCCGCCTGAATGGCGTGAGCAAGCCATCAGCAAAGACTTAGGCGCAATCCTATATACCTCCGGTTCGACGGGTAAACCAAAGGGAGTGATGTTGAGCCATGCTAACGTCATGGCGGGAAGCACAATCGTTTCGACCTATTTGGGCATCACTAGCGCGGACCGGATTCTCGCCGTGCTCCCTTTCAGTTTTGATGCAGGGATGAACCAGCTGATGACCGCTTTTCAACAGGGCGGCACGATTGTGCTGATAAACTTTGTCTTTGCTCGCGAAGTTGTTCAAATGCTTTTAAAGGAACGCATCACCGGTCTTGCCGGAGTACCCACGCTTTGGAGCTTACTCGCGCAGCCCAATTCCACGCTGCAAAGGCAGCCGTTGCCTGATTTGCGGTACATCACAAACACCGGCGGACCAATGCCCCAATCCGTACTGAAAGTCTTGCGCCAGACGCTTGCAACCACCAAGATCTTCTTGATGTACGGCCTTACAGAAGCATTCCGTTCGACATTTCTCCCTCCGGAAGAGCTCGACCGCCGGCCCACTTCTATGGGCAAGGCGATTCCGGACACGGAAATTCTTGTGCTCAATAAAAACGGCAAGCTCTGCGAGCCCGGAGAAACTGGTGAACTTGTACATCGAGGGCCGACCGTATCCCTCGGGTATTGGAACCGTCCGGAGGATACGGCGAGAGCGCTGCGTCCAAATCCGATTTTGCCGCCAGAAATGGGCGATTCCGAAAACGTCTGTTATTCCGGTGATCTGGTTAAGATGGATGACGACGGCTTTCTCTATTTCGTCGGTCGTCGCGACACTATGATCAAATCGTCCGGCTTCCGAATCAGCCCCACCGAGGTGGAAGAGGTTCTATTTCAAACGGGAAAACTTCGAGGAGCGGCCGTCATTGGAATTCCCGATGATGTGCTCGGCCAGGTGATCAAAGCTTTCGTAGTGCCGAAGGATGGCTTACCACTCGACGCTCAGGCGTTGCTTGCCGTCTGCGCGGAGAAGATGCCGCGGTACATGGTGCCGAAATTCATAGAAGTATTGGACGAGCTGCCTAAAACTTCCAGCGGCAAGGTGGACTATCCTGCGTTGCATAAGAGGCAAGAGTTTTGAGTACGGATCAAACCCCCGGCCTTATTGATCGTTATTTTCCTTTATCGAAGGACGAACTGTGTATCGGCGATGTATCCATATCTGCTCTCGCCAATGACTACGGAACTCCGTTCTTCGTTTACGATCGTGGGATTATCGATCAGAAATGGACTCTTTTGCGTGACGCGTTACCTGACGTCTTCTCAATCTGCTACTCGGTAAAAGCAAACCCAAGCCAGGCGATTCTCAAACATTTCCTTTCCAAGGGTGCAGGCCTCGAAGTCGCTTCTGCCGGCGAATTCTGCCAAGCCCTACATGCCGGCTGTCCGCCTGGAAACATTATTTTTGCCGGCCCCGGAAAGACGGAAAGGGAACTCGAATTTGTCCTCGGCAAGGGCATCGGAGAAATTCACCTCGAATCCGTCCGGGAGGCCGACCGTGTATCTGCGATTGCGCGAAAACAATCTATTAGCGCTCCAGTGGCCCTCCGCGTGAATCCAGGTGGAGAGGCTGAGGGAGGCGCAATGCGGATGGGCGGACGCCCCGCAGCCTTCGGCGTCGATGAGGAGAGTTTGGATTTCGTTCTTGACCGCCTATTAGCACTAAGCGGGTTGGATTTTCGGGGCGTTCACCTCTTTGCCGGCACTCAGATACTGGATCACCAGACTCTTGCCAGCCAGTATCGTAAGGGACTCGAGCTCGCTCTCCGCGTCGCCGGCCGCTTGGGGAGTCCCCTTCATACGATTGATTTCGGTGGAGGTCTGGGAATTCCCTATTTCGCACATGAAAGCGCCCTGGACACGCAAAAACTTAAGCAAGAGCTGGACGTGCTCTTCGAAGGCGTGCGAAATGAGCCTCACTTGTCAGGCACCCGCTTCATGGTCGAACCGGGCCGCTATTTGGTAGGAGAGTGTGGTGTTTATGTGGCTCGCATTAATGACATCAAGATTTCCCGCGGCAAGAAGTTTCTTATCC
>Ga0209488_10001111_pt1 | contig 22875 bp, 24 predicted proteins | sample Rivendell_Oct201_8_FD_188349 | JGI IMG/M metagenome (GOLD analysis project Ga0209488, IMG submission 188349) | Vadose zone soil microbial communities from the Eel River Critical Zone Observatory, Northern California, USA -... | ecosystem: Environmental > Terrestrial > Soil > Vadose zone >...
GGGTTCATGAAGTGGAGAGCGGGACCAAGCCACTCGAGTCGTGTTCCCTCTACCCGAGAACGCGTCGGCAAAAATTTTGACCACAAAACACCAAAGCTGTAATTAACGAGGAGAAGAAACAATGGCGAAATCGTCGGTGATAAGACAGGCTTGAAAACATAGATCTGATGGCGAGCGTTCGATAAGCGCCTATTGATAGACATATCGGACTGTACATGCATACCTGGAACAATGCGGCACCTAGACCGCCGAACAGAGTTCCCAAAACGAGGGAGCGGAAAGTGAGAGGTGGGTCTCCGTCATCTCTGAGGTCCACGAGGAACTTTGAGACGTCACTTCCGGTAGAGATGATGGGCTCTCCGTTGACGTAGACCGGCTTTTCACCTGGATACTCGTCGACGAAATCAGATTTCTCAACGTTAAGGGCGGCCTCCTTCTCGGAATTCTGAGCATCGATCAATGTCGACAAGAAGTCGTGGGCGTCCTCGGCAGTCAACTCGGGTGGTGCGTGGGATGTCATCGACAGACGGAAGACAGCTGACGAGACGATAGAGTGGTGATGTTGACGCGAGAGGCTGGGTGTCTCTTAAGGAGAGTAAGGTTTATCGAGACCGGTTGGTAGCGAGGCTCTCTCTCTTTTTGTGTTGATTGGATTCAACATTGTTTTTTAAGAGAAGCCAGCGCAATTACGAAAGAAGTGTGGCCGCTTGCGAGATACAAGCGCGCGAATGATAGGGAACGATAGGCCAGAGCAATGTCCACGTCACCTTCTATTTTTCGGGTAGGTGAGACCTCGGAAGTAGCTGGCCCATGAAGCCAGTCCAGAAACGGGGGTCACTCGCGCATGTGCCGGTTACCTCCATAGCATCAGCAATTTCCCGAGGTATTAAGTATTCCCGTTTGTGGAGCGGCCGTCAAACACGCAGAACGTAGCTCCAAGATGCGCACGCGGGCCCGGGGGAGTTAACGGGGCTTGCCTTCAAGTTCCTTTGATCTTGTTGCACTCGTTCTTGTGATGGAGCGGGTCATGATGACCGATAGTGAACAATTGCCATAGTTCTTTCGTTTCCAGAAAGTTCGGTTAGGTCATCCCATTTTTCCTTGATGACCCGACGTCATCGCCCTGGGCACTAGGAGAGCCCTGTTGAGATTTGACCCCCACCAGTAGATCGATCTTACTCTGCTAACGCAGAATTTACTTGCGTTATCTTATTTGCGCGGAGGTCGCCATATATTATTTTCGCGCGTAATCCGCGGCCACACCCCCAAACGACAAGATACACGATGTCGGAGTAGCGACTGCCAGCTTGAGGCACCATGAATATTGCTTCGTGTAGTGCGATGCAATACCCGCGCGCCGCGCCACGCGGTGCGGCGTCCATAGAGTTGGAGATTTGTCCATAGAATTACTGCAGAAGGAAGGGAAGTCGAGTCTCGTGGTCACTGCCAAGGTCGAAGGATCTGCTGCCAAGGTCAGAGGGCTACTGCGGAGGTCACTGCGGCGGTCAGACAGTTTCCAACTTCGCGATGGCAGTCGGGTTCGAACCTGTAACAGAAGAGAGGGTCGGATCAGTGGCGTAACCGAAAAAGACCCGGACATCGCTAGATACGAGGACAAAGGTCTGGGATAGTGTCATCATGAAATCGCGCCATTGGTGTTGAATAATGAGCGAACTTAACGACAACGTTCGAGACGACTCGCGTCCATCAGCCCCCCAGGGCCGCCCCGCACACACACACTGAGCTTTTCATGGCGTGCTGATGGCAAGTCGCAAGTCGATAAATTTGAGAATCCGCTATGTTGAAAAATGCAAAAATGAACTCGAGTCAGACAGACTCGGAGGCGGGACCAAGGAACACAACCACAACCACCGATCCAATCAGCTATCATCATCACTAATCCACCACCACCTTCATCGTCGTCTTGGTGCTGCAATGCTCATCAAAGTAAAGGTATGCACCTAAAACCAACCCTTCGATTCTCCCACCTATTATCCTTCTCACCTGCTCCTGCTCCGCATTTCCACAGACACTCACAGGCAAAGAGGCAAGTGCCCCTACTACTCCAACTCCCCTCTTAAACTAAACAAGCCCCCTTCCTATTCCTAGATTGAGCTCGACATCAATCTCGACGACAAGGTAAGGATTTACATGCATGCACACCCAGACACTCCCTGCTCACAACGTCAATCTTTCGCTGTGATATGCTGTGTTGCTGTAGATCACCCGAATCAAGGAGAAAGTCGAGGAGCAGTCTGGCGTCCCTCCTCCACAGCAGCGCCTCATCTTCGGTGGCAGGCAGATGTACGTCGATCATGACGATAACTCCTCCTTCCCCCTCTTTGACCCTCCCACCCCTACAGGCCAGACGATAAGACCGCACGCGAGTTCAACATCACAGCCGGCGCCGTCCTTCACCTCGTCCTTGCCCTGCGTGGCGGTAGATGATTCGCCCCTTCCGCATCAAAACTTTACGACACACCCGCAATATGTGGGGGGAGATGGGTCTAGGGTCTTTGGGATTTAATTGCACCTTTTCGTGCGTCGATTAGATCATCTGTAATTCGTTCACTTGTTTTGTCTCCCTACGTTTTCTCGTTTCCACTACTGCCCCGTCTGCCTCGGTCCGCCTGATCATCCTTCCCATCATCAGAATCACCGCCAACGATCTCTGCGCCAGGTAAAAGCCACCGAAACGTTACGCTGACTCTCACGCCCCTTTCGTCCCACCGCCAGCCGTCCCCGTCCTCAACATCGGCGACCTTATCTCTCACTCGTGGCTCAATCCCATGTGTCCACCGATATCGTGCCTCCCCTGTGAGCACCAGCACGCTCCTCGGCGGCAACCACACCTCGTATGGGCCTCCACCCCTCTCAGCATCATCCCGTCCTCTCCTCGGTTGACTCTCATCCCACGCGAACTGCATCGCGGCGCCGCTACCCAGACTCACTCCAACGATCCCATCTCCAAAGCGGCGCAGGAGATCGACGTGCGGCTTGATTCCTTCCCCGGGGCGATACAAGTTGACGATCGCCTGACGCGCCCGGGGCGCATGCTCGAGCTCGTGTCGTTCAGGGAACAGCATCGCGTGCGTCTCGCGCGGCAGCCCCGGGTGCCGTCTCAGTAGCGCGGACGTCGCCGCGAGGAGCGCGCTGAGAAAAGGCGGGAAGGCCGACGACTCCCCGTTCTCGCGTCCTGCGCGGCCGAAGAGCATCACTTGATTGATTCCCGCTACGGGATCGGCGAAGAAAGAGCTCATGCACGAGTGCAGAACCGACTCTGCCAGATCGGCGGGCAGCAGGAGGGCGGGGTCGAAGAAGAGCCCCGGGATGGGCGGTGCCGATTGCCGCGCGATAACGCTATTGTCGGTACATGTGAGGTGCACGTTTTCAGTTTCAGTGTAAGCCGCAACCGTGGTACGAGCTCCCTGCGGTGACGGCAGTTTTGTAAACATGGTCGGTGACTCTTGGGGCTCATCAAACAATGAGTCCGGGCTTTGTTCACCGTCGCTTAAGGTGTCTGTGTCAAGCGGAGTCGCAACAAGAAAATGGGTTACAGATGAGAGCGAAGGTGTCATATCAGGGTGATGGACAAGATTTGATGACTGATGATGCAGTGTGCAACGGTCTGACCACGCCACCTGCGTGATCATTCTGCTGCCGTAAAGGCACACAAGAATAACAAGGCCCAGATTTGTCACGACAAACAAACGACTCAATTGTAATTGTATCAGCGGCTCATGCGTGCCAAAAATGACACCTTAGTTAGGTCCGACGAACTGGTAAAGGACGCGGCGAACAAGACCGGACAAGTGTTGCGGGTCATTCTGCAAGACAAGCGATATCAGCCAAGAGACGACAAGGGCGACGTTGAGCACCCGGGTGCTGCACAAACCTGATAGGTGCTCTATATATCCCAAGGTTAGACGACGAAAAGGCCAAGACACGAAGATGAATCCACAACATACCATGACCATCCCCATCGCAATCGCAGTCAGCTGTATACATCACCGTACATGCGGGAATATAACCGCAAAGGTTCGCAAGGTCAGATCAAGACAAACAGAACCCGAGACACGTACCAGGGGATTACCGTATTTCCCGGTGTGCAACACGAGCCCCCGTCCGCGCAGGGCAACCCAGGCACTCTCCAGTGCCTTCGGCAGCGCATACATCGCCAATTCACCCCGCCGATGCTTCGCCTCGACAAACAAAGACAACCCCGCAACCACCCCGCCAACCCAATGCGCTGGCCGCGAGACGACGGCGTCGAGCAACCACGCCGGGACCACTGGCTCGCGCGCGCGTAGCGCAGACACGGCACGGTGAGCGTTCTGCATCCCGCAGAACCAGGCCTGATATATGACAACAGTGAGGGATAGGAACGCGGTACTCCGCGCGGTACCCCACGCCGCTCGGAGGGCCATGCGCCGCGGCGCTCGCGCCAATGCGGCACGCTTAAAGAAGAGGAGGGGCACGAAGTGCAGCGCGCCGTAGACGGGAAGCATCCAGCGCGCGACTGTGAGAATCCGGTCCTGTGGGACGGAGAGGCACCGCGGGACGTGCGGGTGCGACATTGCGCAGACAGCATACGGTGGGAGACTTGCGCGCCACTGTGCCAGGTAAGTGACATTGTCCGGATGCAGATCTTGTCGTGCTAAGATCCGCGAGAGATCGGCGGGGTCGTAGGTCCCGCGGCGCGCCATGCTATGGTGCGTCGAGATAGCTTCGGGTGGAACTTGTATCATGTGGCTGAGCCTATTGCGTGGTGAGTCTCGATCTAGATTCACACAAAGGCGTTCCAGGCGTACCAACGTCTGTAAGATTTTGGGAGCGTGTGCGGGCTCAAAAGGTACGCATACACGATCTGTCCACAACTTTTCTGACGTCAGAATGGACGTGCGGAGGAGTGTGTGTTCGTACGCCAGCGCGAAGACCAAAACCTCGCCATGCAAAATTCGAAATCCACGTTTCTCTGAGTACGCATTATATGAACCCTGCAACCCGCTGACCCCAACAGTAAGTTGTTGAGTGAGCCTGATAAAGAGGCAAATGAGACGCACCGCACGAAAAGCTGCTGCCCGATGATCTTCTGACGAGAGCGTTTCTCAAATGATACTGCAACAGCACCTGCGACTGCGCCTGCCAACACGGAATGCCACCGCCGCGTCTTCTTGCGCACCCAAGTCTGATGTACCTGTGCAGATGACGACAATCGCGCCTCTCGTCTATCACCTGGTGAGATGTGTAACGGTAGAGACTGTGATGGTGGTGAAGGAGATGACGAAGGTGGAGAGCCATCCAAAGCTGTATCGTCTTGTTCGTCTTGGTTGGAGAACAGGCTTGCAAACAGGCTTCGAAGGTTTTCGTGCAGAGGAATGTTGGCGGGGAAGAGAATAGGGAGTGCGTTCAGGATGACGCGATATAGGCTCACGAAGCTTCCTACAATGTTGTTAGAATATATATATGCGATAAGCGTAGTGGGTACCTAGCATGGCAGCCGCACGGAAAGAATCTGATCCAAAGAGTGCATGTCGTACGAGAGTCAAACGGCTCTCCCTGCGAGGATACCATGTTTAAGCGCGGATTGCAGCCCTTCGGGGCATGGAATATAAACACACCTGGGCAAATTCTTGATACGCGCCAAAAGTAAGACGAGATTCAGGCCAGACCGAATGGCAAAGGCAATGGTGGCGGCACCTTGTTAGAAGCAGGGGATGAAAACTCGATTTAGGAGGAGGAAAGAAAACGAACGTAGGCCGCCATGTGCCCCGTGAAGAAGACATTCGTGCACGTCATGGATATCGACTGCTGGTTGGCCACGGTCGCGCCATACCATCTTTCGTGCCTCACGGAGGTGCTCTTCATAGTTGGCGAGGACAACTAGATTATCGAAGGAAGCAATGGCACTGCGGCGTGGGGTAAACGTCAAGTAAGAGGACTGTCGTCTTGATTCTGGGCGGCCGTGTGAGGGTGTCATTGTGTTGTAAAAGAAAGCCGGGGGGACTGTCATCGATTCATCATGTCAAGCTTGTGATTTAGAATTGAGTCACGTTAATCACAAGCTTTGTACAACACACACTGCCAGAATGGCTGGCTGGCACACAGAATCAAGGGCCATCACATTCCTTGGCCACTACAACAAACAAAACAACCTCAAAAGCACGTCTCGTTGCTCTCAACAACACGGCTTTCAGCTCGGTTTGGACTCTCCTCTTGGGACAAACAAGAACAAAAACGATGACGATGACCCGCGGAGCTTCCTTGTGATTATTTCGTTTTCCGAATGGCTAACTGAATCCTATTTTGGTGCCTTCCTATGACTTCTGGTTTTGGGTGCTTTCCTTCCCCTTCGTGGTGCCAAGCTTACAGAAGGACCGGAAAGTACGTGTCTTCCGTGACGAAAAGGTCCACGATTGGTCTGGGTATGCTGGCCCAAGTGGATTTTGAGGTTGCAGCAGAACAATCTCGTGTTTGGAGGGCTTCATATTGGCGATTTCGCTTAATGGGCCTACATCGGGCACTCCACTCTGGTTCAGGCCATCTGGAGCTGCATCAGACATTGGTCAACTGAACTGAGGAGGGGCTGTGCTATAATGTCTGGCTAGTAGCTTCCACCTTCGAACTGTCCATTGGCAACAAAGATACTCTGCATTCCTCAAAGGTCTGCCTTTTGCGGAGCCACTTCAGACGGTGGACTTCCGGCGAATGGGATAATGAGTCCTGATACCCACTCTGTACTCCACTAAGGAACCCGCTCAAGAAATCGACCACCAGGAGGTGAAACGTAATTTGGATGTGGGTGGATCACGCTCGGATCTTCCCCTCACCGCTCTCATATCCACCAAAGCGTGCCATGGTCCCTTTTTTAGGAGAACACCTTCGACCAGAAGGCATACCCGTTATCCCCCATTACCATCGTGCTGACCACATAGAGGTTAACGGAATGCCTCAATCATGTACCCAAGGTTCAACCTTCCGAGTGCAACGCAAGCTTTGACGCCGCGGCGTTTCTATATTTACACGGAAAGCAATTATACGGCAAGTTGATGCCGAGGCCCAGTGGCCAGCGGCGGCCGATGAAACTGAAGGTTCAGCCACGATGATGCACAGCGTCATTAAGCGATGATGATGGATGCCATATTATAGGGGCTAATGGGTAATGCACTTTGTAACAACTTCCCCCTCCAGCACGCGCTCCACCCCTCCCTTTTCTATACGCCATCTTTCTTCGACATGCGTTCTTTCTTCACTCTGATTTCCCTCGTCGTCTCCGCTACCGCATACGAGATCACTTCCCCCAGCAATACGAGTGGATGGACTTCGAAGGGGCCCGACTCCGTGACGTATTCGTGGGTCACCACGGATGATGACTGCCTTGCGATCCTCGTTAGAAATGTGTGTTCTCCTCTCTTGTACCCGCCCTCTTCCGAGCGCCCTCCTCACTCTCGGATGCCATACAGTCCCAGTTCGTCAACATCCTCAACAATATCACGATTACTAGCACTGGGGGGGAAAACTCCACGTCCGTCACTATTCCTTCTAATGGCTTCGAAACCGGGGATAGCTTCCAAGTCAACTTCGTCCAGGATGCGGACAACTTGAACACCATTCTCGCTCAGTCGGGCACATTCAACATCACAGCTTCGGACTCAACGTCCTCGTCGAGCTCCGTCACGTATGCCTTCCCCCCCTCTATCATGGAGCTGTCGGACATGGGCTCACCTGTTTTGCGTAGCACGACCTCTACCACAAAGGCTAAAACGACTTCGTCCGGAAGTTCGGGCAGTTCGAGCCCGACCGTCTCACCCACGACAACCGGTGGGAACGGGGCAGATCGCATTACCGCCGCTGGAAGCACAGGCCTACTTTTTGCTGCCCTTGTTGCTTTTATCCTCTGAACAGTGGACCTTTGCACACCTTTTCACTGGAATCTATCATCACATTTTGGTTGTTGCTCTCAATGACAACATACCTACTCGTTATGATTATACATTCGATCAATGCAAACAACGTAGTTCTGTTGCCAAGTCTGGGGCAGAGCTCACAAAAGATCTCGCGACTGAGAAAGCCAAGAATAACAAACCTAATGGCATTCACGCCATAACCATCCCCGCTTCTGCCAGTTCGCCCAGTTCAACGAGAGTTCCAATGTTTATGCTTGGTTGAGCGCATTTTTCATCACAAAGTCCAGCACAACGTCCTCGTCAAGCACAAGCACGTATGACTTTTCTCTTCGCCCCTATCACAGAGCTGTCAGACATGAGCGCACCTGCGAGTGTTCCGCAGCAGTTCGGACCCGACCATCTTCGAGTCATCCACGGAACGGCGCAGATCACGTAACCGCCACTGGAAGTACCTAGTGTTTGCTGCCCTTGTTGGCTTGAAACTCCGAGTCTTGGTTTTTTGCACACCTTTTAACTGGCATCTGGACTTGTAAGAAGGACCTTAAACGTTGTTCTACCCCAATGAGAATAATAGGTTCGACACCGTGCCTCGGACGTTGTCATATTGAGGTCTCCGTTGAACAAGGAATATTACTCCCCTCACGTTGAGGTCACGGTAACACATCAAGAAAATATCCATCAGCTTTTTTACATGTTTATTTTTCGAAAAAAAAGTGCTTCACTGCTCCTGAATTTGGGAATACCCTTTTTGGATTCTAGGTTCCTTTTCAACCTTTCGACTTTTCAACTCGTACGGATCCAAAAAGTAAGTGGTGGGTTTCCTGATGCATCGGCATCTAGTTTCACTATGGTAGAGAGATCGATATGAAAACCAGGCCTTTTCTGGTCAAGGGGCCAAGTCGTATATCTCTTGCTTAGCTATAATATTCGCCCTGACAAGCTGGCATAGACACGCGCAGCTCAAGAAATGCACGTGAAGATCAATTCCGTGAAGGGAACACAACATTGTTTGCGACGGAAATGACCAATGTGAGCGTGTGCACTGAGCACTCCCGTCTGCTGTCTGCCATGAAATGTCGCAAACAAACAAAGTTTGACAGATAATCGTTTGTGGAGCTTATAATGACTTTATAACCTTATAATTACCTTATAATGTATTATAAGGTCATTATAATATATTTGAAGCTCACCACAAGTGGTTACAATAATTATAAATGCCAAACTTTTTTTGTGACATATTGTATTCTATGTGGATGAAAATGGCTTCAGGTCATTGGAGGTGCATGAGGCCCTGTGTATGTATGACACGACGAGTCCAGAATTGAGATTGCGCCTGGATGTCTCAATGTAGGCCTCTCGGTTTGCGTTTGCGCTGACACTTACAAGTAAAAAATGAATGTGATTGCTGTTATCCAAAGGTCAAGCGCCTGTGCGATCCAAATGCCCGCGTTTGGATCGCACATTGGTACATTCTATCTCCATCATTACCACATCGCTTATCGGTTTTGAGATTCTTCTCTCTTTAGTCTTCCTTTGATTCCTAACGCCCGCGGGTTGGTGTTCAAGTTCATTCGATCACGAGGCCAGCTCGACTCGGAAGCGGCCTGAGCGGGCTGCATAAGCCGGTCCTATCCGCGCCAATCAAATATCTAATCTAATCTAATTACTAATATCGTCATCTCTTCTCTTTCTCTACTACTGAAGCTGAACGCGACTTGCAATGACACCCCCGCCCCAGTATTCTCACCTACTTCCACCCACTTGGAAAACCCAAATAGCCTCATGGCTTGAAGAAGACACCCCCTCATTTGACTATGGTGGCTTCGTCGTCGGGGAGGCTCCTCGCGATGCCTTCCTTCTGGGCAAGGGATCGAAGCGCGCCATCCTCGCGGGCGTCCCTTTTGTTAACGAGATCTTCCGCCTCCTGGACTGCACGTACGTACACGTTACACGTATCCGTCAATTCACGCACAACGAGCGCTTGCTAATGTCAGTTCCCCTGGATACACCCCTGGATCCGCAGGGTCGAGTGGCACGTCACGGAAGGCGACGAGTTCGAACCCGTCAAGCACGTTGCAACTGTGCGCGGCAAGGCACGGTATTTGCTCCTAGGCGAGCGCGTTGCCCTTAATTTACTCGCGAGATGCAGCGGAATTGCTACTGCGTGCGTCTGGGACATCTTTCTCTCCCCTCCTCGTATCATAGAGCCCCCACGTGAGGTGCCACAGCTCTAAGCACATCAAAGACCTAGCACAGAGTTATGGCTTCCGCGGAATTATTGCGGGCACACGCAAGACAACGCCTGGTATGCATACGTCACTTGGTATTGCGCATGATGACACACCTTGAATTTTCTCTAGGCTTCCGACTTGTCGAGAAGTATGGCATGCTGGTCGGGGGGATAGACCCACATCGGTTCGACCTTTCGAGCATGATCATGCTCAAAGATAATCACATCTGGTCTGCTGGTAATACACGCTCATACATCGCCTATCTCGCGATATTCATATCCCCCCTCATGACTGGGGACAGGATCTATCACTGCGGCTATCGCGCGCGCGCGCGAAGTTGGCGGTTTCTCACTTCTCCTGGATGTCGAAGTCAGAGATGAAGACGAGGCGAATGAGGCCATCGCGGCCGGTGCCGACATCATCATGCTCGACAACATCGACGGCAACGAGCTGGCTTCCGTCGCGCGGCGTTTGCGTGAGCGGTGGACAGGGGAGGGGAAGAAGTTCCTTCTCGAGACGAGTGGAGGCATCACGGAGAATAATTTGCGCGAGCGCGCCATCACTGGTAGGCGGCCCTCCACGCTGCGGGAGGAATACGTGGATCATTTTGTGCGCGCAGAAATCGATATTTTGAGCACGAGCTCGGTGCATCAGTCCGTGGCCCACATCGACTTCAGCCTGAAGATCCAAATACCTCCCAGGTGAGGCATTGTAACAGCCTGGGTCTGTGTAGCAGGGTCTGGCAAACGCCATCCCACTGGTGCCTGTCACATTTGGACTCTTTTAAGGCGCGTAGAGAGAAGCATAAATTACAGCCGACACAGTTGCTTGAGCAATTGGAGCTGTTTATCAAAGAACCGGAATACATTAAGTGCGGTCCGACATTTAAAGTTCCAACGTTGAAACGCCCAAGACCAGTGGGAAGTATTGCGGCGGTCCCTTATGATGCGCCGAGTTGCAGGAACCTGTCACCAAAGTCCTGCACGTCAATGCCACCCAAACGTTCCTGTGCCTTTGGCCTCCGCCGCGACGGCCCTGAGTTCTCGGGAAAAATGCCTTGACGACAGTGGCTTGATTGACAGTCAAGTGCTGCAGGTGAAATTTTATTTTTCTCAGGTCGCTTGCGCTGGCTCGCACAGGACCAGCTGTTCTACCAGTGTGGCATCAGCGTAGATAGACAAAATCATCTTCGTGCGTTACATCGCAGTGGGAGGGGGGCGGGGGGGGCGGAGAGGGCGGTATTCGAAAATTGGTCGGTGCTGTCGGCGGGGCTTGTCTCGGCTGCAAATTGGACGGCGAGGCGCAATGCGTGGTGAATTTTTATTTTTCTGGATCGACCCCGACTGAGGGCATGGTCTCCCCTGCGCCCTGGCTTTGACCTTTGTGTTTGCTGGCAATGTAGCGTGAGGCGTGCGGGCTTTCACAAGTGGGGGCTTGATATCTGGCCCTGTCCTAAGTCTGAGAGATCATGGAGTTTGGCCACTGGCAGACGATGGCGGCAGCTTCAACTTCAAGTGAAGGCGGGAATGGGAGCCGCGCTGAGAAACAGAGCCCCTTGCCATGGTCGTGAGACAGCTATTGTGTAGCGGTGGTCAAATCCCTGAGAACGGGCGCGGTTCTTGTCGAGAATTAAAAGCGAGGCGAGGGATGATACATTGCAGCGAGTGTGAGTCCGCCCGCAGACTCCGACGTAGATAAAAGATGCCAAGCGCACCTGACAAGGATTTTCCAACGCTCACATTTCACTACCTTTGTGTACCTCATTTCATAACCGTTCATTTATATCCTGTCATTCTTAACTTATACGCGGAAGCATATCAGGACCTGCCACTTCCTTTTTTGATAATCCCCCGCTGGGCCTTCCCTATTATGTTTACAAATTACGGTGAGCTCGAGGGAGCGTCGTGCAAGGACAATGCAAAATCACGGTACTTAGTCTGCCGCTGTTATTACATTTTCACGTGAGCCTCTGAGATTCAGAAATCAATATCGAGATACGGTATCTCGATATTGTCTTGGAATTAATTTCAGATTCGAGAGACATCCACTATGTACAATTAACGCTGCGCTTCCATATACAGGTATATACAATTTGAGGGTATTCCGAGTCAACAAAACCATGACTCGTCAAGTTCTTCGTCGTCATCTACATCCAATTCTTCCACTTTCACCTGGGCATCACCGGCGATGTCGCTCACGACAGAGTCGGACGAAGAGTCGGCAGCGGTGTCGATCAGGTATTCCAGGAGCCTCGTGATGACCTCCTTGACTTGAGGACCGACCTCTTCCTCGGCGAGGTTGGGGCTTTTCCGGGGGGCCTTGCCGCGGCGGAACTTCGCGAGGGCTTTAAATTCGCCTTTGGTTATGTCGATTGGCAGGAGTTTGGTCATCGTCATCATTCTCATCTGTTGATATCCAGCACAACTGGCACTATGACGCTTTGTGGAGTCTTGCCTTCCAGCCCTGAAAAACAAAACGAGAGAGAATGGCAATAACCGGGGGTCAGCAGAGCGGCTTCACCATGCACACCAATCCGAGTGGACACCCAAGAAGGGAGTAGAACAGAACGGTGCTCACTTGGCATTCGCGCAGTTTGGGTGCATGGCGATGAAGGCCGGGCAGATGGTTGCCGGCAACTCGTCTTGTAGGTCGCTGGGCACCTGATCAAAGTGCTTATTCGAGAAGCGATGCTTGTGAACAGTTGAATTGTCCTTCTTGTTCACACTGTCGCAACAGCCCGGATACTCCCGTTGGAGGGCCTCTCGAATTCGCAGCGGGAGTCTTGCCTATCCCACGGCACACCGCGGCGGTCAGTCCGTAAACGGTCTCTACTACCCACGACGGGCTGAAATGAACGCACCATCACGTCGGCGTGCCCGGTGCCAGGGCGCTTCGTGTTCGGCCCCCTCTGACGGCGGGTGTATTCCGGGTCAAGGTTAAGGTCGCCTGCTTTGCGTTTACGGGAGCGAGACGTTGTGGCGACAGGTGGAGAAAGATCTGGCTCTGACCCCAGGTAGGCTTGAGGTTGAGAGAGGAAATAGTTAGGAGGGACACCCGGGAGCGTCGGTGGGGACGCAAGTGACGTCGATGACTCGCGACTAGATGTCCCTGTGAGTGAAGGAGGGTACTGGAAGGGGGACATCCCGTTGTACGCCGGGAAGGGGTAAAATGTCTGGCCTAGGCTGGCTGCCGTAGACGCAGAGTATAATAACATCGGAGTGCCCGTGTTGGACTGGAAGGTGGTACCGCTGGCTGGCAACGTGTGGGACAGGTGATGATAATCGCCCGGCAATACGTCGTAGAACGAGTTGGGATTTCTGTAAGGCATTGTTGATAATGTCGAGGAAGACATCGCGAAGAGAGGGTGAAAAGAATCGAGTGCGGGGGGAATGGGGAATGGGGAGACTGCATCGTAGGGGGCCTGCTGGTCTTATAAACGCGAGAAGACGGACTATGCGCTTCAACCATCAAAAGCTCAAAGAGCCAACAGGTAATGTGTCGTGGGTCGAAATGCAAATGAGATTCGATTCAGCGATCGAAAGCATGCCTCGTGTATCCCGGCGTCGGGGAACGGAGGAGTGGGGGGGCCATGGGTACAATACGCCCGCCCGCCACCAAGCATCTAAGACATTTCATAAATTTCTGACCCCGATCGCAGTGACAGAAGAAGGTTTGTTGAAACGATTGTGGCGATACTGGACTTAAAAGACCTCGCTACGGTCCAGGAGAATCGGCCAAAAAAAAAAGAAAATGCTCGAGGACCTTGGTTGAACTTGAACTAGATGTGGCCAGCACTGCGCGCGACGGTGATAACTCAACCTTCACCTTTCACAGATGCGGCCGTGAAAGAAATGATACCGTGTGGACTCACCAGTGGTTGCGCAAACGTCCGAGTCGCCAAGGCGCCGGCTCCCTCGAGCTTTGGCACAGCAACGCCAAAACACCTAAAAAAGAAAGCGACGCCACAGCAGTAGCGGCAAGCGAGTAGTTCGGACGTGGGGCCAGGGAGGAGGACTCGGGACCCTCGCGCTCGGTGAGTCCACAAGCAAAGAAGTTTTCAAAACAGATCTCACTTTCCCAACTTTGGGAAATAGACGCCACCACTCCGAGGACCAAGTACCCACCTACCATGTTCTCTTACTCGTCCACGATTGGGCCAAATTAATTCCGCTTTATCTGGGGTGCAAGATCCGAAGGTCAATCTACACAAAAAAGCGTGATCGGATAACACACCATGGTGATTGGCAATATGCCATATAGGCAGTGCAGACGTCCCTCCAGCTTCGAAACGAAGTATTCTGCCCGATCACGAACTTGAAAATATTAGGAAGCAAAGAATAGGTCATATTTCGTTGAGTGAGTTGGTACCGCAACAAGCCGATACACTGGCTCCTTCTTTCGCTTTTGATCTTTACGGAGTCTGTCATCACATTATCATGTGGGGAATGAGTAAGCAGCGGGCGGGTAGACGGGCCCAGTGTCAAGCCGATCTTAGCGGTGCTAAAACTAAGCACCTCCAAGCAGAACCCCCTGCGATGAACGGGCTGCTGTGCTGCGGTTGGGTCGGTACGATGTGGTTGCCCCATGCACGAGGCCAATTGTGGAGTGAGGAGTCAAACAGTAGATATGCAAGAGGTATATCAAACATCCTAACAATACGCTAGTGCCTGAAAACGATACGAAAGATCTCGTACAACTCCAAAGGAAGAGCGGGGGGAGGGGAGGGGGGGGGGAACGAAGGACCGTCCTCGTTGTTACACTTGACCATCACTGTCGCCCAGCTTCTTGATAATCACAGACTCCGAATTGTTCGGCTGTATCAGGGAGACCTGCTGTAGCTGTATGGTGAGTTGTTCGATCTGCCCCCTTTTCAGCCCGCGGGTTATCTCCGTGGGATCGCCGGTCTCGGAGGAGCGTGCCGCAAGCGCGTTCTGAGCCTAAGGTACACGTAACCGCATCAGTCTCCGGGACCGTGTAGATGGGAGTGAGGGATGGCAGGGGGGGAGGGATGGAGAGAATTACCGGAGGGCCAAGGGAGTTCCAAATTGACTTGGTCTCAACTACGTTCCATCGTTGCTGGCCAAGATAATGCCACCCGCTCTATTTAGGGGTTGCAAGCACATCGTCATCACGATTGGCCGCCACAACGAACAAGCCAAGGACGACGTACCTTCCTCGGTGCATAGATGAATGTGTGAAGCTCGGTGTGTTTCTGCTTCGCTGCCGTGATGTACGCCCTGGTATTCTGACTGGCCGTTACCTCGCACCACTCCACAACATACGTCGCTTCGGGGGATTCGAGAAATACGGGGTCATACAAAAACGCAAGCCCGAAGATCTCGCAGATGTACAACCTGAGAGAACCTAGCGGCTCCGAAGATAGGCTGTGCGCCGCAAATCAGAGCACAGTCTTATCTGTGCACCGTCTCCGAGGACTCACCCTTCAATGCCACGTTTCTGCGATGGACGGAGGACCCGGTGCGCGGACGACGAAAACAAAAAAATAAAAAATCAGACGACAAGCAAAACAACGGAAGGGGGAGAAGAGGGAAGCAGAAGCCCACCGATTCGTCGTCAAGCTCCAAGTTCTCAACAAGGGTGGCCGTCGCGACGGGCTTGGCGAGCCCAACGACCATCGAGGATATCGGCGGCTTCGCAAAATGGATCCTCCACTTCTGCACTGCAGCCGCACTGATGCCCGCGGGGCTAGTCGCAGGCCGCGCCGCATCGTCGTACTGCACTGAGAGGCCCTCACTCATCCCCATGCTCGCATTGAGGACCGGAAGGAGCCCGGGGCTGCTCATCACTTCCGAGCTGAGAGGGCTGAGCGCGGGCGACGCTTGGGGTAACGTAGGCGACGCGGATCCGCGCGCCGTGTCGGCTAAAGATGTACCGAGGTGGGTCGTGCTTGGCTCGGCATCTCGAGAGCGGGAGTTGGGGCTGACGGGCACAGCGGGGGCGCGCGGGGATGGAGGTTTGGGAGCGCGCGCGCTGGTGGAGACGGGGCGGGCACCTTGCGGACGGATGACGCGCCCGAATGTGTCGTGCACGGTCGTCACGTCTGTTTTGGGCTCAGAGATGTCCGTGCGCACGGGCGAGGTGTGCACGGGCGAGGTGTGCTCGATGGCGGGCAGGGGGGGTTGCGGGCGGGCGCGGACAAGGCGGTCTGGCTGGGGCCGCGCTGTGCTGGTCGTGCTCGGTGGGCCCGGTGGTACGGCGTTCTGTGGGTCTGTACCGACATCATTCTCGTCCAACTGCAAGGAAGTAGGTCACGTCCACGCGAAGTTTTGGAGGAAGGGAAACGACAAGCTTGACGTACAGCGGAGCCATCAATGAGCTGCTTGATGTTGCTCAGCTTGCGGAAGAGCGTGTCGCGCTCCCAGGTAATCTCTGTCCTTTCCCTTGCGGCAGTGGCAAGTCTCGCCCGGAGGATAGAGTTCTCCTCACGCAAGCGGCGCACTTCTGCTGAGGGGTCGTCTTGCTCCAGTTGGTGCACCCTGCTCTGGAGATCGATCTTCTCGTCCTGCAAGCGGCGTATCGCGGCGGATATGTGCTCATAGATGCCTGACAAGCCATTAACATGGCCGGTGAGCTGGTAAAAGATAAAAAATAAGACTTCCACGCTCATATGGCGGGTGAAGAGCGTACTTGGGCATGGAGCCACTCGATTTCTTCGTGGTCAGCTTGGTCCATTGGGCGCCCTGATGATGATGACATTCCCTTACGTGACAATCCATAACGGGCCGACGGGCCGACTTAACCTCTGCATCATGCATGCATACAATGTCCAATCAATCGTTTCTTTTCACTGACCATGTCGCTTAGAAAACTTCTAGTCGACGTTCACACTCATGTGTACCTACCACGCTATGTCTCAATTTTGCGCTCTCGTTCTACAGTTCCTCGAATCCTAACGCGCAAGACGCCCTCTGGTCAGAGTGAAGAACGTCTGTTCATCTTACCCAATGAACCAGGCGATGGGCGACCCGTCGGCCCCCAGGTACGCCACAGCCCCCTACAGATCTGTTACAGATCTGTGAGACCAATGACGAGTCGACAAGTACTGGGATAGAGACGAGAAGCTTAAATTCATGGACCTACATGGGATTGATATTTCAGTCGTCAGGTGACGCCCAACATCTACCTCTGCCGTGCTTTCTGCTGACACGCACGGCGCACCGTAGCTCCGCGAACCCTTGGTTGGATTTCCTGCCATTTACCGAGGCTCAGACACTTGCTCGACAATTGAATGAAGACCTCGAATCCTATTGCGCCACTGGTCCCTCGGTACCATCCGCAAGGGGATTAAAGCGATTCTATGGCTTTGGCATCCTCCCAGTCGTCGTGGGGGCCCCTGCAGAGTCCTTGCCGGAAGAAGTCTCACGACTCGCAACCAAACATCCACATGTCCGTGGTGTCATCATGAGCACGCAAGGCATTGGTCTGGGCTTGGATGACCCCGCACTAGAGCCTCTCTGGGCCGCTCTTGCAGAATCGGGCCTCGTCATCTTCTTGCACCCACATTATGGGGTCGGCGGGGATGCATGGGGGCCGCGTGACAATGGCCATGTCCTCTCACTGGCATTGGGATTCCCATTCGAGACGACAACGGTAAGCACGTCGCACCTTTCACGACGTAATGACGACGCGTTTCACATGCGTTACAGGGAATCACGCGTCTTATCTTAGCGGGTGTCCTCGATCGCCACCCAAACCTACGTTTTCTTCTCGCGCACTCTGGAGGTGCCTTGCCACAGCTGTCATCCCGTCTTGCGTCATGCATCGCACATGACCCCGCCGTCGCGGGACGGCTCGCCCATGATGCGAGGTGGTACCTCGGAAGGCTGTGGTTTGACGCTCTCGCGTATGGTGCCGCCGAGCTAGATTTTGTAAGCGAGGCAATTAGTCGCGCAAGCGAGTATGAACCGGATCGGGTGAGAGTGACAGAGGGAAGGCGTGGGAGAAATCACGGGGCGTCGAGAATGCTCTTTGGAACGGACCATCCATTCTTTCCACCGCTGGGGAAGTCGGAAAAATGGGAAAGCGCGGTCGAGAATCTGGAAGCGATAGAAGGGGTCGAGAGATGGAGTAAGGAGGACAAGGCAGGGGTGAGAGGAGGGAACGCCCTAAAGTTGTTCGGGTTATTGTAAAGCAATTGGAAATAGAGGCACAAAATGCCACCGTTGGGGCGCTTGAGCGTTGATGGGACAGCGACCGTTTGTCGTTTCTCTTTCCCTTTCCTTCTTTCCTTCAGTGTAAGAGGGAAAAAAAAAATGTGGACCCCACACTGGTGCTCGACTCGTATCATCACATTCGTTTCACTCGTCATTCTTTCTGTACTCTCCCTCACGGTCATATTTCGCACTGATACCAGCACCCCCGTAGATACCCAGCCACAGGATTCTCTCTTTTCACACCCCAAGCGCTATACCCCACACCAACGTCGTACATTCCATCATGCTAGATTATCCCCTCGGGCCCCTCAAGCAATTCCTTCCGTCTCCAATGATCCCGGCACTCGAGACCCACCACCGAGCACGCCGGCCACGCCTAGTACACCCCAACAAGCTCAAGTTCCTACTCCCTCTCCCTCTCAGCCCGCTCCTTCTCCTTCCGCGCCTGCCAAGTCCCAGGATCCGAGTCCTTCACTGGCCCCTACCTCTCAATCGCCCTTGCCCTCCCCGTCCGCGAGTTCTCCTTCCCCTTCTTCGCCATCTGCTAAAGCACAGGGCTCTTCAACCGCTCCTGCCGTTTCCTCCACCTCTAATCCCTCGGTCGTGCCCTCGGCATCCTCCATCCCTTTAGTCATCGTAGCATCTTCTTCTCAAGGTGCCACTGGGTATGTCTGCTGTCATTTGCAGTGTCGTCGTGTTGTGGCTGACAATCTGTCAGTTCGCCTGCTAGGACTGTAATCAACCCCGTCAACAATCCAGCAACAACCTTCCAATATACCCCGCCGTCGAACACGCCTGACTCCCATGGCACCGTCCGTCCGATCAGCAGCAGTGTCATTTACAACTCTGCGACCGCAACTGGCGCCCCTTCAGGCTTTTTGGCGCACAAAGGTGCGGTCGGCGTGACCTTCACGATCGTCGGGTTCGTCGGCGTGTTAGGCATCTGGCTAGCCGTCCTCAGAGTCAAGCGACGCCGTAGCCGGGCCCGCGCTCGGCAAGCACGGCGCGAATTCTACGAGAAGAAGAGCGCGGAGGCGCGTCACCGCTCGGTGATCCCCGCATCTCCGACTCTGCCCGTGATGGGAGATGCAGCAACAGAAGGCCCGTTCGGAGCGAGCGCTACGAACGTCAGCATGATGCCCCCGCCCTCTCCGTCCCACGCCTATCCAGACCGCGTCGTCCACTACGGTGGCCAGCCACTCCCCGGCTCCGTCCTTCGTCCGACCGACTATGGCATCGCGTACCCGCCACCAGGCGATAACTTTGCCCCGGGGGCAGCGGTCGGAGGTGCCAGCGAGCACTACAGGGCGCCTTCCGCGGGGGATCCCTTCGTAGACCCGGCCAACGCTTCCCATATGCCCGCTCCTCCTCCTGTTTACCAGCGCCCGATTTCTGCCCGAGCGCAGGAGATGGTCGAGATTGACTCGTATTACGGGACTAACAGCGGCGGTGTTGGCACCGGGTACGCTGAGTGAACGTGGCACTTGCACCATCTGAACACGCCACGCCAAGGGAACTCTGCTTTTTTACTTCTCTTTGTCTATGTCATCCACACGCCACGCCAGGGTTGGTATCATTACCTTCGTCCCTTCGTACGACCGCGCAAACACAACCCCCCGTTTTGTTGTTGTACTCATACTGGTACATAAGGTCATATTGTCGAGGTACCGTACGTATGTGCTGCCGATATGACTTTTGTATTTGCCTCCGTACTACCCCCGGTACCTTTTTTCTTTTTTTTTCTCCTTTGGATATCTGTTTTATTTTGGAACTTGGAGTAGCTCAGCTGATATATTAGCCTAAACCTGGACCACTGGAACCTCGGGAGAAACGCCATTTTTTACCCCTCGTCGTTATCGGAATTTAATATATTCCTGCGCTAACGGCAATGGAATAATCTGAAGCCCAATGACCTCTGCAAACGGTGACGGTTGCTGCGGCGTTTCTCACGATTTTTGCCTTTGCAAACTTTATTCCGCTTGCGCGTCAAGTAAGTTACGGAAGGCCAGGGGGTCCGACGTCGGGTGGACCATCGTTGTGCCACATTCGGTGAGGTGTCTGGTAGGTAGATATTGCCGACAATTAATGGGATGTGGCTAGACGGACACTCCTATCCCTACACTGATCACTAACTTATGTTCCGAACATCGACTAACCTAACAAGGTAGCAAAGGGACCACGTCGCTGGGACCATTACTCCACGCTGTTCCCAATTCTTTCACATGAAAGATCGAGCTTGCCACTCAGGATCGACGTTCAACGCGTGCACGCCATGGGCTCCCTGGATAATCGAGAAAAACAATAACCGACAGTGTTACAGGTGGGCCCAGCGTGGGTCAACCATCTGTACCGGCCCGGGTCTCCGAGTCACTACTTGGGACCATGTGGTGATCCGCGTAATTGGCGCATGGTACCCCACCGATGGAATGATAACGGAAAATGAAAGGCAATGAAGGGGGTGATCGTGTGACGGCCCTTCTGATCGTTTCCATTCCTTGTCCACTTTCCAATCAGTGATCAGAAGGGTGAGGAGTCACTCGGGTACCAGCGCGCTGGAAACTTCTCCACTCTTTGTCCCACTGTTCTCGATTCGCAGTCAGTGTTGGATGGGGACAATGGTATTTTTGCATCCCGTTCTGTTACATCCGCGAAAAGGGTGGTGACCAACGTCGGAACCAGACCAAGTAGTACCCTCGTTTACGTAAGTGGATAAGGGCCCTTTGACGACGCAATTGAATGACTTGAGCGGCTGAACAGTGCTGAACATCCACCGAGAATGGATGCACGGATGACGTGCAAGGTCAAGGTAGGTTGAACATCCCTCTTGCAGGCAGGGACTTTTCTACGGAATGGTCAGTATGCTCCCGCGCGAAAATGGCCCAATCTCCACGACGTGCCGTGGTTGAGTGCCACAATGGCACGGTATACGGATGCGTACTTGGCCACTGGGCAAAGTGAAAAGAAGAAAAACAAGAACCCCTTGTCTTGATGATACGCCGGTATCAAGGGCTGCGTGCTATAATTGCCAGTGTTTGAGAGCGGTTGCAAAGTACCCGAAAAATGCTCGTAGCAGATGGCACAACGCGATGCAAGGACGGACAGGAAACCGATAGACCGTCACCGGCCAGTTAGAAATTCTAGACGGAGGGCAAATCTAACCTTCGACGGTAGGGATTAAGTATCAACGTTAATTTTGTGGCGCGGAGGTTCCCAGGCTACGGTTTCAAGGTTGTCACGTCATGCATACACTCATAACTTACACTCACTTCTCCAACTAGCAACTAGACGTACAACGATATCAGCCATCGTCCCACGATGAATTGGTGACCCCTCAGACCCTGGTTTAAAAAGAAAATCAACATGTGTGTTTCCGAGTCTCATACTGGAGATGGCAGTTTATTAACTGTAAATTCCCCTCAGGCTCTGTATGTATCTGGGAAAGTTTGCGAGGGGCACATCACCGGTACCCCGAGGGTATCATACTCTATTTTTCGAGTTTGATTAACACCTCAGCTCGGATTTATTTCTCCGGTCCAGTCACGGCTACACATGTAATCTGCTCTCTATCTAGCCCAAACCTGCGACGGGGGCTCAAACCCAGAATCTACACATCAGATCTACCCTTGACCAAATCAGCTGAATTTCTCGACCTGTCAGGGTAGTGCGAAGATCCAGTCGCTGTGGGGATCACGACCTTACCACGGATGCAGTGAAACGATGTCGTCCACCTCAGAACTCGGACACTAATGTTGATCTTGCTATGCATCGGCTCCCAGCCATTTCTCCGTCGCCTTGAAATGCTGGCAGTTAACCTTAACCGACCTCCAGCCTGAGTGCGGTAGTCGCACTAACTTAGCGAAATATTTTCATACATCACGAAACTGCCACCAGATACCAGCCGAAAGAAACCTACTGAGGTATATCTCATCACCCCTGCGCTGGCCACCGCACACCGCGGCTGCAGTGCCGAGCGAGACGACGTCGTTCCAGAGGTGGAGGGCTAACACTCGCGCTTGTTCCACCGCGGACGAAATTTTATATTATATTTGAATTTTTACCAGGCAATTGGTTCAAGGCGCTTCTTCTAGGCCTCCTGACTAGATTGGCGGGGTTTGGCATTCGTACTGTCTCAGGCTTCTCAGTTGACCAAAAGCACTTCTAGAAGATAAAGATAAAAGGGCATGGTCGGGACAAGCACGGATTTCTGGTTGGTTCCGACAACGCATCATCTAAGCCGGACACGTTTCCAGTTGACACTCTAGCGGTGCCGGCATCGACTTACCGTGGAGGTGATATTGAAAGGAAATCGCACCCCAGATCCACCGCGGTCCTGTTTGCCTTGCCATTGCCATGCTCCATATATATAGACTACTCCCCTCATTGATACCTCGAGGCTGTCCCTACCAACATGGATCTCTATCCTTTGCTACCCTCATTTCAACAAGCAATCCTGACAACAGCCTCAGGATTGCTGATTTACAATATTCTCTGCGCTATCTATAACCTCTTCTTCCACCCACTTGCTCGCTTCCCAGGACCGCGCGGTGCGGCATGCACAAATTG
>Ga0209488_10001112_pt1 | contig 22867 bp, 20 predicted proteins | sample Rivendell_Oct201_8_FD_188349 | JGI IMG/M metagenome (GOLD analysis project Ga0209488, IMG submission 188349) | Vadose zone soil microbial communities from the Eel River Critical Zone Observatory, Northern California, USA -... | ecosystem: Environmental > Terrestrial > Soil > Vadose zone >...
CCGTGGCCACGCTCCGGCCCCATCCAACTGTTCTTGCCGCTGAAAATTCCATACCGTCTCCCACCGACTGCCCATACCGCGTCAGTCCAACCCAGTTTCAACCCGGGCTACGGGTCCTGCGTTTCGCCACGAACCCCGGATTGCGCGTCAGCAGCGCGTGAACGCGCCGCTGACCCTACATCCGGGCTACGAGAGCCCCCCTCACACCCGAAAATGCTTCGACAGTTTCAAGCTCTGCGCCTGGTAGTTCGAGCCGATGCCCTCGCCGTAGAGCGTGTTCGGCCGTGCCAGCATCTTTTCGTAGACCAGGCGGCCGACGATTTGCCCGTGTTCGAGAATGAACGGAACCTCGCGCGAGCGCACTTCGAGCACGGCACGCGAGCCCCGCCCGCCGGCCCCCTCATAGCCGAAGCCCGGATCGAAGAAGCCCGCATAGTGCACTCGGAATTCGCCGACCAGCGGATCGAACGGAACCATTTCGGCGGCGAAATCGGGCGGCACCTGCACGGCTTCCTTGGAAGCCAGGATATAGAATTCGTCCGGGTCGAGGATCAGGCTTTGATCCTTGCGCGCATGGATCGGCTCCCAATAGTCGGCCACATCGTAGCCGACGCGGCGATCCACATCGATCAAGCCCGCGTGACGCTTGGCGCGATAGCCGACGAGACCGTCGGGGCCGAGGCCGGCGAGATCGACGCTCAGGGGCACGCCCTGGCTCACGTCGACCGTGTCGTCGTCGACCAGGCGTTCGCGCGCATGCAGCCAGCGCAGCGCCTCGGCGTCGACCTGCGCATTGCCGTGGCGGAAGCGAATTTGCGACAGCCGCGAACCTTCGCGCACCAGCACCGGAAAGGTGCGCGGCGAGATCTCGGCATAGAGCGGCCCGTGGTAGCCCAATTCGACGCGATCGAAGCCGCGCGTTTCATCGGCGATCACGCGGGTGAAGACGTCGAGGCGGCCGGTTGAACTTTTCGGGTTGGTGGAAGCCGCGATGTCGTCGGGCAGGCTCAAACTTTCGATCAGCGGAACGACATAGACACACGCGGTTTCCAGCACCGCGCCCTCGGTGAGCGCGAACTCGTGCAGCTTCAATTCGCCGATGCGCTTTGCAACCGGAGTGCGCGGACCGGGCAGGAAACTCGCACGCACCCGATAGGCGACCTTGCCAAGGCGCAGGTCAAGGCTGGCAGGCTGAATCTGGCCGGCCACGAAATCGTAGGCCGGCTTGATGGCGCCGCCGTCCACGAGCGCCGCAATCATGTGATCCGGCAGGATGCCCTTCTGGTCCACCGCAAAATCAAGCGGCACGTCGCGATCCTCCGCTTCATTGGCCTTACGCAAAAACGTAGGATGGGTAGAGCGAAAATGCGCGTTCTTCGCCAGTGAAGACGGGCGTAAACGCCCTGACGACGCGCTTTTTTGCGAAACCCACCGTTACGGACGTTAGCCCGCTGATGGGTTTCGCGTTAACGCGCGAAGAACGCGTTAACGCTCTACCCATCCTACGCAGCAACGACCATCTTGATTTCAACCTAGCCCCTGGACCGCCTTGACGAAAAGGTCCCACCCGCGTAAGAGCCTTCTTATCCCGTGGTCATTTGAGCCGGCCGGCTTGCAGCCACGTTAAACAAATAGCTAAAAGGCCGGGGGCGCGTGAACCCGGCCGAGATTTTTTCTCCGGCCGGTTTTTTGTTGGCTGGAGGAGCCATGTCCGCGCTGAACGATCGCAAATACCGTCCCGAAACCCGCATGGTCCACGCCGGCACCTTGCGTTCGCAATTCGGCGAAATGTCGGAGGCCTTGTTCCTCACCCAGGGGTACGTGTACGAGACCGCACTCACGGCGGAGAAGCGCTTCACCAACGAATTGCCCGGCTATCAATATTCCCGCTTCTCCAATCCGACCGTCACCATGTTCGAACAGCGCATGGCTTCGCTCGAGGGCGCGCAGGCCGCGCGCGCGACCGCAACCGGAATGGCCGCCGTCACCACGGCGCTCATGGGCCAGGTTCGGGCAGGCGACCATGTGGTCGCCGCCAAGGCGATTTTCGGTTCCTGCCGCTACGTGGTCGAGGACCATCTGCCGCGCTACGGCGTGTCGTCCACGCTGGTCGATGGCTGCGATCTCGATCAATGGCGCAAAGCCGTGCGGCCGAACACCAAGACGTTCTTTCTCGAAAGTCCAACCAACCCGACCCTCGACGTGCTCGACATCAAGGCCATCGCGGATATCGCGCATGAGGCGGGTGCCACCCTCGTGGTCGACAATGTTTTTTCGACGCCGCTCTATCAGCATCCGCTCGAACTCGGCGCCGACTGCGTGGTCTATTCCGCAACAAAGCATATTGACGGCCAGGGCCGCTGCCTCGGCGGCGTCATCCTGGGTTCGGAAAAATTCATCCAGGACAATATCCACCAGTTGATCCGCCAGACCGGACCCTCGCTGTCGCCGTTCAATGCCTGGATCCTGCTCAAGGGACTGGAGACGCTTTGCGTACGAGTCACCAAGCAAACCGACAATGCCGCCGCGGTGGCGGTGGCGCTTGCGGGACATCCGAAGATTTCACGCCTCATCTATCCGGGCCGGCCCGACCACCCGCAGGCCGAAGTGGTGCACCGGCAGATGCGCGCGGGCTCAACTCTCGTCGCCTTCGAAATCAAGGGCGGCAAGCCGGCCGCATTTGCCTTCCAGGATGCGCTCAAGCTTATCAAGATCAGCAACAATCTCGGCGACGCCAAGAGCCTCATCACGCATCCCGCGACCACGACTCACCAGCGACTCAAACCCGAGGCCCGCGCCGAACTCGGCATTTCCGACGGACTGGTGCGCCTCTCCTGCGGCCTCGAACATGCGGATGACTTGATCGAGGATTTGGTGACGGCGCTTGGGGATTGAAAAGCTGAGAACGTAGGATGGGTAGAGCAAAAAAAGCGCGTCCTTCGCGCGCTTTTTTTTTGCGAAACCCATCAACGCCTCGTGGGTTGGCGATGGGTTTCGCTATAGCGAGTCTGCCTCAAGCATGTGCGCTGTCGACCGCTCTACCCATCCTACGCTTTGGAGTCTACCTCGTCGCCGGAGCCGCGACGGCCATCGGCCGGCTCGCGGCTTCCGCGATGGCAAAGCCAAGCCATTTGGCAAGGCAGGCGTAGCTCCAATCGTTCATGTGCAGCCCGTCGGGCGACACGAATGCATCGAACGGCAACCCGTCGGCCTGCTGCCAATGCCGCATGACGGCGAAACGGCGGAAGATACTGATTTTTTCCTTTTTGGCCACGGAGGCAAGATACGCATTGGAAGCGTCGACTGTGTCACCCTTCGCCAGCACCTTCGGGGCAAATTGCGCATCGATCAACACCACATCCGCACGCGTTCGTTTGAGGCGTGCCAATCCTTCCTGCAAAATCGTCGAACTCTCGTTGAGCGGGTGGTCGCGCAGCAGCGCGTTGGTGCCCACCTGCCAGAGAACAAGATGCGGGTTTTCCTCAATCACGGCCTTCTCGAAACGGGCCACCATGCCGGGGGCCTCGTCGCCGTTTCGGCCGCTGTTGACCATCGTGATGCGATGACCGGGAAATTGGCGGCCAAGCTCGCCTTCAAGGCGGCTCGGATAGGACCCCGAAGGCGATGATGCACCCGCACCAGCCGTCGACGAAGAACCGATAGCCACGACCTTGAGAGGCAATCCGCCCGAGAGCCGAAACGCAACCCGGTTGAGCGGAAGCTCAAGGCGGGCAAGATCGGGAACCACGCCGCACTTCGGACCCATGGACGATGCGGACCGAGGCGCGGACGCATTTGTATCCTGCGCGGTTGCCGGCATGAGAGAGAGCCCCGCCGCTGAGGCAACGAAGATCAAAACCGCGACCATGCGCGGGAGGCCTTTTGCGACCGCAGTTACCGCGGCCGCGCGGTCAAACGAGCAAACGTGTTGCATGGGAGGTTTCCTGCCGGAGCTTCTGTTATTTATATTTATGCGCAATCATTGCCCCGCTTTGAGCTCGAAGAGCTGGAGCCGGCCCGCATCGATGATGAGGGCCGCGATCGTACGCCCGATACAATTGTGCACACGCTGCGCCAGGACATTGTCCCTGCCGGCGGCGTAGAAATCAAAGGCACCAACTTCCGACCAATGGCGCATGATCGCCAGACGGTCGTACAATGGGACATTACGGAGCAGAGCAACGACCCGCATGACTTCGGCATAGGGAGCTTCGGGAATCACCGACTCGGTGCGGGGGCTGTATTGCATGTTCATCAAGATGACATCAGCCTTGCGTTTGTGGATGGTGTCGATGCCCTCCTCAAGCGCGTTCTTGAAGCTATCAAGGTCAACCCGGCGCATGGCATCAATGGTTCCTGCCTGCCATATGACCAAATCCGGCTTCTCGTCGCTCAGTAGTTTAGCCATACCTTTGGCCAGGACGTCGCCGGTCTGCCGGCTGCGGACGAGGGGGACAACCTTGACTGACGCCCCCGAAAGCCGCTGGGTAAGCGCGGCCTCGAGCCGCGCCGGATAGGCCGAAGGCGGGCCATCGGGTCCGGCCAGCGCCGAAGACCCCGTTCCAACCACTGCGATCGTTAATTTGCGCTGCCCGGCAATCGCGGCGGAAACGTAATTCAGGCGGCTGCCGCTGAATAACAAATTGTCCGGAACCGCGCAGGGCGGGCGCTCCGCCGCCACGGCCGCGCTAAAAACCCCGATTGCGGCAAAAAAGGCCACGGCGGCGGCAAAAGCCACTCCCCAGAGTTTAGTTACGAACCGCGTCTTCATCGGCATATTACGCCTCGCCTCCAGACCTTTCCGCGTTGGCGTCAACTCGGACGCATCGGGGCCTTTCGCCCCTCCATCCCTTTATACCACGACAAAAGCGCAGCAGTTGCAATCATCAACAGGATACCGGCGACGCTGATTACAACCTGCATCCATAACGCTCCAGAAATTTCAACCAGAGCAAAGTGGCCCGCAAAGGCCAGAAACACGCCCATGCAGAAGATTTCGAGCGAATGCTGGCCACAAAGGATGGCAGGCTCGAGTAACCTAGATTGCAGCATCTGCCATGAACGGGGAATGAACCGCACCGTCACGGCCGCCAGCGCCAGGAAATGAGCGAGGCGCAAAACGTCCAAATTGGTCTTGTCGATCGGATAGATCACTTCTTCAAGCCAGGACGGCACGAAACCGCTCAGCCCGGGCAGATACCAGCTCAAGGCGATGAACGCCGAAAACGCAATATAGACGAGTGCGATGCCCAGCGTAATCCGTGAATTCAGGAAACTGCCGAGGCGCGCCGCGCCGCCCAGAGCGCACCAGGCGCCGAACACAAACAGTAGTTGCCAGGCAAATGGATTGAAATACCAATCGCCTTCCGGATAAGCGGGAAGATTCCACCCGAATTTCCATGCCAATACGTAAAGCGCCACCGAAGCCGAAAGTGCGATCGCATGGCCGCGCTGCAATAGCCACAGGGCCGGCGAAAACAGCAGCAGGAGAACAATATAGAGCGGCAGAACATCCATATTGACAGGTCGAAACTTCAGGAGCAGGGCCTGGATCATGGTCTGGTCGGGCTGCTTGAGAAAATCGAGAATGCTCATTTCCTCGGCATAAAGCGGATTTTCAAAACTGGAGGCCACGTAGGAGATTTCCCCCACATAGATCACGAACAGAAAGATATGAGCCACATAGATTTGCCAGGCGCGACGAAGGATACTCGCGCTCGAAACAATAAAGCCTCGCTCCGCCATGGATCGGCCATAGACGAACGCGGCCGTATACCCGGAAATGAATATGAATATTTCCGTGGCGTCGCTAAAACCGTAGTTGCGGATGGTCACCCAACTGACCGCATTCGAGGGAATATGATCGAGAAAAATGAGCCAAAGCGCTATGCCCCGGAACAAATCAAGCCGGAGATCGCGACCGGTCGCTGTCACTGCGGGCGCGTGCATGCACGACGAACTTTCGTCTGGCTCGTGTCAAAGAAGTCTCGTTTCAAAGTCTCACTTCTAAGCCTCGCTTCCAAGTCCTTCGCTTGCAAGTCTCTTGCTCCCAAGTCTCTTGCACCCAAGTCTTGGGCACCCCGGCCTAGCCGCAAACGCCTTGCCAAGGCAATTGCTAGGGAGCACGAGACGTTATTCATTGGACGGCATCGCATCGGCCGACAACCCAGTTGAGCCAGGACGGCGCCTTGACATAATATAGCAAACGACGAAAGGCTCTCCATTGCCGACCCAAAGCGAACACCAAATGACCGCCCTCAAAACCGCATATAGCGCCGTCACGCGAAAAATCGAGGTCCAGGTGGCCCCGAAATTTCTGGCCGACCGTTCGTCGCCCGAGAATGGCTATTTCTTCTGGGCGTATACGATCACGCTCCACAACCATGGGAAGGAAACCGTCCAGCTGAAGACCCGGCATTGGCGCATAACCGACGCGCACGGCCGTCGCCAGGAGGTTCGCGGCGCCGGCGTCATCGGCGAAGAGCCGGTGTTGCAGCCGGGCGAGAACTACGAATATACGAGCGGGGTGCCGCTACCTACTCCATCCGGGTTCATGGTCGGAAACTATGGAATGGTGACCGCATCCGGGGAACCATTTGACATCGATATACCGGCGTTCTCGCTCGACATTCCGCAGAGCGGCAGGACGCTGAATTAGCCTCCGATGCGTGGCCCTCGTAGGATGGGTAGAGGCAAAACGCGTTCGTTCTTCACGCGTTTGCCGAAACCCATCGTCAACCCACGAGGGGTTGATGGGTTTCGCAACAAAAGCGCGTGAAGAACGCGCTTTTGTTGCTCTACCCATCCTACGAAACGTCATCCAGGTTTACGAAACGTCACCCGGATTAAACACATAACTTGCGCTGCAGAACTCGCACGTCACCGTGATCTTGCCGTTTTCGACCATATGGTCGCGATCGTCCTGCGAAAAGTTTTTCAGCATTTCGGTCACGCCGTCGCGCGAACAAGAGCATTGTGCCGCAAGCGCCCGGCTTTGATAGACGCGCACACCACGCGCATGAAAAAGCCGATAGAGCAATTGCTCGGAGGACACTGCCGGATCGATCAGTTCGACATCTTGCAGCGTCGACATCAGCGAACGCCCTTCGACCCAGGCATCGTCTTCGGCAACGTGAACCGGTTCAAGGCCCTCCGGGGCATCACCGGGATCGAGGTCAGCCTGCCGGGCGCGGCTGGGGTCATTGGGTAAGAACTGCAGCAGCATGCCGCCGGCGCGCCAACGCGAACCATCCGCACCGGCGCTCAACTCTTCTCCGACCGCCAGCCGCACGTAGGTTGGAATTTGTTCCGAGCGCAGGAAATATTCGTGCGCCGCATGCTCAAGGTCCTTGCCTTCAAGCGGAACCAGACCCTGGTAGCGGCTGGCTTCCGGCCCATGGTCGATGGTCATTGCAAGGTGGCCGTGGCCCAAGAGGCTGCCCTGGTCATCCTTGCCCGCCGCCATGGCGGCCGCCACGCCGTCCTTGTTGAAGCGGGCGCAGGCGCGCACGCTGCCGGGCGTACGAAAGTCGACAACGAGCATGCTGACCGGCCCGTCGGTCTGGGTCTGCAGGATGAACCGCCCCTCGAATTTGAGGATCGCGCCAAGCAGGACGGTCAACACGATCGCCTCGCCCACAAGCTTTGAGATCGGCGCCGGATAGGCATGGTTACGCAGAATGGAATCGACCACCGGCCCGAGGCGCACCAGTCGCCCACGCAGGTCGAGCGCCTCGACCGCAAACGGGAGAACCGTGTCGTCGACCGATATTGCGGATGGTTCCCGCATTGTAACAGCAGGATAGGGATCGCTCATGTCGACCTTCATCAACCCGGCATGCACCAGGTCAGGATGCCCTTCTGGACGTGAAGGCGGTTCTCGGCTTCGTCGAACACCACAGACCGCGGCCCGTCGATGACCTCATCGGTGACTTCTTCTCCGCGATGGGCCGGCAGGCAATGCATGAAAATCGCATCCGGACTGGCTTTCGCCATCAATCTGGCATTGACCTGATAACGCTTGAGCTTGCTCAGGCGAAGCTCGCGATCCTTGTCGCCCATCGAAACCCAGGTGTCGGTCACGACACAATCCGCCCCTTTTACAGCCTCATCGGGGCTCGTCCCCAACACGATGTCGGCGCCGGATCGCTTGACCCAATCGGCCAGCCACTTCTTGGGGCGAAATGACGGAGCGGTCGCCACCCGCAAACAAAAATCAAACCGCTCGGCAGCATGCATCCAACTTACGAGCACATTGTTGGTGTCACCCGACCAGGCAATCGTGCGGCCACGGATCGGCCCGCGGTGCTCCTCGAAGGTCATCACATCCGCCATGACCTGGCACGGATGCGAGCGTCGGGTCAGCCCGTTGATCACGGGAACACTGGCATGGCGCGCAAGCTCGGCGAGCGCGTCATGGTCGAGAATGCGGATCATGATGGCGTCGACATAGCGTGAGAGCACCCGCGCCGTATCCGCGATGGTCTCGCCGCGGCCGAGCTGCATCTCCTTGCCCGTAAGATGGATGGGATTGCCGCCGAGCTGGCGCGTCGCCACTTCGAAGGACACGCGCGTACGGGTCGATTCCTTCTCGAATATCATGGCCAGTGTCTTGCCGGCGAGCACATGTTCGGAATTGCCTCGCCGTCCGGCCTTGATGGCGCGGCTCGTCTCGATGATGCTGCGCAATTCATCCTTCGGGATATCGATCAGATCGAGAAAATGGAGCGGAATAGCAGACGTCATTCGGCCGCTCCTTGTCCCCGCGGCCGCGGGAACACTGTTGCACCCTGCGCCATGGCAATGCGCGCGCAGGCCCGGTCAATCCGGTGCACGCCCTCGGCAATCTCCTCCTCGGTGATGATCAGCGGCGGCAGGAGCCGCACCACATTGTCGCCGGCCGCAACTGCGATCATCCTTTCGGCGCGCAATTCATCGACCAGTTCGCTCGCCGGGTTGACGGCGCGCAGGCCGATCAGCAGCCCCTCGCCACGCACTTCGGCAACGACCGTCGGGTAACGGTCTTTGATCTCGGCGAGCTTCTGTTTGAGCACGAGCGCAACCCGCCGCACGCGGTTGAGGAAACCGTCGGCGAGCACGACATCGAGCACCGCATTGGCGGCCGCCATGGCCAACGGATTGCCGCCGAATGTCGAGCCATGCGTACCGGCCGTCATGCCGGAGGCCGCGGCAGCGGTCGCGAGACAAGCGCCGACCGGGAAACCTCCACCAAGCGCCTTGGCAAGCGCCATGATATCGGGCGCAATCCCGCTGTGCTGATAGCCGAACATCTCGCCGGTCCGGCCAATGCCGGTCTGCACCTCGTCGAACACCAGCAGCAATCCATGCTGGTCACAAAGCTTCCGCAAGGTACGCAGAAACTCCGGTGACACCACGCGCAGCCCGCCTTCTCCCATGATCGGCTCGATCAGGATGGCGGCGGTCGCTGGACCAATCATGCGTTTGACTGCTTCGATGTCGCCGAATGGGACCTGGTCAAAACCGTCGGCCACCGGCCCGAAGCCGTCGAGGTATTTCTTTTGCCCCCCGGCCGCCAAGGTCGCGAGCGTACGGCCATGAAACGCGCCTTCAAAGGTGATGAAGCGAAACCGTTCGGGCTGTCCTTTGACGGCGTGGTATTTGCGTGCAGTCTTGATTGAGCACTCCATCGCTTCCGCGCCGGAATTGCAGAAGAAGACGAAATCGGCAAAGCTCGCTGCGCACAGGCGGGCGGCGACACGTTCGGCTTCCGGGATGCGATAAAGATTGGAAACGTGCGACAGCTTGCTCGCTTGTTCCGTAATGGCCGCGACGACATGCGGATGGCCATGGCCGAGCGCGTTGACGGCAACGCCCGAAGTAAAATCCAGATAGCGGTCGCCGTTCTCGGCAATGAGCCAAGCTCCCTCCCCGCGCACAAAGGCCAGGTCGACCCGTGCATAGGTCGGTAACAGATGCGACGTCCCGGTTCTGCTCATCTTAAAGTAACATCAAGTTGCCGGACAAGATTTGCCCGAAATAAAATGTGCCGCCTCTCCGGGCGGCACGGACATCCATTGTATTGCAGGGCATTTTACTGTCAACATACCTGCGCGCGGCATTGCCCGTAGTGAGACGGGCGTAAACGCCCTTACGGCCCGTCGCGAAACCGGCGTAAACACGCTTGTGGCCCGGCCAGTCAACAAGGCCGCTCGGATGAGGCCGCCAGTCGGGCACGTGGGCCGGGCGCCGCGGGAAACCGGCCAAAATGCTGCTCCATCGGCACACCGGCCCGCCGCCGCTCCGCAATGTCAAGCGCGTGGAACAGGACACCCGGGCCGGACTGACCAGGATCCACAGGCTTGACATTGCGGAGGGCCGGCGATGCCCCATCGCGGTCACGCATCTTGCACAAACCAGAGAATGAGCGGTGCCATTTTCAGGCACCGGGTGGTGAAGAAAGAGGTTGAACGCGCGCTGTACACACTGACGCGATGGCAATTGCGCCGTGCGCGCGAAAAAAATCGTTACCGGAACCCACAAAGATGTGGATGCGTCGACATACCCACACGTAAGGTGTGGACGCGAAGGCGAGCGACTCTTGCGCCTGACTCACGCCATATTGTAGCGTTTCATTCGTCGAGTACGACATCTCGTGCAGCGGACTCACAGTTTCTGCGTCAACTGTCAGTAGGAAGTGCGCGTCGGGTCAACATGTGTTGCCCAGACAGATATATTCTGTCTGCGTTAGTTCCAAAGCAGTAGCGAGCGGCAGCAACGTCGAAGGACGCTCAAATAAGCGCACACGGAGGCGTGACAATCACTCGCGCGGGCGACGCGTGACGATCGTTGATTCGAGAAACATGTGTGCCAACGGGTTGGGCGCGAAGGAATTGGACAAATGAGCTGGAATGACGAACGCGTCGAGATGCTGAAGAGGCTTTGGGCCGAAGGCCTTTCCGCGAGCCACATTGCGACCGAACTAGGCGGCGTTACACGCAACGCTGTAATCGGAAAAGTTCACCGGCTTGGACTTTCCGGTCGCGCCAAGTCGGCTGCCACCGCCAATCCCCGGCCGCGCAAGACAAGGGCTCATCCACAGATGATGAGAGTCGCGCGCCCGGCAGTGCGGGGCAACACCGCGCTTGCAACCGCCTTCGATTATGAGATCGAGGCGGAACCCGAAATGCTCGACAATGTCGTCCCTATAGGTCAGCGGCGTAGCCTGCTGGAACTCTCGGAACATACATGCCGCTGGCCGATCGGCGATCCTGGCGATGCAGATTTTTTCTTCTGCGGCGGGCAATCTGCTGCCGGCCTGCCTTATTGTTCCCATCACTGCCGTGTCGCATACCAACCCGCCAACATGCGGCGCGACCGGAAGCCTCAGTTCCGCTGATAAGCGCTAAGGCGACACTTTCGGCGGTTTAGATTTACCAGCGAAGACGATCAACAGTTCGCGGGCCCCAAGAATTAAGAGTGAAATTCCAAACGGCGTAACATAATAGAGCAAGCGGAACAGCAGCAGGCCGGCGAGCAAGTCTTCCTTGTCAAACTGCCATAGAGCGACGAACATGGCGGCGTCAAAGACGCCGAGCCCTCCGGGCGCGTGGCTGGCAAATCCAAGCAAAGTCGACGACACGAATATGACGGCAAGCATGACGTAACCGATGTTCGGCTCGCCCGGCAACAAGGTGTACATCGCGAGCGCGCAGAAGCAGAGATCAACAATACCGATCCCGATCTGCAGGAGCGTCAACGGCCCCCCGGGAAGCGTCACCTGCCATCCGCTGCGCCCGACCACGCGCGGCTGGGCCCATACCCAGGCGACATAGATCGCCAGGACGCACAATACCGACATGGCGAGGGCCCGATTTAGCCACGCCGGCAGCCGGGTGATGGAGGAGACAGCCTGCGGCTCAATCGAAATACCGAGCCCGAGCACGGTCGCGTTGCCAAGCCAGAAAGTCAGACCGGCAATAAAACAGATTTTGGCGACGGCGATTCCGTCCAATCCCCATGCCGAATAGATGCGGTAGCGCACTGCACCACCGCTGAAAATACTTGCACCCACATTGTGGCCAATCGAATAACTCGTGAACCCAGCCAAGGCGGCGATCCGATAGGGAACATCCGTCCGCCCGATCGTGCGCAGGGCAAACAGGTCGTAGAAAGTCAGGGTAAAATAGCCAAGCGCCACGAATAGTGCCGCGAACGCGATGTCGTGTTTGTCGGTGTCTCGGACCGCCTGCACAACTTCGCTGACGTCGATGTCGCGCAGCATCTGGAAGAGCACGATCGCCGCGATTGCGATGATGGCGACGCTGAGCAACACGCCGATCCGATTCCAGCCGATTTTTTCATCAAGAAATCGGGCAATCGCGCGCAACATGGTGAGCATCGCATGCCACCGATCGGCTGAATTCGGCTCCATCAATGGGTCCGTCACCACGTTGCAAAGCAGGGATATTGGTCCTGGTCTGGCGCAGGGTTCCCAAGCGTCAGACCAGGACCAATAGCAAACTTAATACTTTTTGGCTCGATACCGGCACAATCGCGGATGCAAGGCGTCAGCATCATGCCCCTACCGGGCCGCAAAGAATGCGTGCAGTTCACGGTAGGTTTCATCGGGCGCTTCTTCCATCAAATAATGACCACAGGGAAGCGCCTTACCGGCTTGGATGTCGGCGGCATACCTCCGCCAGATCGTCATCGAATCGTGATTTCGTCCAACCCCGCCCGTCGCGCCCCAAAGCAGCAGGACGGGAACCTCAATCTTGCGTCCGGCCTTGATGTCCACCTCATCCATATCGAGGTCGATGCCGGCGCCGGCACGATAGTCCTCACATATGGCGTGGATAGTGGCCGGATCCCGAAAGCAACGAATATAGTCGGCAAGCGCATCCGGATTGAAAAAACTCAAACCACTTGCGGTCTTGGCCAGTTTCTTGCGGATGAACCATTCGGGATCAGCTCCCATCATCCGCTCTGGCATGTCAAAGGGCTGGATGTTGAAAAACCAGTGCCAGGAAAAGGTCGCCCAGGCACGCGTCACGTTGTTGTAAAGATAGTGCTGCGGAATGATGTCGAGGATCGCTGCCCGCTCGACTTTCTCCGGATGGTCGAGACACATCCGGTGGAGAACGCGCGCGCCACGATCGTGGCCCGCCGCAAAAAAGCGGCCATACCCGAGCGCCGCCATGACCTCGACCTGATCCTGAGCCATGGCACGAAACGAATAGCCGGCGTGGTCGGCACCGCCTGGCGGCTTCTCGGAATCCCCATAGCCCCGAAGGTCGGTCGCAACAACCGTGAAATCGCGCGCGAGCTTCGGCGCGATCTTGTTCCAGGACAAATGATTGAACGGGTTCCCATGCATCAACAGCACAGGCGGCCCGTTGCCGCCGTGCACCGTGACAATACGGGCTCCCGACGTCTTGATCTCAGTGCGAGTAAACCCTTCAAACATTAGAGCATGATGCCGAAAAAGAGAGCGGTTATTCGAAAAACATCATGCTCAAAAGCTGGAGCGTGACGCCGACTGGACTAACGTCATTGCGCCTCAACGTGTCAGCACAATGAATTCCGTATAGCGGCCCGTTTCCTTGCCCAATCCCTCGTCGGAAATGATCAACGACGAACCTGGGCCCAACAGCTCGCTGATCAGTTCGACCGCCTCTTCCGGCAAATTGACGCGATCGAGCGCTTGCTGCGCGGTCGACGGCTGGCGGAACTCCACTGGCTTGCGCGGCGCCGGCTCCTCTTTCCGCCCGGTCTTTTTGTTCTTGCTGCTGATTTCGACCGCCGCGGTGCGGGACTGCTCGGTCGTCGCCGGCATCGTGATGGCGTTCCAACGCATACGCGCGCCCTCGTCTAGCACTTCCATGGCGGTGAAGACGTGGGTGCCGAGCGGTTGCTCGGGGTTTGCGATCTCGATCGGCATATCAAAAATCGGCATGAGGGCGTATCGCACGAAGACCTTCTTTTCCTTCTTGCTCACGAAAACCGCCACATGACCACTGCGCTTTTTGGCTTCGGCAATGCGCGCCCTGATGGGCGAAGGTTTGGCGGGCTCGGACTTGGCAGGCTCCGTTGCGGCCGGATCCGGCATTGCGGGCTCGATTGGAGCAGCCGCCGGCCTGACGACGCCAGGCATCGGCGCAGCTTCAGCCTTCGGCGCCTCACTGGCGGGCGTCGTAGCCGTTGTTTCGACATCGGGCTCCACGCCAGCAGCCGCCCGCTGCGCAGGATCTGTCTCAGCGGGAGGAGCGACCTCGCGAATTGGCTCCGGCAATGGCGGGAGCTGTTCCGCCGCGTCGGCGTCCTTGCTGGCATCATTGGTGACGGTGGAAGCCTGCGCTACTTGCACGGATCGCCGGGCGGCAGGCGCGGAGGAATACTCAGTCGCAATCATTGGCCGCAACGCGTCGATCGGTCCGTTCTCCAGGAGTTTCGCTTCCGCGGGTTTCACCATCGGATTGAACAGCTTGGGATGTGAAAACTCATAGGGGGCAACATCGTTACGAGCCACTACGACGCGCACGCCAAGCTTGGTCGTCACCCACAGCTTCGACGCAAAAGCCGTCGGCATGCGGATGCAGCCGTGCGAAGCCGCAAATCCGGGCAGCATTCCTTCATGCATCGCAACACCCGACCAGGTCAGGCGCTGCATGTAGAACATCGGGGCACTTTGATAGAGATTCGAACGATGCCAGCGATCCTTTTCAATGACACTGAACACACCCATTGGCGTCGGGTGGCCGGGAGTGCCGGTTGAAACCGGCGACTGCGCCACGCGCACGCCGTTGCTGTAAAGCGTCACATGTTGCTGGCCAATGGAAATCACCATCTGCAGCGGTCCCTTGGGCATTTCGCCGAACGAATTCTTCGATTCGTCGCTCTTGGTGCCCTTGCTGGCGGCAACCGGGCGCGCGGACTTCTTGCGCGCCGACGGATTCAACGCAGCCGGCGGGTTGTTCGACCAACCGTTTGTATGGAGCGGCTGCGCCTCGGCGAAGCCGGCCACAAACAGATATGCGACACCCGCCACCAGGGTCTTGCGGAAAAACGCCCTTCCCGTGCCACCTGCTCCCGTGCCACCCGCAGAATGCGGTACCGGGGCCAAACAAATCAATGTCGTCACGCTGGTCTCCCCACACACAATGAGCCTTACTGCAGCCTTTAAACAAGCCGGCTCGATTCCACGATATACTAGAACAAATGCCTTGCGTATGGGTAAAGCCATAAGGTCGGCCACACAAAAAAATATTCAGTGTGGCCTGGATGACACGGTCGAGTCGGATTTGGGCCCCCTGCCCGGGTCGCCCCCGCCCAAAATAACGTTGAAAATGAAGGCTTTTGCCATTTTCGGCCTTCCCAGCGCCCGCAATGCTCAGCAACCTATAACCCCACTACATCCCCAAAACCCGCGTGGTGTCGTCGAACAATTCGTCGACCGTCAACGAGCGCGGAAGAAGATACTGCTGCGTCAGATATTTGATCAACATGACCAGCGACGGCCGGCAGGCCGCGAGCCCAAAGGGGAGGATATCGATGGTGCCGGGCCTGGGCATACCGGCCGCACGCTTGCTCTCCAGCAGGAGCCGGTACACTTCCCGCACCAGGTCGGGGCGCGTTTGGGCAAGTTTTTCGGTGACCACCACCATGTGGTTGATCGGCACGACCCGGTGCCGGGCGAACCATCTTTGAGCGGCGGCTTCGGGATCGGGGATGAGGCTCTTAAGGGTCGGATCGTTCGGCAGGTTGACGCCATAGATCGCTGCGTCGATCTCACCCTCCCGCAACATCGCAAGCAGGTCCTTTTCCGGAGCCGCCCGCTCAACGCCCGGCGGCTCCACAAACTCCGCTACATGGCCGTCCTCCTGGGTGACCCAGTGGCACCGGCCGGTGTCGACCCCATAGTCATTGAACAGAATGCCGCGCATCCAGATGCCGGTGGTCTGGCTATAGGCGCGCACGCCCACCCGTTTGCCGGGCAAGTCCTTCGGCGTCATGGGGCCGCGGGCGGAATTGTAAAGCATGGTGCCGTGCTGAAACCGCCCCATGATGGTAGCCGGCAGCAACACCAGCGGCTTGCCCCAGGCCTTGGCCATCAGGAAGGTTCCGATCGCCAGTTCGCTGACGTCGAATTTCAATTCGCGCACGCAAGGCTTGAAGAACTTGTTGGCGGGTTTGATCGGACTGAACGTGAATGCGACCTTGTCCGATTTGACGTCAAGGGCCTTGATGGCGCGGGTCTGCGGATAGTCGTCAAAGGCGGCGCTCAGTGTCGTTAGCTGATTTGCATTCATCGCGGCTTGCGTCCTCCCCCATGGTCTGCCAGACCTGGACCGATTCCGGTCCCTTGATAGCCCATCGCTACCTCACTCGTCATCATCTTGAAACGGCGCCGAAAATGACTTTGATCCTGTCCAACGACGATGTCGAAAAGCTCCTGACGATGCCGGAATGCATCGACGTGCTCGAAGAGGCCTATGTGGAACTCGCCGAAGGCCGTGGCGTCAACCGCACCCGCACCGACTGCATCACCCCGACGTCCAATCCCGACGCGGTCTATGGGCTCAAATCCATGGATGGCGTCATCCCGAAACTCGGCATCGGCGCCATCCGGATCAATTCCGATATCGTGACCTTCCCCAAGAAGGGCAATAATGTTGTGCGCCACAAACTGCCGGCCGCCCCCAACGCCCGCTATACCGGACTGGTGCTATTGTTCTCGTCGGAGAATGGCGAGCCGCTCGCCATTTTTCCAGACGGCGTCATGCAGCGCATACGGGTCGGCGCCGCCAATGGTCTCGGCATCAAATATATGGCGCGCCAAAATGCGAACACGATCGGCATGCTGGGCTGCGGCTGGCAGGCCGGCGCACAGCTCATGGCAGCCTGCGCGGTGCGCGACATCAAGTCGATCCGGGTTTTCGGCCCGACCAAAGCAAACCGCGAAGCCTTTGCGGAACAGATGAGCGCGACGCTCAACATCGACGTCAAGCCGGTCGATCAACCCGAGGAGGCTCTCCAAGGCGTCGACATCGCGATGTGCGCCAGCAACAGTCTCGACGCCATCTTCTTCGAGCGCTGGGTCGAGCCCGGGATGCATATCACTTCGATCAAGCTGCCGGAGATCGAGGTGAACGCGCTCAAGCGCGCCGACCGCCTGGTGCTGCATGCGCACGAGCAGAGCCCCGTGCACATCACCACCAAGGATCTCAAATACGCCAAGACCGCCAATGAACATGCCTGGACGGCGCCCAAGGAGTTCGACTTCAACAAACTTCCGACCCTGCCCGACCTCATCGTCGGCAACGCGCAAGGGCGCAACGGCGACGGCGAGGTCACCTGCTTTCTCAACAATATCGGGCTCGGTTATCAATTCGCCGCCGCCGGCTCCGTCGTCTACCGCAAAGCCAAGGACAGCGGATTGGGGCATAATCTGCCGACCGAGTGGTTTACGGAAGACGTGCATCCGTAAAGGTCGGGGAATCGCGCCTACGCACTTGTTTTAGGTGCCGACATGGACACATCTCTCCAAATCCGCCCGGCCGTTGCGTCCGACCAGGATGGCATCTGGCTGACAATCGAGCCCGTGTTTCGCGCGGGCGAGACGTATCCGATCCCGCGCGACATTTCGCGCGCCGACGCTCTCGCCTATTGGCACGCGACGGGGCATGACGTGTTCGTCGCCGAGGTAGGAAAGCGAATTCTCGGAACCTATTACCTGCGTGCCAACAATCGTGGTAGCGGCAGCCATGTCGCCAACTGCGGTTACATTGTTGCCACCGATGCTACCCGTCTAGGGGTGGCACGGACGATGTGCGCCCATTCGCTTGACCACGCACGTGAGCGCGGCTTCACGGCCATGCAATTCAACTTCGTCATCTCCAGCAACGAGCGGGCGGTACGGCTGTGGCAAAGCTGTGGGTTCACCATCGTGGGGACCCTGCCGGGGGTGTTTGCTCATCCGACGCTCGGCCTGGTCGATGCCTTTGTGATGCATCGGAACCTGTAGCATTGTCTCGACCGCCGGGGCGAAATAGGTTAGATTGGTTACAAATGTGACTAACTGCCCTGAGAAGCGCCCATGACCGCCCGCACCCCTGTCCTGATCGTCGGCGCTGGTCCGATCGGCCTGGCGTTGGCAGGCGATCTCGGCTGGCGCGGCAACGCCTGCACGCTGATTGAAAAGACCGACGGCGTGATCGACCATCCCAAGATGGACTTGATCGGCGTGCGCACGATGGAATTCTGCCGTCGCTGGGGCATTGCCGACTGGGTGCGTGATGCGCCTTATCCAGGCGACTATCCGCAGGACTACATCTGGCTGACCGCGCTCACGGGCTTTGAACTCGGGCGTGAACGCTTTCCGGGCCGTGCGTTCGAAGCCTGTCCGCAGGAGAGCCCGCAAAAGCGCGAGCGCGTGCCGCAGGATATGTTCGACCCGATAATCAAGCGGTTCGCGACGTCGATCCCTTCCGTCACGCTCCACCACAACACCGAACTCGTGGGCTTTGCGGACAAGGGCACGCATGTCGTCGCAAGTGTGCGTGACACTCTAAACGGCGAGACGCGCGAGATCGAAGCCTCCTACCTGATCGGCACCGACGGCGGTGGTTCCTTCGTGCGGGAGCAACTGAAAATCGGCATGAGCGGGCACCCCTCGCTCACCTATACGACCAACGTGATCTTCCGCTGCCCGAATTTTTCTGAGCTGCACGACAAAGGCAAAGGCTATCGCTTCATCTTCATCGGGCCGGAGGGCACCTGGCTGACCATCGTGGCGATCAACGGCGGCGACCGCTTCCGCATGTCGATCGTCGGCACGCCCGATAAAGTCACACATACCGAGGCTGATATCCATGCCGCGCTCAAGCGCGCCATGGGCAAGGACTTCGATTACGAAATCCTCTCTGTCATGCGCTGGGTGCGTCGCGAACTGGTGGCGGACAGTTACGGCCGCGGGCGCGTCTACCTTGCCGGTGACGCCGTTCACCTCACCTCGCCAACAGGCGCGCTGGGCATGAACACCGGCATGCAGGACGCGGTTGATCTCGGCTGGAAGCTTGATGCGGTGCTCAAGGTCTGGGGGGGAGAAAATTTGCTCGCCAGCTACGAGACTGAGCGCAAGCCGGTTGCGGTACGCAACATCAAGGCCTCTACCGAGAATCTCGAACGCATGCTGGCGCCACGCACCACGCACAAACCGCCGCCCGAGGTTTTTGTGCACGGCCCGGCCGGTGACGCCGCCCGCAAGGCCTATGGGGAGTGGTACACCGAGTTGATGAGCCACGAATGGTTCATGAACGGCTACCATTTGGGCTATCGTTATGATGACTCGCCGATCGTCGTCCCGGACGGCACGCCGGCGCTGCCGCTCGAAGGCAGGACCTATACGCAGACCGCCCGGCCGGGCGCGCGCGCCCCCCATGTGTGGCTGCGCGACGGACGTTCGACGCTCGATCTTTATGGACGAGGATTCGTACTCCTGCGCCTTGGCGCTCATGCGCCGTCCGGCGCGGGCATTGCCAGCGCAGCCGCAAGCGCGGGCGTTCCGCTTGACATCGTGACGCTTGACGAGCCGGCAGTTCACAAGGCCTACCAGGCCCGGCTGGTCCTGGTGCGCCCGGACGGCCATGTTGCCTGGCGCGCGGATACGGACCCGGGCGACGCGTATGGCGTCATCGCGCGGGTGACAGGTGCGTTGCCCTTGCGGCCGGCCCAAACAAAGGCTTCGTGATGTGTGGGGTTTGTAGGATGGGTAGAGCCAATAAAAACGCGTTTTCAAACACGTTTTTATTGGCGAAACCCATCATGGTCACGGGCCGCAAGATGATGGGTTTCGGAAAAGCGCGTAACGAAAGAACGCGCTTTTCCTCTACCCATCCTACAAGAAACTCTGACGCGCGTTCGCAGGAGAAAACATGCTGCTGACGATGAAAGAAGACAAAAACTCGCCCTTCTACACAAATCTGCACGCGCAGCATTTTTCGCCGGGCTGGGCGCGGCCGGAGCCATCGATGTGGGCGGAGCCGAAGCCTAAATTCAAGCCTGCGGTGTGGCGCTATGCGCAGGCGAAGGTCGCACTCGATGCATCGCACAATATGGTGCCGGCAGACCAGACCGAGCGTCGCAATCTCATCATGGTCAATCCGATCGAGGGAAACACATATGCCTCCACCCGCCACCTGGTCGCCGCCTATCAATGCGTCATGGCGGGCGACAGCGCGCGCACCCACCGTCATTCCGCCGCGGCCCTGCGCCTGGTATTGAAAAGCAAACCGGGCATTGCCACGATCGTCAACGGCACCCGCATCGAGATGATACCAGGCGACGTGTTGCTCACGCCGGCTTGGTGCTGGCATGGGCATGTCAACGAGACGGATGAGACCGGCTACTGGATCGATTTTCTCGATATACCGTTCGTGCAGCTCACCGAGGCCATGTTCTTCGAGGTGCACCCCAGCGGCCGGCTCGAACCCGTCACCTCGCGCGGCCCGACGCCCATGCGGATCCCGTCTGGTGAAGCGCTCGGACCCGGACGTGACGCCACGACTGTAGAGATTGCCGCGGGCATCATGCCGACGATCGGGCTGCATCTCATCCGCCAGCCGAAGGGCGGCCGCGTCGATTTCCCCAAGAGCACGGTCAACAACATCTATGCGGTGGTGAGCGGCGAGGCGCGGTTCACCGCCGACGGCTTTGATGAAACGGCCTCGCCGGGCGACGTGGTGGCGATGCCGTGCTGGCACGAAAATGCGATCGAAGCGGTCGAGGACACGGTGGTGTTTCGCGTATGCGACGAGCCGCTGCTGGCGAAGCTGGGGCTGGTAAGGACGGTGGCGAATTAAGTTGCTATGCCAGGACAATCTGGAGACCTAACGATTCAGCTTGTGCCAAGACGCTAGGGCATCGGCCTCCCTCGCAGAACCATGGCGTCCGATTACGGCTACCAGCAGCCCTAGGATGCTGCCAATAACGAGAAGTAGAATAGCGCCACCAATCGGCCTGAGTTGCAGGCCATAAATATCCGGCCATATGAATGGAAGCCCAGTGGAAACGATTATCAAGAATACATATACCCAAAGCGTGAATGACCGTGTGTAGCCCCAATACGGACGCTCACCGCGGAAACGCTTCCAATCTTGTTCCCATTTGGAGGCATCAGTTACAATCAAGTAAGTCGTAAAAACCCGCTGCATTTGTGCCAAGCTATAGTTCAACATGAAGAGACTAAATATTAGGAGACAAAGAATAATGGAATTTGCAAATACGAAGCCTCCTCCCAATTTCGTAGGGAGCTTTGGCAAAATCCAACCCTCAACAACACCGAAAGTTGTGACTGCGAAAATCGCCAGTAAAAATCTTTGATTCGCAATTTGGGTGATTTCTGCATGAAGCTTTCGTTGATCTTCCGTAGTTGGTACCGATAATGGCATGCTGGCCTCCATTTGAGCCGTACATAATCCATGGCCCTGATTCGACCTGGACGTCGTTGAATCTCGATGTAAAAGCCAATTCGAATCTTGGGTTCGACGGTTCGACTACAACAATCCTCTTGGCTGAATCTCTCTGCCAATTGATGCTGGATAATCGCACAGGAGATTATAAATGCGTTACATCGATGCCTACAATCATTTCTTTCCGAGACGCTATTTCGACGCGCTGATGCAGACGCCGGCGGGCGAAAAGGATATTGGCAAGCGCGTGCGTGGAATTCCCGCGCTCTACGAACTGGATCAGCGGCTGCGCATTGTCGAGCAGTTTGAAAACTACACACAGCTTCTCTCGCATGGCCTGCCGCCGGTCGAGCGCTCGTTCGGGCCGGAGCAATCGCCCGAAATGGCGCGCATCGCCAACGACGGCCTTGCCGAAATCGTCGCCAAGAACAGCAAGCATTTCGTCGGCTGGTCGGCCCTGTTGCCGATGAATGCGCCGGAGGCCGCGCTCAAGGAAGCCCAGCGTGTGCTCAAAAATGGCGCCAACGCGATCCAGCTCGCCACCAATGCCAACGGGGCGCCGATCGACGCAAAGCATTTCTGGCCGATCTACGAAGTGATTGAGAAATCCGGCAAACCGATCTTGCTGCATCCCTCGCGCACGCGCCAGATGCCGGACTATCCGACCGAGACCTACTCCAAATACGAAATCTGCAGCGTGCTGGGCTGGCCCTACGAAACAGGCGTCACGCTCGCGCGTTTCGTCTTCTCCGGCATCATGGATGCCTATCCGAACCTGAAAATCATTTCGCACCATCTGGGTGGCGTCATTCCGTATCTCGAAGGGCGCGTCGCGCACAGTTTCGACCAGCTTGGCGCGCGCACGTCGGACGAGGACTACGGCGCGCTGCTCAAGAGCCTGAAGAAGCGCCCCTACGACTACTTCAAGGGTTTCTACGGCGACACGGCAGTGGAAGGCGCGCGTGCGGCGACCATCTGCGGCATCGATTTCTTCACTGCTGATCACGTGCTCTTTGCCTCCGATTGTCCGTTCGACAAGGAGAAGGGGCCGGGCTACATCCGCGACACCATCAAGGTGCTCAACGCCATCGGCCTGTCGGAGACGGACAAGGAGAAAATCTGCCATGGCAATGCGCAGCGGTTGTTTGGGCTCGCGTAGGGTGGGCATTGCGCGCATTCGCAAGGCTCCATTTCGATTACGATCGTTCGTGCGCGCATTGCCCACGCGTCCGGAATACACATTGTGCAACGACGCGTGGGCAAAGGCGCGCCAAGACACGGTGTTTGTCACTAGCTTGTGCCGGGCGCCTTTTCCCACCCTACGAGAATCCCCATGACCTCCCCCCGCCGCATCGACTTCCACGTCCACCTCATTCCGCAATTCTACCGCGATGTCGTCTATGCCACCGGTTCGGGTC
>Ga0209488_10001113_pt1 | contig 22867 bp, 21 predicted proteins | sample Rivendell_Oct201_8_FD_188349 | JGI IMG/M metagenome (GOLD analysis project Ga0209488, IMG submission 188349) | Vadose zone soil microbial communities from the Eel River Critical Zone Observatory, Northern California, USA -... | ecosystem: Environmental > Terrestrial > Soil > Vadose zone >...
CGAACCGCGCGCGCAGTCCGCTGACATGGGGTTCGGCCGCCGGCACGCGAACGATCAGCGCCGATTCGGCCATTGCACGATGCGATGGATGCGCGTCCGCGCGACAACCTCGGGATTGCTCACTTCGCCGAGTCTCGCGCCCCATGGTCTGCAGGGCAACCGTCAGGCCGGGTGCCGATCGCGAGCAGTCGTTGCCGCGTCCCGGCTCGCTGCCCATCCATCAGCTCGACGCCGCGTCCGCGGCTACGGTGCTTCGGTTGTCAGTTCCACTCTGTTGCAACCTGGGTGAGGCACCTGCCGAGACCTTCCTGTCGCAGCAGAGAGCAGGCGGCTTTCACCTCGGTGTTGAGGATCTCGACATGGAAACCCTGTTCGGGCCCGGCGACAGGGACGTGCGAGAAGGCGTCCATGGGCGCCGGGTGGAATCCACGGGACTCGAGCAAAGACTTGACTCGACCGGCTTCGGCGAGGCTGCGCGTGAAAGCAATTCGGACGAACATGGTGCTCCGATCTGCTGATCAGCTCGAACGGATCGGCCGGGTTGTCCGCGCGAGCACGGCAATGGGGTCAGTTCCAGTGGCGGGGTCCGACCATTCTACAACGGCCGCATTCGTGCGCCCTGCGTCCGCAGATCCAAGGGGCAAACACGCGCGGACGATTCCCGCACGGGGCGCCGTATCAGAGGACGGCGAGGAACCAGGGTGGAAACCCGGCGGCAACCACGAGGGCGGCGATGGCGGTGCGCGAAACTCCCTTCGCGCCATGCACCTGCGTCACGACGATGACCAGCGCGATCAGGAAAGCGCCCGTAGCGAGACCAACGCCGACGGCTGGGCAGGGCAGACAGCTGAGCATCGCCGGGGCAAGAGCAGCGACCCCAGGATCGCGCTGGTCGACTGGTTTCCGGGCTCACTTGCCTCGCTCGGCAAACGGAGGAGTCGCGCTGCGGCGGCGGACCACGAGGATCCTACCCACCCACCGCGCGCCAGATGGCCGCGATATCGACCGTGACCTGTGGCAGGATGCGCAGGCGGATCGAACGCGACCGCCGCGCGCCCAGGCCGTAGCGGCCACGATGCAGGAAGTACCGCGTCACCGTTCCGGCATCGCCGTCGACGATCCAGTACTCGCGCACACCGTGCAGCGCGTAGATCGCCTTCTTGCGCACCGTGTCGTTGCTGCGGTTCGACGGCGACAACACCTCGACGACGAGATCGGGGGCGCCGTGCGGGTAGCCGTCCTTCAGGATGTGCAGCCGTTCCCGGACGATGACGCACAGATCGGGCGCCGGCGCGTCCTGATCGCCGAGCACGATCGTCAGCGGACTCGCGTACACGCGACCGAGACCCCGCGCCGACACCTGCGGCGCCAGCTGCAAGGCCAGCTCCGTACCGATCCGATTGTGTCGTTCGCGTGCCGTCGGACTCACGACCAGTGCCCCGCCCAGGAGTTCTTCGATCCGCCCCGTCGATTCGGGGCGGGCCATGAACGCGGCCAGCGACAGGCGGCGCGGGTGGAACTTCGTGCTAACGGCAGTCATCGCGAATCCGGTCCCCGCAGCATATCGGGCCAAGGCAACGCGCCAACCGGCGGCGCCTCCTGTGGTGCAACGAGCGACCCCGGATCTGCACGGCGAAATCCGAATTCCTGCACGATCACCGCGACGCTCACTTTTCTCGACTCGCCTGTAGCACTGCCCCCACCCGCGGGGGAGGTACATCATCCATGGCCCGCATCTCGCACATCGACCGACGCTTCGTGCATTTCTGCCGCACGGGCGAGCCGGGAGCGCTGGGCGAGGTGTTCGACGGCACCGCGCGCGAGCTGTTGCACGTTGCCCTGTGGCTGTGCGGCAACCGCACCGATGCCGAGGATCTGTTGCAGCGCACGTTCCTCGCTGCCATCGAGACGCGCGCGAAGTTCGACGCCGGGCAAGCAGCGTTGCCGTGGCTGCTCGGACTGCTCGCAGTCGAAGCGCGGCATCTGCGGCGCGAGCGTGCGCGGCCCGCGCCGCTGATGCAACCGGCACAGGCATCGGATCCCGGAGCCAGCGCGGCGGCTGCCGAGCTGCAGGCGGCGGTGCAGGAAGTGCGCCGGCAGCTGGCGGTTCCGTACCGCGACGTGCTGCAGTTGCATCTCGAGCAGGGACTCAACAGCAGGGAGATCGCCGAACGACTCGGTCGGCCGGCCGGCACCGTGCGCACGCAGCTGGTGCGCGCGCTGGAACTGCTGCGCCGGCGTCTGCCATCTGGCTTCGTCGCCGGGCTGGCCCCGGTCGTGCCCGACCTCGCGGCGCTCGCGGGCGTGAAGACGGCGGTGCTGACAGTGGCGAAGTCCGCGTTGCCTACTGCGGCCGCCGCGGGCGGCGCCGCGAGTGCAACGCTGGTGACCGGAGGAATGCTGATGTCGAAGAAGGTCCTGCTCACCGTGCCCGCGACGGTGCTGCTGCTCGGTGTCGCCTGCTACTTGTCCTGGGCAGCGGGTGTGCGTGAGCCCTCGCGGCCAGTTCCGACCACGATCGCCGCGGCTGCCCGCAGCAGCGGCGAGCCGCTGCATGCCATCGCCAACGAAACCTCCACGCCGGCGCAACGCGACGAAGTGTCGGGACGCGCTGCACTACCAATGCCGGCCGATCCGACGGGCGGCATGCTGGTGGTCTGGGTGCGCTGGAGCGGCCGCGATCAGCCGGCCGCCGGACTCGGTGTGTTCGCGCGCCACGGCCCGCAGAACGCGCCGACCCTCGACCGGCACACGCGCACGACCGACGACGACGGCCGTTGCGTGTTCGATCGCCTGCAGCCGGGTACCTGGTCGGTGCAACCGCTGGTCGGCGCCGTGGTGTCAGCCGAAGTGATCGCCGGCGCCGCGCGCGAACTTCGCATCGAGGCGAGCGATCGGTGCCAGTTGCATGGTCGCGTCGTCGACGCGGCCGAACAGCCGATCGCCGCCGCGACGATCTGGATGTCCGGCGCGCACATCCACAACGATTTCTGTCCGGCGGGCACGAGTGGCGCCGATGGTCGGTTCACGGTGCCGTTCGCGCAGCGCGCTCTGGTCGGCGCACGCAAGCCGGGCTTCGCCCCATCGCCGATGTGGCTCGTCGATCCTGGTGCGGACGGCGCTCTGCCCGAATGCGTCTTGCATCTCGCGGCTGCGGGCGGCGCGATCGCCGGCACCGTGCAAGATCAGCACGGCAAGCCGATCGCGCGCGCCCGCTTGCGCATCGGCAACGAACACTCGTTCTGGAAGCCTGGCTTCGGTTCGCTGGCGGCGCAGGAAGGCGAGCCGCGCGGTGTCGACCTGCTGACCGGCGACGAAGGCCGTTTCGAACTCACCGGCCTGGCACTCGGCGACAACGACGTCCGCGCCTGGGCCGAGGGCTTTGCTCCCGGGCTGCTGCGGGTTGCCATTGCCGTGGGAACGACGGCGCACGCGATCGTGGTGCTGGAACCCGGCGCCACCGTCACTGGCATCGTGCGCGACACCGATGGCGTTCCCGTGGTCGATGCCACGGTGGAGTGCGGCGGCAGCAACTTCAGCTACGCGCTCGCGCGCAGCGACCGCCTCGGCCACTACCGGCTCGACAACCTGGCGAAGGGTACGACCGAACTGCTCGCGCATGGCGGTCAGGACCAGCGGGACTGCGTGCAGCTCGAGTTGCAGACAGGCACGGTGCATGAATGGAACCCTGCTCTCGGCAGCGGCCGCATCATCGCCGGCCAGCTGCTCGATCCCGAGGGCAAACCGTATCCGCACGCACGGCTCATCTGCCAGGCCGCGGGACACGACACCTCCCAGGCCCCCGTCGACAGCGACGGTCGCTTCCGCTTTTCCGGACTGTGGCCGGAACCGCACGCGTTGCGGATCACCCAGCTCGACGGCGGGATGTTGCGTGAAGTCAGCAACGTCCAACCCGGAACCCTCGACCTGGTGATCAGACTCACGCGTGAAGAGCTGCCCACGGCTCGCCTGCGCGTGCGGCTGCTCGATGCCGGCGGTCGACCTGTGACTGGTGACCTGAGCGGCTGGCGAGTCGGCGCGAGCCTCGGCGCCGCGAGCAAACCCGGCAGCGGCGTGTTCGAACTTGGCCCGTTCGCGGCCGGCACCTACGAGTTCACCTTTGCGCCGGCCACTGCGCAGCAACCGAGATGGGCGTTTCCGCTGCCCACCGTCACGCTCGCGCCCGATGAATCGCGCGACCTCGGCGACGTGACGGTGCCCGAGCCCGGGCGGATCATGGTGCACGCAATCGAACGCGGAGGCGCAGCAGCGAAGCTTCCGTGGCTGACTCTGTGTGCACCCGACGGCAGGACCATGGGGCTGCCCGATGCCGACAGTGCGCCGGTGCCGCCCGGTCGCTGGCTGCTGCAGGTGAAGACCGACGGCGGCGAAGGCAGGACGAACGTCGACATCACCGCCGGCACCACGACCGACGTCACGGTGCCGATCCTGAGCGACAGCGGCATCGACTTCGCCGTCGCGCCGGCCGATGACCAACCGCTGTTCGGCCCGGTGCAGCTGCAGGTGCGCGACGCAACCGGCCAGTTGGCCGCTGCGGCAAGGGCATTCGCGCAGCACGCTCCGGCCACCGGCCGCATGTTCATCGCACCGGGCAACTACGCAATGACGGCGCTGGGCCCCGGCGGTCTTCGCGGCGAAGCCAACGTCGAATTGCACGCCGGTGAGACCGTGGCGGTGCGCCTGGTCGTTCGTCCTGTGCGCTAGCTCGCCAGCGGGCAGAACCAGTTCGCTCAGCGGATCGTGTGAGGCGGCGTCACTGCATATCGCGGACGGAATCCCACCTGCGAAAGTCCGCTGCTACCGCCGCTGTTCGATGGCCGTGATCGTCGCCGTGATCCGCACGCCCGGCTCGTCATGGGCTTCGAGCCGCACGCCATAGTCGCCGCTGAAGTCGGCGAACTCGAGCCGACAGCGCCACACGCCCGTACTCGCCGGCAGCCGCAGCGCGCATTGCCGTTCGCCACCGCGCAGCGTGTCCGCGAAGCAGGTGACGCCGGCGGGATCCTGCAGCTGGACCTGCAGCGCACCGGCGCGGCACTGCACCGTCAGTTCGGCGTGCAGGCTGTCGACGCCGCGCGGACATTCGAGCAGCACCAGCTCGGTGCCGGTGTGTGCTTCGAGACCGGCAGCGGATCGGGTGTTCCAGGCCGAGGTCAGGTGGATCGTCGCGCTGCAGGCCGGCAGGGTCAGCAACAGCAGCATCGGCAGCGTCTTCACGGCGGCCATCGTGGCCGCGCCGACACATGGACCTGTCGTCGGCGCAGGCGAATGACTACCAGCGACCGCAGCTGCTGGCTATCTTCCCGGGCCATGCGCACACGGTTGCTGGTGGCGCTGGCTTTGGGGACGTTGGCACCGGCCCAGGGCGAGCTGGCAAAGGCCAAACAGGCCCTGGCCCAGGCCGAGGAACTGCTGGCCCACGGCCAGTACACGCGCGCCGTCGAAGCCTACCGCGACATCCAGAAGCGCTGGCCACGCACCGAGCCCGGCGTCATCGCGCAGCTGCGCAGCCAGCCCAACTCCTGCCTCGGCCGCACCCCCCTGCAGCTCGGCGGCCGCAGCGACAACCGCATCGACATCGTGGTCATGGGCGACGGCTTCACGCTCGACAAGCAGAACGCGTTCGCCGACCTCGCCAAGTCGATCCCGAAGAACTTCGCCCGCGACCCGGTGCTCGAGGAGTACATCGACTACCACAACTTCTGGCAGGCGTTCGTCGTCAGCAAGGAGGAGGGCATCGACGGTTTCAACCGCAAGTACGACACCGCCCTCAACGGCTACATGATCGACGGTTCGCACGAACAGGCGGCGGTCGACCACGCCGCCGTGCACAAGATGCTCAACATCGTCGGCGAGACCGACGGCCTGGCGATCGTGTTCGTGCGCGCCGGCCATCTCGGCACCGGCGGCGGCGGCGTGGCGGTGATCGGCGGTCGCGAAGACGACACCGTGATCCACGAATGGGGCCACGCGTTCGCCGGCCTCGCCGACGAGTACATCGATCAGGTGTACAGCGGCCACGCCGGCTCGGGCATCAACGTGTCGGGCACCGGCGATCCGAAGAAGGTGCCGTGGCGTCACTGGCTCGAGGCCAAGGCCCCGGGCATCGGCGTCTACGAGGGCGCCGCCGGCATGCAGCGCGGCGCCTGGAAGGCGACCACCGGCGGCTGCGTGATGGAACGCGGCCGCTACTTCTGCCCGATCTGCCGCGAGGCCGTGGTGCTGGCGATCTACCGCCGCGTCGACCCGATCGACGGCACCAAACCCGAGCCGGACGCCGAACTGCTCGGCGGCAAGGAACAGCCGGCGATCACCTTCGACCTGCTGCGCCCGCACACGCATGGTCTCGAACTCCGCTGCTGGGTGTTCGCCGCCGGCAGCGAACCGCCGGCCGTTCCCCCGGGCGGCGCCGACCGCAGCCGCCGCGGCGCGCTGGCGCCGATCAAGCACGCGCCCGACTATGCGGTGCCGAATGCCGGCAAGCAGGTCAAGTGGCTGGTGCCGATCAGCGAACGCCCGCCCGGCAAGTACGTGATCGTGTGCCGCGTGCGCGACAGCACCAAGGTCGAGCGCGATACGCTGCCGTGGGTGATGAAGGACGAGCAGGGCGTGCTGGAGTCCGAACGGCGCTGGCGGCTCGTGGTCGAGAAGAACTGACGGCGCCGCACCGGCCGACCCGTTGGTGGCAAGCGTCGCGACCGGCTATCTTGTGCACCCTGCCTCAGGAGGTGTCCCATGCGGTTCACAGCTCTGCTCGCCGGCGCGCTCGGCGCGGCCTTGCACGCCCAAGGTGTCAACGACGTCGGCCTGACGATGAACGGCGCTTCCACGGGCCAGATCTTCGGCCAGAGTTGCGGCCCGGTCGGCTGCACGCCGTTCACCGGCGGCACGATCCCGTTCGGTGCGTCGCGGCAGCTGACCCACTGGGCGGTGATCAACACGCCGTACGCGATCGCGATCGCTCTGCCGCAGCCGTGCTGGCAGTTCCCCGGCATCGCCAACGACATCCTGCTGGCGCCGCCGATCGTGACGCTGGCGGTCGGTGTCGTCAGCCAGCCGGCGTTGACCGCCGCCTGCCGGCAGGCGGTCGCGCGCGCCACGCTGGTGCTGCCGCCGGCCGGACCGTCGGGCATCGTCGTGCGGCTGCAATCACTCGGCGTGTCGGGCTCCGGCGCGTTCGCGTTCGGCCCGGCGATCGAAGTCACGGTGCTCTGAACTCAACGAGTGGCATTGACCGGCGGCAATGCCGGCACGTAACGGGCGCGCGCCCTCACAGCTTGCGCACCGCGACCGCCGAGAAGCGCGCCTTGCCGCCGACGCAGCCGATGCCGAGTGGCGCCGCGGTGCCATCGACCGCGGCCTCGGCCACCATCTTGCCGTCGATCCAGACACTGGCCTTGCCGCCCTGGCGCCGCAGCACGATCTGCACCGGCTGCTGGCCGAGCTGGGCGTGGGCGTCGTGGCCGGCGGCGCCGGCCTCGTTGTAGAGGAACGCGCCCTGGCCGCGCAGCACCATCCCCTGGCACTTGCCGCCGAGCTGGATCTGCACGCCGTAGCAGCCCGCCAGCGGCTCGGCGGTGCAGCGCACGATCGCATCGCAGAACGGCAGCTTGCCGAGCCGCGCCACGCACCAGTCACCCTGGGTCTTGTCGCCGCTGAGCAGCAGCAGCTCAAGGCCGCCGTGCTGTTCGCCGCGGGCGGGATCGCCGGCGTGCAACTGGGCGGCGCCGAGTGACTGCCACTCGGCGGCGGGCCCGAGCACCCTCGGTCCGAGCTCGGCCTCGCCCGGATTGCGTTCGGCCGCGGTCACGGCCGCGCGCTCGGTGAGCAGCGCCAGCAGGCCAGGGCGCAGCTGCACCTTTTCGAGCCGCGCATGCCAGCCCTGTTCGATCGCCGCCAGTTCGGCGCCGAACGCCTCGCGCACCGGCACGCCCTTGTAGTACTGCCGCACCTTGTCCGCGCCATAGGTGTCGAGGAGGTAGCGCATCCAGCTGCCGGCGATGTCATAGCCATTGACGCCCGGGTGCTGTCCGAGCCAGGCGTAGAAGTCCTTCAGCGCGTGCACTTCCGCCATCGCCGGCAGCTGGCCGCGCCGTCGGTAGAACGCCGCCACGGCGTCGACCGGCACGCCGGTGACGAAGCGCAGCACGGCATTGGCGAGGCCTTCGGCCATGAACAGGTTGCGGTCCTCGGGCCCGTGCTCGCTGAACTTCTCGGCGACGACGTGCACCAGTTCGTGCACCCGCGTCTGGTCGTTGTCGTGCGGCACGTGCGATTCGAGCGGCGACGAATGGCCGCCCGACGACACGCCGGTGACCTTCTGCAACTCGGCGACGTCGTCGTAGAGGAACAGCCGGATCGTGTACGGGAACGCCGGCAGACCGAGCTCCTTCAGGATGCGCGCGAGATCGTCCTCGACCACGGCGGCCAGGCGATCGACCGACGCTTCGGCTCGGCTGCCGGGGCGGAAGTGCAGCTCGAAGTGCGCGGTGCGCTCGCGGCCGGTCAGCGGACTCGCGCGCTCCTGGGCCGCGGCCTCTGGGCACGCGAGCAGCAGGGCGAGGCTGGCGAGGATCCGCATCGTCTTGGGCGCGGGCAGGTCGGCGCGGGAACCGTGGGTCCCCGCGCCACGACGGCAATCAGTGCGGCGGCTTCTTCTTGTGCTTCGGACAGGCGTGCTTCTGCTCGGCGCAGGTCGGGCAACCCTTGTCGTAGCCGAGCATGCCGCCATCATCGATGTCGTGCATCGCCTTCTGCGCGGCTTCGGCCGGCTGCGTGTCGGCGAACGTCTTGATGATCGCGCGGTAGGCGAGATACGCCTTGTCGTAGTCCTGGCTCCGCTCGAGCTCCTGCGCCTTGATCAGCTGCTCGCCACCCTTGATCGCCTTCACGATCGCGGCGTCGGCCTGCAGCTCCTTCAACCTGGACTCGGCAGCGTCGGCGCCGGGCACCCCGTGGTACTGCTTCTGCAGCTGCTCGAGCTTGGCCACGGCGTCGTAGAACTCGCGCGCCTCGATGTGCTTGCCCGCGGCATCGGCCAGCGCCTTGCTGTCGGTCTCGATGTCGCTGACGATCTGCTGCGCAACCTTCTGCGCCTCGTCGTCGAGCTTGCCGCCCATCAGGTTCTTCGCCGCCTCATAGCTCTTGCCGTAGTCGCGTTTCTGCAGCAGCGCCTCGAGCGGCTTCAGCGCCGCCGGCAGCTTGATCATCGGCGGCCGCGCGCCCTTGAGCGCCTTCTCGATCTCGGCCTCCGGCACCTGTGCCGGATGCCCGGACCAGATCACCGTGCCCTGTGCATCGACCAGGAACGAGCTCGGATAACCCGTGACGCCGAGCGCCGACGAGCTCTTGAAGCTCTTCTCGATGATGATCGTGTACGCCACCTGGTTGTCGGCGATGTACTTCTCCACCAGCTTCTCGGGCTCGTTGGTCACGCCAACGACCACCAGACCCCGCTTGCCGAACTTCGTCTGCAGTTCAGTGCTGTGCGGAATCTGGGATTTGCACGGGCCTCACCAGGTCTGCCAGTACTCGATGAACACCGCCGAGCCGCGCAGGTCGGTGATGTTCTTCGGCTTGGCGTCGAGGTTGTAGAGCTTGTTGATCTCGAGGCTCGGCATCGGCTTGCCGACCTGGGCCGGCAGGCCCGCGGCGAAGACGCCGGCGAGGACACAGAACACTTCCGTTCGCATGAGTGGTTCTCCGGGCGCCGCATTGCATGGCGGCGCGGGTGTGGCAGACAGAGGCGGGATCATACGGAAGCAGGCCCGTCGAAGGGAACGGCGTGGTGCGAGAACGGCGGCGCCGCGCCCGAGCTGCCGTTGTCGCCGCGGCTTTGCCGACAACCGGCCCGCATGCTCGGCCCGCATGCCGGCCCAGAGCACCGCTGCCGCGCTGCACCCGCAGCCAGTTGTCCCGAGGATGCCTGCGCTCACTTCCGGTCGAACATCGCGTTCAGCAGATCGGCGGCCCGGTAGCCGGCGAGCAGCACGCGCTGCATCGCCACCGGCTCGGCCTGTTCGAGGTAGCCGCGCGGCACGCCGGGGATCTCGGCCTTGCCTTCGCCGCGCTGCTCGTGCGCCACGGCGCCCTTGAGGGCGCCCTTCAGGTACGCGTGTTCGATCGCCAGCGCGTGGCTCTCCTGCGCCCAGGCGGCGACGTCGTGCACCGCCAGCAGCGCATGCAGGCGATCGCGCGCAAACCGCGGATCGGCGCGCAGCCCGCCGGCCAGGTAGCCGTCGAGGTCGTCGCTCTTGAAGGTGCCGGGCAGCGAGTCCCACAGCAGATGCAGGTTCATCTGGCTGTTGCCGTACGGCGGGTCGCGCAGCACCAGGAAGCCGATGCCGCCCTGGTCGCCGTTCGGGAACTGCGGCGAGTACAGCGTGCAGGCGTGCAGCGGCTGGTGGATGTCGCCGACCAGATGCAGCAGCCAGCAGATCGCGATCGCCTGGTCGGCCGCCGGCCCGTTGCCGGCGCGCAACTCGGCGATCACCTGCTGCAATGCTTCGACGACGTCGTGCGGCCCCGGCTTGTCAGACCGCGTTGCCGCCGGCACCGGCTGGTCTTCGATCGCGTACGGGATGTTGATGTAGTGCCAGGGCGGGTGGTCGCACTGCTTGTGCATCGGATGGCCCATGCCGCGCACCACGTCGGGCCAGGTCGCCGCCACGGCGAACGCATGCCGGCTGCGCGCCGCCGCGTCGGCGCCTTCGGCCAGACCGCGCAGCAGATCCTGCTCGAACAACGGATGCTGCTGCAGGATCGCCGTGACCTTGGCGCGCGCGGCCGGCGTCAGTTCGGCCCACGCGATCAGGGCGACGGTCTTGTGGCCGGAGTCGAGCCACGGCAGCGGCAACGCGGGTGGCCGGCTGCAGACCGGCGGCAGCACGACGAGCAACCAGGCACAGAACGGATGCATCCACCCAGCATAGAAGCCGCATGCCGAAGGCCGCGCGATCCGCCGGCGAAGAATGCGACAGGGCTGGTGCGGCCGCATCCAAGCCGGCTCGCCGGCAAGCCGAAGATCCGCCGCGAGCGCCACGTTTCGCGGCCCGGATCCGTTCGCGGCGATGGACTCTCTGCCGCGGCATGGGCTGGCCGATAGGCTCAGCGACCTCCGGCGGCGAGAGCAGGCGATGCAAGAACAGAAGGGTCTGCTGGTCTTGGCGATCACCATGTTGGTCGCCGCATGTCTGCTCTGGGCCGGCATTCCCACCCTCACGCCCGCGGTGGGCCCGGCGAGCTCGCCGAGGGCGAGTAACAACGCACTCACCGCGCAGCTGGCGGCCGGGGAGTCGTCGGACAAAGCAGTGAACGATCGCACATTGCTCACGAGCGTGGAGCCGAGCGCGACCACGGTGCGCTGTCAGGTGTTCCGCGGCTGGGAAACGCCGTTCCCGGGAGCACACCTGCGCCTGCAGTGGTGCCCCATCGGCGCCACGGAACCGGCATGGCAGGGACAAGCCTTCGCCGATGCGGAAGGAATCGCCGTGGTGTCGGTGCCAACGACCGCGACTCCCTGCACCGTGCGGTTCCTGCCCGGCGACGACAACGCCTGCGGACGCGCTGCCGAAGCCACGTGCATGCACGGGATCACGCCGCCTTGCTGCCAGCTGCATCTGTTCCCGTTCGATGCCGAGGTCACGGGCCTGGTGACCGACGCATCCGATCGGCCGCTCGCCAACGCGCGCGTGTCGTGGAGCCGGGACCACAAGGCAATCCCATGTGACGCCGAAGGGAGGTTCTCGCTGCGTGTGCCATCGCTGATGAACGACCTTCGCTGCTACTGCATGGCCCCCGGTTTCCTGCCCGCGCGCGAGAACGTGGTGCTCGCGCCCGGTGGCCACATCGACCTGCGTGTCCGTCTGGCACCGGGGCAGCGGATCATGGGTCATGTGCGCGATGCCGCGGGCCAGCCGATCGCTGGCGCCAAGGTGCTTTCGATACTGCAGCAAATCGCCGGCGAACCCGCGACCAGCGACGTCGAGGGTCGCTATGAACTCGACTGCGCGCTCGGGCAGTGGGGACAGGAACAGGTCATCGTCCGCTGTGCCGGCTACCAGCCCGCATCCGTGCGTCTGCCTGTTGCGTTGGGCGTGACCGAGAAGGACTTCGTCCTGCAGCCCGCGGCGACGCTGCACGGCCGGGTGGTCTTCGCCGATGGCCGCCCGGTCGCGGGCGCCGCGGTACACACCTTGTCCGATGGCTACTTCGGCGATGGCGCCGCAGCGACCACCACGGCTGCGGACGGCCGGTTCACGCTCGACGGACTGGCGCCAGGAGAAGCGACCGTCTGCGCCGAAGCTGCAGGCTTTGCAGCGACGACGCAGAGCGGCGAGGCGGCGCGCGACGTTGGCAGCCCGGAACTCGTACTGGTGCTGACTCCCGGCATGACCGCGAGCGGCGACGTGGTCGACGAACGCGGCGCGCCGGTTGCCGGCACATCGGTGCGCGCGGGGAGCAAGGACCAACAGACCGATGCGCGCGGGCGATTCGTACTCGCAGGACTCGCACTGGACGTCTCACACGTCGACATCGTCGGCGCCAACCACGTGCGACTCGAGAACGCGCCACTGCAGTCCGGCAGTGCCAACCACTTCGTGGTGCAGCGCGCCGGCGCGCTCGTCGGTTGCGTGGTCGACCGGGCGACCGGCATTCCGCTCGAAGACTTCACGGTGCGCATCGTCAGCGGGCCGGGCGGCATCGGCGCCGACTGGGCGCGGGAAGGGCGCCACTTCCAGAACACGCATGGCCTCTGGCGCACGGAGCGCGAGCCCATGTCACCGGGTGACGCCTACATGCTGCGCGTCATGGCTCCTGGCCATGCATCGCGTGTCGGCAGCGTCGTCGCCAGCCTGGATCCGGAGCCGCGCTCGACGATCGGCTTGGACCAGGGCGTACTGGTCCGTGGCATGTTGCTGGACTCGCTCGACAACAGTCCCATCGCCAATGCCGAAGTGCAACTGCTCGAACTGCCGCCGGAGACCCGGTCGTTCGAGTCGAAGCCGCGCAAGGTCACGGCCTCCGCGACCGGCAGGTTCACGCTGCCCGCCGTCTCGGCCGACCAGATCTGGCTGCAGGTCGCAGCGCCCGCACGCCTGACCACGGTGGCCGGGCCGTTCACTCTGCCCGCCGTGGGTGAAGCAGACCTCCTCGTCCGTGTCGGCGCCGGCGCCGTGATCCTCGGCGTCTTGCGCGACGACTCCGGCGCGCCGCTGGCCGATGTCGAGCTGCAGGCGCAGAACTTGGCGCAAGGCAACGAGCGGTTGTTGCACTGCAAGGCACGGACCGACGACCACGGTCGCTTCCGCATCGCCGGCCTGCCGGCCGGAAAGGCCTACCTGTCCACCACCGTTCTGCGCGGCAACGATCTGCTGGTGTTCGCGCGCAGGTTCGAACTGCAGGAAGGCAACAACCCGTTCGATCTCACGCCGCGCGGCACCGGCACGCTCGAGCTCGAAGTCGGCGGTGACACCCAGAAGGGCAGCTTGCGCATCGACATGATCGAGCCAAACGCCGACCAGGACGGCCCGCTGTTCGTCGTCCTGCCGCGCAGCGAACGCATCACGCTGCGCGGTCTCCCCGCCGGCGCCTACAAGGTCTGGTACACCGAGTTCTCAGGTCGCCGCGAAGACCGGCCGGTCGCACGCGAGGTGCGTGTCGTCGTCGGCGCCACCGAGCCGGCGCACGCGCGCCTCGACTGCAGCCGCTGACGGTTCGCCCGCATCGCGACGCGTCGCGCGGCGAGCAGTACCATCCGCGCCATGCCGGACGTCGCGCTGGGCTTCAAGGCACACTCGGGCAAAGCAGCCGTACCACGCGGCCGAGGAACTTCCTGCCGCCGCGGCCGAGGCCATGGTCGAGCGCGGCGTGGCGATGGCGACCCGGCTCGCCGCCGCGGCGGTCAAGACCACGGTGCAGCAATTGCGCGCGCAGGGCCACACCGCCACCGCATGTGGCGTGGTGCTCGGCTCCGGCATGCCGGAGTGGACGGTGGCGCAGGTGCTCGCGGTGCACCTGCGCATGCACCAGGCCGAGGGCGAACTGTTCCGCACCGTGCTGGTGCGCGCGGGCGAGCGCGAGCTGTGGGAACAGGGTGCCAAGACCTTGCGCATGCAACCCGCCGCACTGCAGCAACAGATCACCGCCCTCGGCAAGACCCTCGGCCCGCCGTGGAGCCGCGACCAGAAGGACGCGGCGTTGGCGGCGTGGCTGGCGCTGCGGCAGTCGCCGCGTTCGTGACCGGCCCTCGAATCGGTTTTCGGGCAAATGAAAACACAATGAAAACCGCGCGCTGGTCCGGGCCGCGACGCGATCGCCCTGCGCGATCCTGCCGCTGGTCCGCGGCGGTGCCGGCACCTACATTGTGCAGATGCCCAAAGCCAAGGAACTCTGGTTCCTCGTCGCCGACAGCGAGCACGCCCGTCTGCTGCACGGCACCTTCACTTCCCGCGGCAGCCATCACGTCGACGAACTGAGCCGCATCGCGACGACCTACCAGGCGAGCGAACACCAGCGCCCGACCAGGATGAGCCGGCCCGGACGCGCCGGCGGCCCCGGCCACGAGCACGAAGAGAAGGTCGCGCACTTCGCGCGCGATGTCGCCGCGTGGCTGGGCAAGGAGATCGACGCCCGCAAGGTCACCGAGTGCACCGTGTTTGCGCCGTCACATTTCCTCGGCGCGCTGCGCAAGGAAGTACCGAAGGCGCTCGCGGCGAAGCTGCACGAGCAGGAAGGGGAGATCGTCAAGCTGACGCCGGCCGAGCTCGCCGCGCACCCGCGCATTGCCGGGTTGCTCGCGTCGTGACGCCGTGGTCGGACCACGTCACTGGTCGGCGGTGCTGACGGCGCGGCCAGTGGCCAACGCCGCGACCGCGATGCCAAAGGCGTAGGCGGGCAGGTCCAGCCAGCCGAACGTCGAGCCGAGCACGAACCGCGCGAACAGTCGCAGCGCGCCGTTCTCGCTCTGGCCCCACTGCAGCGGCAGGCCGGTGGCCTGGAAGCATTCGATCAGCGTGCAGAAGACCGCGGCGGCGGTGACCGCGCCGGCCCGCGGCCGTGCACCACGGCAGCAGGCGATGACCACGAACACCATCGATGCGTAGGCCGCATCGCCGGTGTACTTGTCCCACCACGACGCACCAGCCGGCACGAGCCGCGAGCCGACTCCGAGCGCCAGCGTCACCACCGCGACCGCGAGCAGGCGCGCGGCCTTTCCGGTCACCGGCCCGCTCCGCGGAACGCGCGCACCGCCGCCTTGATCCGCGCTGTGAATGCCTTCGCCACCTGCCACGCGCGCAGCGACTTCACGTAGGCGTAGACACGGTCGCGCAGGGCGATGAACCAGAAGTACAACCGCCGGAACCAGCCGACGGTCAGCAGCGCCGGCCGCGTCAGCGCGAACAGGCGCGCGACCAGCGCAGTGCTGGTCACCTTGGCGAGGACGAATACCAAGAGCCCGGTCGTCACGTGCCCGGTGCCGATCAACCACAGGCCGAGGATCTTCGCCGGCAGCAGCAGCAGGACTGGCAGCAGGTACACCGTCATCGCCGGGTACGGCGACAGCCGCGCGATCCGACCTTCGAGCCAGCGCACCGGCGGCAGCCGGCTCAGCATCGCCATCACCACCGTCAGGACGTCCCAGATCCATTCCTCGAGGAAGATCCAGATCGCGAGCACGACGCTGGCGCAACCACGCAGGATCCGCAGCAGCGGGTTCGAGTTGCCAGGGCCGGGTGCTGGGGTCATGCGGGCCGCTGCATCCTAGTCGGCGCGCGGCGTTCGCCCGCATGCGCAAGGGCGCTGGCCTGCGCAGTCAGAACTTCTGCCCATCGCGGCTACACAACGCGCCGCCGCGACGGCGCAGCGGCAGAATGTACCAACGGCGACGCCGCGCGCGTTGTTCTGCCCGTGATGACCGAGCCCACCTCGCCGACCGAAGCCCTGCTGGTCCACGCCGACTTCGTGCGCCGCGTCGCCGCGGCCCTGGTCGGCCGCGATCGCGCCGACGACCTCTGCCAGGAGACCTGGGTCGCGGCGTTGCAGCGACCGCCGCTCGACGGCTCGGCGCCGCGGTCGTGGCTCGCGACCGTCGTGCGCAACCTGTTCCGCAACCAGCGGCGCGCCGATGCGCGGCGCACCGCGCGCGAACGTGATGCCGCGGCAGCGTCGTCGGTGCCGCCGGTGGAGGAGATCGTCGCGCGCGAAGAACTGCGCCGCGGCGTCGTGACTGCGGTGCTGCATCTGCCCGCCGAGCTGCGCGATGTCGTGTTGCTGCGCTTCTACGAAGGGCTCGACTCACGGGCGATCGGCGCGCGCCTCGGCCGGCCGGCCGGCACCGTGCGCTGGCAGTTGCACAGCGCGCTGCAACAGCTGCGCGGCCGCCTCGACGGTGAACACGGCGAGCAGCGCGCGGCGTGGACCGTGCCGCTGGCCGGCTGGCTGCGTGCGTTGCCTGCACCGGTGGTCGGGTTGTTGCGCGTCGTCTGGCCGGTGCGCGCGTTCGTCACCGCGGTCGCGCTGCTGGTCATCGCCGTGTTCACGGTACCGGGTCTGCTCGGCCCGGGCGGCGGCCCGACCGTGCCGTTGCCGCTGCCCGTGGCGATGCACGAGCAACCGCGTACTGACGCACCCGCCGCAAACACCAGCGAACGAACTGCAGTCGCGGCGAACCTCCCCGCGGATGCCGCGCCGGCGCACGGCCCCGAAGATCTCTGGGGCCGCGTGGTGACCGCCGCTGATGACCGGCCAGTGGCCGATGCCGAAGTGCAGCTGCAACGTTGCGACGCCGACGAGTTCGACAACCTGGATCTCGAATACGGCAAGCGCACGGACGTGCTCGCGACGACGCGGACCGAAAGCACTGGGAGCTTCGAGTTCCGCGTCAAGCGCGCACTCCATCACCGGTTGCTCGTGCGGGCAGCTGGCTTCCCGCCCGTGACGGCGTTCGACTGCACGGGGGGTGCCGAGTTCGTCGTGCGCGTCGCGCGCGGCGCGATTGTCGAAGGCATGGTCATGGAAGCGACGACGCGCGCGGGACTCGCGAAGATACCGGTGACGATCCACGTGCGCGGGAAGTGGGACCAGCTCGCTGCCGGTGAGACGGCAAACGACGGTTCGTTCCGGTTCGAGAACCTGACGCCGTGCTCGACCTTCGTGATCGTGCGGCCACCCGATCTCGAAAGACCGCCGGGGCAGGATCTCGATCTGGTCGCGGGAGGCCGCCATCGCCTGGAGTTCACGGTCGCGCTCGGTCGCATGGCGAGCGGCATCGTGACCGATGCAGGCACTGGCACGCCGGTCGGAGATGCAGAGATATCGGACAGTTGGACCTTCGATCGGCTGGTCCGCACCAGAGCCGACGGACACTACGAGTTTCCCGGGCTCCGCGATGAGACCGACCTGCTCGTGCGTGCTCGGGGCTTCGCGCGCCAGGTGAAGGCGGTGCCAGCCCAAGTTCCCCTGCCGGTCGCAGACTTCGCGTTGGCGCGCGGCGGCAGCGTACGCGGCCGCTTCGTCGATGGCGCCGGGGCGCCGCTCGGCGGCATCTATGCGGCCGTCGGGACGACCATCCAAACACCGCGGTTCCAAACGGACTGGCTGCCGGCTGTGGTCGCGCGTGACGGCCGGTTCCGGGTCGAGGGGCTCGACTCCACGTTCCGCTATGAGATCTACGCACGTGGCCAAGGCCTGGGCGCGCGCGTCTACGTGCTGCCGCGGTCGCCCGCGGACGGAGAGGTTCTCGACATCGGTGACGTTACGTTGCTACCCGGTGCGCTGCTCGAAGGCCGCGCCGTCGATGGCCAAGGTCGACCACTGGCCGCAGCCGAGCTGACGCTGAGCGGGGAGAATGCGGATGCCTGCAAGCTGCTCAATGGACTTGCAGGCACGAGGGCGCCAACCATCGTGCATCAGTTCGCGTGGCGCAGCACGCACACGGCCGGCGACGGCTCGTTCCGCTTCGCCGGCCTCGCGGGCGGAACCTATGAGTTGATCGTGCAACCAGCCGGTGCACGACAGACCTTGGAGAGCGGTCCCTACGAACTGCGCGACGGCGAAGTCCATGCGGGCATCGAGGTCGTCGTCGACTGCGGCGTCTCGATCGCGGGGACCGTGCACGCCGCCGGGCTACCCGCGCTGCCTGACGCGCCGAAGTTCGTGCTCGTGGCGATGCCGAAGAACGGCCGTCACCAGACGGCGCGCGTGGCTGGCGACGGTACGTTCCACTTCGAACGGCTCGATTCCGGCGAGTACGTGCTCAGCGCCATGTTTGCGCCGGCAGGCTACGCGCTGGTCCCGGTCCGCGGCGTTGCCGCTGGCAGCAAGGATCTGGATCTCGTACTGCAGCCGGCTGAGATCATCGAGGGAAAGGTCGTCGACCCCGACGGGAAGCCGGCGCGCGTCGACGTCTGCTGCTGGCCCGGCAGCGACGGCGCGGGGTCCGCCGAGATCCAGAAGACCGATGCGGACGGTCACTTCCGGCTCGAGGTTCCGCCCGGCTTCGTCGGCAAGATCACGGCGAACGATCCCGAGAACGTGTTCCGGTTCGCCGCGGTCGAGAACGTCGCTGCGGGCACGCACGATCTGGTGCTCAAGCTCGAGGTTCCCAAGCCGCGCTGACGCGGGCGCGCGCCGCTACTCCGCCACCGGCACCGCCACCCGCGGCGCGCCGACGGCCTTCGGCAACAGCAGTCTGCCGAGCACACGCGCCACCTGACGCCGCAGCGGCCCGGGGCGCACCGACGCGTGCCGTGCCGCGTACACCGCGCGCGTCGCCGGCGACAGCATTGGCAGGATCGAGTCGGCATGCGACGACACGCCGATCATCTCGCCGATGCGCAGGATCGCGCGCGCGTGCTGGTCGAGCTGCGGCGCGATGCCGGCGTGCGCAGCTTCGACGGCGCGCGCGAAGCGCTCCATCAGTTCGCGGTCGGGCGCGAACGGCACGCCCATCAGCCGCCAGGCCTTGGTCATGTAGGCGAGGTGCAAACGCCGCTGCTCGTCCGTGAGCGGCGCGCACTGCTTCTCGACGTTCTCGAACAGCGCCTGGCCGAACCACGTCATCATCCAGTCCGGGATCGAGACCGCCTGGTGCCGCGCCTGGACCTGCTGCAGCAGTCCGCGCACCCTCGCCGAGCTGATGCCGCCGCTCGCCTGCCGGCCGCTGTCGGTCACTTCGCGGATGAACAGATCGGTCGCGTAGAACGACCTTGCCATCGATCGCAGGCTGGCGAAGCGCGGCGGAAAGCGCGTGTCGTGCAGTTCGATGAAGTCGCGCAGCAGGAAGAAGTTCAGGTAGGCGCCGATGCCGGGCCGGTAGCCGCAGCGGAACCACAGTTCGCTCGTGGTCTGCAGTTCGCGCGCGTGTTCGGGGCCGAGCAGCGCGCGGTCGAAGCGTGCGAACGGCCGGTCGATGCGGCGGAACAAGGCGAGGTGCTCGGGCTCGGTCATGCGGTCAACAGGCGGCCACTGCCAGCATGACGGCTGCCGGGACCGCGGGCAACGCACGGCCGGAGCCCCGAGTGGTCAAGCCCGGCCACGGCGCGCGCCGATCCAGGACCATGCTGACCCGCCTGCCCGTGCGACCACCGGAGACGCGGGTTCCACCGCCACCGCCGTTGCCCGAGGTCGAACGGCCGCTCGGCAACGGCAGCGACGACAGCAGCGGCAGCAGCAGCAACGACTTCGACCTGCAGGACGAAGGCACCGGCTGGTGGCGCTGGCTGCTGCTCGGCATCGTCACGGCGTTCGCCTCGAGCTTCGTGCTGCCGTCGATGTTCCGCTGGTTCCTCGCCGCGATCCCGCACGAGATGGGCCACGCAACGATCGGCTGCCTGCTCGGCCATCCGTCGGCGCCGGCGATCTCGCCGGCCGGCCACGCGTGGACCGGCATCGCCGAGCAGCGCACCTGGCTGGTGTGGACCATCGCCCTGGTGTTCGGCGCGTTCGCCGCGGTGCAGCGCCAGCGACGCGCGGCCTGCATCCCGCTCGCCGCCATGGCGGTGCTGGTGCCGCTGCTGGCGTTCAGCAGGGCCAGCGAAGTGGCGATCGCCGCCGGCGGTCATCTCGGCGAGCTGGCGTTCGCCACCTGGTGCTTCCACCTGGTCGTCACCGGCGGCTACTCGAGCACGACGCAGGAACGGATCGCCGGCGCGTTCGCCGGCAGCCTGCTGCAGTTCGGCAACCTGCGGCTGTGCGCCGGCCTGATGACCAGTGCCGCGGCGCGCGGCGAGTACGCGGGCAACGGCTCGCTCGGTTTGAAGAACGACTACCTGGTGCTGGCCGAGGATCTGCTCGCCTGCCGGCTGCAGTCGGTGGCGCTGGTGATGTTCGTGCTGAGCCTGCTGCCGCTGCCGCTCGGAGTCGCGATCGGTCAGTGGCGCCGGCAGCGTTGCTGACCACCGCACGGCGCGCGCCGATCCGGCCGCCCTGGCAAGAGCAACGCCAACGGCGCTCCCCTGCAGTACGACCGAGGAATGGCTATTGTGCCCGGGTGAAAGCGGCCCTCCCTGCCGCATCTCGTCCCCCAACCCTCGAAGGACACCCATGCGATCCCTGCGTCTCCCTGCGACCACGATCCTGTTCGGCCTCGGCGCCACATTGTGCGCCCAGAACGACATCGCCATCAGCAACGCCAACTTGAGCTTCCGCGTCGAGTTCAACGCCACGCCGTTCGTCTATGTGGCGACGACCGACTTCATGCGCGCCGATCCCTCCGGCGATCCGAGCGGCATGTTGTTCAAGACCGCCTGGGCCTACCGGCTCGACAACGACACGCGCGAGTTCATCTTCAACGACGGTGGTGGCCAGGCGACGTACATCAACGCCGGCGCGGTCGGCATCGCCACCTGGACCAACGTCGACAACCGCAACCAGATCGCCGCCTCGGCGGTCTACACCGCGATCTCGACCGGCACCAATTCGGGCGTGGTCGTGTGCCGGATGTCGATCACCAACATCAGCGCGCAGCCGGAGACCCTCAACCTGTTCCACCTGGCCGACATCGATCTGTGTGGCCCCGCCGGCTACCCGACCAACTTCATAACGCCCGGCTCCGTCGGCCGGCAGGTGGTGACCGGTTCGTGCACCGAGACCGCGGAACACTACGCCGCCGGCGCCGACCGCTGGGAAGTCGGCAGCTACACCGGCGTGCCGGCCGGCAACGTCGACCTCTACACCCGCCTCGAGGACGCGTCGACGTACGACCTGCGCGACGACACCGCGACCGGCGGCCCGTTCGACGTGCGCGGCTGCTACCAATGGCAGAACCGCGTGCTGCTGCCGAACCAGACCGAGACCTACGTCATCGCCCTCGGGCACAACGCCGCCCCCTGTGCGTTCGCGTTCAACCAGTACGGCAACAGCGTCCGTGGCAACCTCGGCGCGCCGACGCTGACCACGGTCGGCGACGCGATCCTCGGCCAGGTCATGACGCCGACGATCGGCAACGCGCCGCCGGGAACGCTCGGCATCCTGTCGATGAGTTTCTTCCGCGGTATCACCACGCTCGGTGACCTGACGCTGTACGTGGGCGCGCCGCGCACCAACTTCGTGCTGCCGATCGGCGGCAGCGGTACGACCAACCTGCCGATCCCGGTGCCGATCAGCACGGCGTACTGCGGCCTGCAGTTGAGCGGCCAGGCGTTCGTGTTCGGCGACGCCACGTCGGTCAGCACGACCGGCCTGCCGGTGACGCAATCGCGCGCCGCGCTGTGGACGATCGGGATGTACTGACCGCCCCCCGCCGCCGCGCCCTGATCGCGCGGCGGCCGCGGTTCACAGGTTCATCGGCACGACCCCGGCGGTGCCGTCGGCGCGCACCAGCACCAGCGAATTGCGCGGCACTTCCCAGCCCGGATCCTCGCTCAGCGGTTCCGAACTGACCAGCACCGGGCCACGGCCACGCACGGGCGCCAGCATCCGGCACACGCCGCCGCCTGGCCGAGGTAGAAGGTGAAGCGGCACATGGTCGGCAGGTTCTACGTCGCGGGTCGGCGGATCGACAGGCTGCAGGCGCGGCCGCTACGACACGTCAGTTCCCGACCACGCCGGTCATCGCCGCCGACATCACCCCGCCGAACGCATTGCCCGCCGCGGGATCGACCACGACGGCCTGCATGTAGAACCGCAGGCCGACGAGCACGGGGTTGTTCGGGATCGGGATGCCGTGGTCGGCGAAACCACCGCTGCCCATCAAGAACACCGTGGAGTCGTCGCTCGCATACAGCGTGCAGCCGGGCATGCCGCTCGCGCCGAGATCGAGCGGCAAGGGACCGTACCTGGAAGTCGTGTTGCTCCAGCCGGCGAACAGGAAGACCATGTCCATCGGCAGGTTGTCGAGATGCAGCCGCAGCGTGGTGGCGATCCGCGGCGTGTCGAGCGGGACGATGTGGGTCGCCGGCAGGCTGCCTGAGCAACCATTGCCGAAGGTCACATAGGAACTCTCGGCGCCCAGGCGGGCGACGGTGTGGTACAGGCTGGCCTTGACCTCGACGTAGGCGGACCCTGATGGCAGCACCGGCACGTCGCACTGGCCGTGGCTGTTGTCACCCCAGGCGATGACCGAACCGTCCGAGCGCTGCGCCACCGTGTGGATCTCACCAGTCGCGACCTCGACGTAGGTCAGACCCGCGGGCAATGGTGGTACGTTGCACTGACCGGACACGTTGTAGCCCCAGGCAACGGCGGAACCATCCGAGCGACGCGCCACCGTGTGCAGGCCGCCAGCGGCGACCGCAACATAGGTGAGTCCGGCGGGCAGGGCCGGTACGTTGCACTGGCCGTAGAAGGTTTCGCCCCAGGCGACTACCGAACCATCGGATCGGCGCGCCACCGTGTGGTCACGGCC